>OCAE01000796.1_pt1 | contig 17295 bp, 15 predicted proteins | sample 1495581 | NCBI WGS metagenome assembly OCAE01 (sample SAMEA2580278, study PRJEB22360) | human gut metagenome | biome: human gut; feature: human-associated habitat; material: faeces | place: Denmark | collected 2008/2010 | reverse complement strand
TGGACAGCCAGGCGGCTGTCATTTTGGCTGAAATCGCCGCCCTGGCCGGTCCCCGGCTGACCCTGATTTATTCCGGGCTGACCCTGATTTGCCCCCGGCTGGCCCTGACCATAAGAAGCCGGAGCTGGCTTATATACCGGCTGGCTGTCATTTCCGCTGACGCCATTTTCCTTTCCTGCGTCATACGATGCCCCGGATGGGGTTGGTTCCCAGGGACTTCCCAGATAGGGTTTATCCCCGGTTTCGTTCCACCTGTCCTCCTGTAAGGGTGCGTCCACAGGACTGCTCCATCCATCGGAACCATCCTGTCCGGCAGATGCCTGTTCGGAGTCCTCCTCTGTCACCTCTCTGGCCGGCTGTTCCGCCACAATCACTGGTTCCCTGTTACCTGTATGATAATCCGGCCCCTGGCCTTCCCCGGTACCGTATCTGTTTTCATTTTCCATGGATTATCTCCTCTCTCAAGCCCATACGGCCGCGTTCATGTGCCCAGATACAGGGCACACGTTTGGAAAAGTATAACATATTTTGTAAAATAAAACAATCCGCCAGGGTATATCCCCGGCGGACAGCCTCTTACAATTTTATGAATAACTGCATTCTCTCCTTAGGAGTATGCTTGAAAACGCCTTAAAATATGCTTTAGAACAGCGGCACCACTGCGCCTTCATAAGTTTCCTCCATGAACTGCTTTACCTCAGGGCTGGTCAATGCTTCCACCAGGGCCTTGGTTGCATCGCTGGACTCCTCTCCCTCTCTCACTGCCACCACGTTGCCGTAGGTGGTAGCCGCCAGGGACTGGGAATCCTCAGTAGCCAGGGCATCGCTGACTTTAAGCCCTGCTTCAATTGCATAGTTGCCGTTGATAACCGCGATATCGCCGTCAGAAATGGAACGCGGAAGCTGAGCTGCCTCTAACTCTACGATATCCAGGTTCTTGGTATTCTCCACGATATCATTCTTAGTAGCCTCCAGACCAACGCCGTCTTTCAGCTTAATCAGCCCCTGCGCCTCCAGCAGAAGAAGGGCTCTTGCCTCATTGCTCACATCGTTTGGCACCAGTACGGTTGCCTTGTCAGGAAGCTCTTCCAGGGATGCTGTCTTGCCTGCATAAATGCCGAATGGCTCATAGTGGATGGCGCCTGCGCTGACCAGCTTTGTTCCGTTCTGCGCATTAAAGGAATCCAGATATGGCTTGTGCTGAAAATAGTTTGCATCCAGATCTCCTGAATCCAGTGCATTGTTGGGCTGCACATAATCCGTATATTCCACAATCTTCAGCTCATAGCCCTTGGATGCCAGAACCTCTTTCGCTGCATTGAGGATTTCCGCATGCGGCGCCGGGCTTGCTCCTACCACGATTTCCTTCAGTTCTGCACTGGCCTGGGTGGTCTCCGCCTCTGCCGCCGTGGTTTCCTCTTCCTTGGAATCAGCAGCCTGAGTCCCGGCAGTTGCTGCCCTTGTATCTGCCGCCGCAGGCCGAGACAGAGTGCGCTGAGCGCTCCTGATACCATTACTGCAGCCAGTACGGCTGCGCCTAAGATGTTTTTCTTCATAATTGTGTCCTCCTCGCGTTGGGGCTCTGCCCCTGTTATTTTGCGCCATGATACGGCATTTATCATCAGCCCAGGCTGCACGTCCTTCCTCATATGCAGGTCATATACGTTATCCGTTCCTTGTCAGGAAACCGGACAGCCTCGGCAGATTCACATACAACTCTGTCTCACGGGACTCTCTTCCTGGATTCTGTTACTGGATTCCCTGGATTCTGTTCCCGCACTCTCTTCCCGGATTGTGTTCCGGAATCTTTCTACCGGATTCTCTTATCACTCTTTCTGGACATGCGCATGGCGACCTCCTGGATCAGCTGCACAATAATGACCAGAAGCACTACGGTCACCATCATCATATCGGTCTGGAACGGGTGTTATCCGTAACGGATGGCGATATCTCCCAGTCCGCCTCCTCCTGTAAATCCTGCCATGGCAGAGTACCCGAGAATTGTGGTCACGGATATGGCCGCTCCCACCAACAGAGACGGCTTGGCCTCCGGCAGCAGCACCTTGACTATAATCTGCCAGGTGGATGCGCCCATGGATTTGGCTGCTTCAATGACACCTGCGTCCACTTCCTTCAGGGAAGACTCCACCATACGCCCTATGTAGGGGGCTGCGGCAATAATCAGAGGCACCACCGTGGCATTGGATCCTATGGTCTTTCCCACAATGAACTTGGTAATGGGCAGAACCATGATTAACAGGATGATAAACGGCACGGAACGCAGCAGATTGATGATGAGACCCAGGACCTTGTTAAACAGAGGCACCGGGCTGATGCCCTCCCTGTCCGTCACCACCAGGGCGATTCCCAGGGGAATACCAATTACATAGGATAAGGCAGAGGAAAGGAATACCATGTATATCGTCTCCCAGATTCCTTTTACAAGCATATTTATGGTCGTAGCATCAAATTGCATATCACCGCACCTCCTCGAACTTTACATTGGCTGTTTTCAGATAGTTACAAATCCTGCCGGCATCCGTATCGTCCTCCGGAAGCTGTATGATCATCTGTCCCATGGCCTTGCCTTCAATATCCCTGGTGTCCGCATGCATGATATTCACCGGAACCTTACAGGCCAGCACCATGTTGGCGATTACGGGCTCAGAAGACTCTCTTCCGTCAAAAATAATGCGGATCTGGCGGGAATTGCCAAAGTTTAAGTTCTGCTCAGCCACATCCCCCAGAATCAGCTGACGGCCGATATCGGATTTGGGGCCGGAAAAGATATCGGACACATTTCCCACTTCTGCAATATGGCTGTGGTCTATGATAGCCACTCTGTCGCATATGGCCTCAATAACCGCCATCTCATGGGTAATGACAATGACAGTAATTCCCATCTCCCGGTTTATCTTCTTAAGCAGTTCCAAAATAGATTTGGTCGTGTTGGGGTCCAGCGCGCTGGTGGCCTCGTCACACAGAAGGACCTTTGGGTTCGTTGCCATGGCCCTGGCAATGGCTACCCTCTGTTTCTGTCCGCCTGAAAGCTGCGCCGGATATGCCTTCATCCGGTCCTCCAGACCCACCAGTGTTAAAAGCTCCTCTGCCCGCTTTTTGGCCTCGGCCTTGGATACCCCTGCAATTTCCAGTGGAAAGCATACATTCTGAAGCACATTTCTCTGGGACAGCAGGTTAAATTGCTGGAAAATCATGCCCATGGACTGCCTGGCCAGACGCTTTTCCCTGTCCTTCATCACAGACAGGTTTTTTCCTTCAAATACGACCTTTCCCGAAGTGGGCACTTCCAGATAATTGATGCACCGCACCAGGGTACTCTTACCCGCACCGGACAGGCCGATGATACCGAACACCTCTCCATACCGGATTTCCAAATTGATATCCTCCAGGGCAGTAACCGGACCATTCATGGTCTGGAACTGTTTCCCCAGCCCCACCAGCTGAATGATGGGATTTTCGTTATTTGCTTCCATAGGTTTAATTCCTTTCTTTTGTTCCTGAAACACATATTCGGGGTCCCGCACATGCCCGCGCCCTGGCCACATCGTGGCAGCCTCCAGCGTTCAGGCAAAATCACAGCAAAAAGGCCGCATGTCCTGCACGGACTTGCGGCCCTGAATCTTTCCCTGCTACCGGGATATCTCCTGATTAATCACAATCCATACAGATGAAACTTACATTCAGTTTTTTGCCCATGCGGATACACAGCACATCATCATGTACATGCTGTTCATCATATCCATATTCATCTGCATGGCTCTAAACTGATTCATACGTTCCTCCTGTATTGATTCCTATTAAATCGCTGGGATTTATCTTAGTTAAGAAAATACATCACATGAACCTATTTGTCAAGCACTTTTTCCTGAAACACCCTTCTAAAATGTTCGTTATGATTTAAAGGGTGTCTCCTGAGACAATCACATCAGCTGCCGTAAATCCGGCCTCCGCCGTGCCGGCCATCCCACTGCCTCCTGATGGAACGGCGTCAAAAAGGCCTGCCATGGTGCCCGCTGGCATCTGGTGCTCCCATTTATAAGCGGTTCCTGAAAACCGCCTGTACGCCTGAATATAAAAGTCATCTCCATGGCCTTCCTTCACAAGACAGGCATCTGATCCCAGTCTGGCCGAGCGCATGCGCCTTTTCTCCTGCTTAAGCCGGAAGGCCCGCTTGTCTTGGTGTTTCTTTTCCGCCTTTTTCTGTTCCTGCGCCTTAAGCCGCTCCCGCTCCAGCTTCCGCATCTTCCTGCCGCTGCGGCCCAGCAGCTTCTGGAGGGAACGCAGGGCTCTGGATGCCTTTACACGCTGTTGGTCATCACCACAGGCTGCCGCCCTCTTCAGATTGGAAATGGACCTGTATATGTCCCACACAGCCTCCTGCACCTGACCCTTGGTGCGGGCCCTGGCCACCCGGGAAAAATGGCTGGAGACATTAAGTGAAACAGAAACTCGCACCCTGGGGTCGCTGCCTGCAGAAGGTGTCTCTTTTGCGCCTGTGTGTGAGACCACAGGCACAGCCTCCTTTTCCGTTTTATCCTGCACAGACCAGTAGGAAGTCCCTTCCTCCCCTAAAAATGCTCCCACGGCCCTGGTCTGTCCCTGTTTTGCCAGCAGAGTTCCGGCCGCAGATACCAGCTCAGACCAGCACTGGCTGAAGTCCTCCCGGCTGCTGCCCATGCGCCCCACAAATTCCCGGGACAGATACAGATGTACGCCGGTCCCTGCCTGGACAGCCAGGGTAGCCAAATCACCAGCGTCCTTCTCCTGCGCCAAATGGAACACAATGCCCGGATACTGCTTTTTCAGCTGTTCCAGCATTCGGACAGCCTGCTCTCTCCAATCATCCGCGCCCTCTGTCCAGCTCCACACAGCCTGATCCCGGCAGGCACTGTCATTGCTTCTGACGGCCGTTGTTTCGGGACCATTTTTACCCAAACCATCTGTTTGCTCCTGGCACCCCGGCGGCGCCGTCCGGACCGCCTTGGCATTTTCCATATAAGCGGATGGCCCGCCCTGTTCCGGTACACATCCCAGTCTCACCATTCCATCATCCCCTCATTCACAATCAGGTCACAGAAAAACAGGGTATATTTCCGCTATCAGCTGCACAGCTCCACAATGACCTGTGCAAATATTTTTGCGCTTAAGACAAGCTCATCCACCACAGCAAATTCATCGGCTCCATGCATACGGTTATCTGTTCCAGGCAGGGCTGCGCCATAGGCAACACCATTCTTCAGAGAATGGACATAGGTGCCCCCTCCTGTAGCCTGGCAGCTGCCCTCAAGGCCTGTGTAGTCCTCGTATACGGACAGCAGCGTCCTTACGAAATGAGAATTTCCGTCCACATGGTGAGGCGGTATCATGGAATCATTTTCCAGTGTAAGCCCCTGGTCCGCCATGGCCTGCTTTACCACTCCCAGCACAGATTCTTCTGTGGCACAGATTGGGCACCGGCTGTCAAATACGCCTTCCAGTCCATCAGCGCCTACAGTCAGCATACTGAAAGCAAGGGTCAGAGCACCGGACAGCTCGTCTTCCATGCTGATTCCGGCTGCCTTTCCGCAGGTATCGCCGTGCGGGAAAAGCTTCAGCAGGTTCTTCACCATATCCATCTGGGGGCACTCTACAAAAGGCAGGCGTGTCAGGTACACCAGCAGGCCTGTAAGGGCATTTTTTCCCTCCTGGGGTGTGGATGCATGGGCGCCCTCCCCCTGGGCAGTAACTGTCATAACCGGTAAATCACCCTCCAGTACAAAAGAAATTCCTGTCTCCTTCTCCACAGCCTCTGCCGCGGCCTCCAATGTCTTAAGGTCAATGCCTTCCACAACAGCCCTGGCCTTGCCCGGTACCACATTCGCCTTTATTCCGGCTTCCACCTTCACCAGTCTTGGCATTGCCTCAGAAGCCTGGAAGGATGCATGGAAATGACCTTCCAGACGCCCCTTTTCAATGTTGATGACCGGGAATTCCGCATCCGGAGAAAAGGTCATGGGCGCCTCATCCTCCTTGTCGTAATAATTTACAATATCAGAGCTTCCGCACTCTTCGTCCGTACCCAGAATCAGCCTGACGTTCTTATTTAACGGGATCCCCAGCTCCTTCACTGCCCTCATTGCATAAAGCGCAGCCACGGCCGGTCCCTTGTCATCCGCGGTACCGCGTCCAAAGAGCTTTCCGTCCTTTACCACCGGCTCAAAGGGCTTTGTCTCCGTCCATCCCTCACCGGCAGGAACCACGTCCAGATGGGCCAGGATGTCCAGCTGTCTCTCCTTGTCATTGAGGTCGGCTGTTCCCACATAATTGTCATAATTACGGATGGAAAAACCATAACCCTCTGCCATGCCAAGAGCTGCCTGAAGGGCCTGGAACGGGCCTTCCCCGTAAGGCTTGCCCTCCACATAAGGCATCTTCTCACTGTTAATCCTGCACAGTGTACAGATATCCTCTATCATTTCTTCCCTGTGGGAATCAATAAAACCTTCAATTTCATTCCTATACATCGTAACCGTCTCCTTTTCCTGCGAAGCTTAAGCCCCGCATCCTTTTATTATGCTGCTCTGTCCGGCCTTCTGCTCTGTCCGGCCTGCTGCTCAGCGCACCAAGCCGGGGGACCGGGACCTGCAAAAGCCCCGGGGCGTCCTTAACGGAACATGGAAGCCAGCGTCTCATTGACCAGCCTACCGTCTGCCTTTCCCTTGACCCTGGGCATCAGGACCTTCATAATGGCTCCCTTATCCTTAGCCGTAGGGTTTTCGATTCCCAGCTCAGACAGGACCGCACTTATAACTTCCCGAATCTGCTCCGCACTCATGTCTTCCGGCGCAAACTCCTTGTAAACAGCCATCCTGGCGGCTGCCTCTGACCGGATGTCCTCACGGTCCGCCGGCGCCATCTCGTACGTTTCCTGGGTCTGCTTGATTTCCTTCTTAACGACCGCGTTCTCCTCTTCTTCCGTCAAAGGCTCCCTCTTGTTGATTTCCGCATTTTTGAGGGCGGACAGCAGCATGGAAAGAGAATCCTTCCTGGCCTTGTCCTTAGCCTTCATGGCTTCCACCATGGCAGCCCTTACAGCATCAATCTTACTCATGAATATTACCTCCTCGTTATGAGCACTTAGGGACCGTAGTCTGGTCCCTTACGTGCGATACATTCCGCTGGCACTTAGCGAGGTCCTCTCGAGCTTAGTGCAGCGGCTCGTTATGAGCACTTAGGGACCGTAGTCTGGTCCCTTACGTGCGATACATTCCGCTGGCACTTAGCGAGGTCCCTTCGAGCTTAGTGCAGCGGCTCGTTATGAGCACTCAGGGACCGTAGTCTGGTCCCATGGTCCTGTTTCCTGCATGGGATCAGGCTCTTCCGAATTCTGAGAGCTTCAGCGCCGGATTGCGGTCCAATACCATGCCCACGCTCCAGCTGTTGATAAACAGCAGCAGCGGATTATCCTTTAAGTCCTTAATTCGTTTCATATCAGATGTACCCTGAATCCTGGCCACATCCACCTCGCCCGGATTCTCCACCCAGCGTATGTGCTCAAAGGGCAGCTTCTCCAGGATGACCTCCACATTATATTCGTTTCGCAGACGATAGGTCAGCACTTCAAACTGCAGCACGCCCACCACTCCCACTATGATTTCCTCCATACCGGAATTAAACTCCTGAAATATCTGGATTGCACCTTCCTGGGCAATCTGGTTCACACCCTTTATAAACTGTTTGCGCTTCATGGTATCCACCTGGCGCACCCTGGCAAAATGCTCCGGCGCAAAGGTGGGTATGCCCTCAAACTGAAACTTCTCATTGGAAGCGCACAGGGTATCGCCTATGGCGAAAATTCCCGGGTCGAATACGCCGATAATATCGCCGGCATATGCCTCCTCCACGATTTTCCGGTCCTGGGCCATGAGCTGCTGGGGCTGGGTCAGACGGATCTTCTTTCCTCCCTGCACATGGTTTACCTCCATCCCTGCCTCGAACTTGCCGGAGCAGATGCGCATAAAAGCAATTCTGTCCCTGTGGGCTTTGTTCATGTTGGCCTGGATTTTAAATACAAAGGCGGAAAAGTCAGGGCGGAACGGGTCTATCACCCCGTCCAGGGTCTTCCTGGAAAGAGGCGGCGTAGTCATTTTAAGGAAATGCTCCAGAAAGGTCTCCACTCCAAAATTGGTCAGGGCCGATCCGAAGAACACAGGGGACAAATCCCCTATCCTGACCCGCTCCATATCTAACTCGTCGCTGGCCCCGTCAAGGAGCTCGATGTCGTCCCTCAGCTGCTGGTGATAGTCCTGCCCGATGATGGAATCCACATCCGCGCTGTCCACGGCAAATTCCTGGCTGTCCACTTCCCTGCCCCCGCCCATGGCAGCCGTGAAGGTAGTTATCTTCTTTGAGAACCGGTCATATACGCCCTTAAAGCTCTTGCCGCATCCAATGGGCCAGTTCACAGGGCATGTGCGGATTCCCAGCACTTCTTCAATCTCGTCCAGAAGCTCGTAAGGGTCCCTGGCCTCCCGGTCAAACTTATTGATAAACGTAAAGATGGGGATATGACGCATGACACATACCTTAAACAGCTTGATGGTCTGCGCCTCCACGCCCTTTGAACCGTCGATGACCATGACCGCGGAGTCTGCCGCCATCAGGGTACGGTAAGTATCCTCTGAGAAATCCTGGTGTCCCGGTGTGTCCAGGATATTGATGCAGAATCCGTCGTAATTAAACTGCATGGCAGAGGAGGTCACAGAGATACCTCTCTCCTTCTCAATCTCCATCCAGTCGGACACAGCATGTTTGGCAGCCTTGCGCCCCTTGACGGTTCCTGCCAGATTAATGGCGCCGCCGTACAGCAGGAATTTCTCTGTCAGCGTGGTCTTTCCGGCATCGGGGTGGGATATGATTGCAAATGTCCTCCGCTTTTTTATCTCTTCTGTCATCTGGTTATCTATCTGTGACAAGTTATTCGTCCTCCGTTTTCCATTGAGTAAAAGATGGACGTACTTTGGAAGTACGCCCAAAATCATCCAATTTTTATTCTATTATGATTGGAAACATAAGTCAAGGCCTTTGGCTTTTGATTTTCCCTCTGTTTTTGGTTCTGTTTTTGGTTCTGTTTTTAGTTCTGCCCGTCAGCCTCCCTTCTATGGAAATCTCTGTAAATTGCCGTTGCCGGCAGGGATGATTCTATAGTATACTGTACTCATAAGATCCACCCCCCTTCTGTTACTATAAACGGACCCGTAAGGCCCACAAAGAGAGGAAAAAAGCATGAAATGCACAAAACCAAAGAAACTGGCCCTGTTATTCTGCCTCACGGCTGCCCTGGCATCCGCAGCCCTGCAGGGCTGCGGGGCCAAAACCCCGGAGGATATGCTGGCCCAGATGCAGGAATTCTCCACACCGGATGACACTGCGTCCATTTATCTGGACAAGTCCTGGAAAACCCAGGAGGCACCCATGGACGGATGGCTGATTGCCGCCAGCAGCAGAGAAGACAACGCCGTGTTCCTGCTCCAGTTCATCAAAAACGGCCCCTCCAGCCAGGCCGGCAGCATGGAGGATGTGAAGGATATTATTAAGACCAGCTACAATCTGTCCGGCGAGACCAATGCCGAGGCACCGGAGGTGCCGGGCATGACCAATGTAACCGCCATAACCGGAAGGATGTCCGTGGACAGCACCAATGTGGATGCCTATATTGTATATGGGGAGACAGACTATGCCTACTACTCCATGGCCTATGCGGCGGACAAGATGAATGACAGCAAGATTGCATCCTTCAAGGTCTCCTGTTCTAAATTCCGCGAAAGTGCTCCTGAGGTGGAAGACAGAACCACCGCAGAGCTGACGGATACCATTCGCTGGTTCAATGCTTCCTACGCGGTCCTCACGGACTTAAACGGCTGGGACTACAACCGTTTTGCCGGCCTGGCAGCCAATGATGATGTCATGGCTATGGAGCAGAAATCCCTGGAAGAATGGTGGAGCGTTACAGACCGCGCCACAGCAGACAGCACCCTGGACTGGATTCTGACCGAGGGCCACCGCGATACCTTTGCTGAGGACATGGCATACCTGGAAGAAGCAGGCATCCGGGACATAGCCCCGAATGAGAGAAGCGCTTTCCTGCTGGACCAGTTTCAGATGACTGCGGATGAGGCCCAAAATTATGCGGATATGTTCGGCTTCTATGAGCAGTACGGCCCTGACGCCATTGCAGGCTGGGACTACTGCCGCGCCATGAACCTGATGAGCTTTTACTATCTGGCCGGCTACTACACCGAACAGGAGGCACTGGATAAATCCCTGGAAATCGCCCAGACCATGCAGCCCTTATTTGAATCCTGGGATGATTTGATGTCAAGCTATATGCGGGGCTATGAGTACTGGGCCGAGGAAAGCGCCGACGAGCGCAGGGCGCTCTATGAGGATTTAAAGACCAGGGAGGACAATCCTTACTCAGTAGACTTTAAGATGGAACTTGAAAAGACATGGTAAGCCCCGGAGCATGACAGGGATAAAAAACAGGCATTAAAAAAAATAGTAATATATAGGCGGAAATGGACCCATTCCAGCCCGGAAATTCCGGTTCTGAAGGGTCCATTTCTCATGTATCAATCTGTTGAAACTATTTAATCAGCTCCACTTCCACAGGTATGGATTTCTCCACTGTCTCCCCTGCCATGATTTTGACAGCTGTCCCGATGGCTGTCTCGCCCATCTTATCTGGCTTCTGGGCTACCGTGGCCGCCATTTTGCCGTCCTTCACCGCCTTCTGGGCGTCGTCCGTGGCGTCAAATCCCACAATCTTTATGTCCTTTCCGGAGGCAGCAACTGCTTCCACTGCCCCAAGGGCCATCTCGTCATTGTGGGCAAACACACCTTTGATGGTTCCGTCGGACTGAAGTATGTTCTCCATAACCGTCATACCCTCGGCACGGTTGAAATTAGCGGTCTGGCTGGCAGCCACCTGGAGGGATTGGTCTGCCACCTGGTGGAAGCCCGCTCCCCTGTCAATGGTGGCCGAAGCCCCAGGCACTCCCTGTAATTCAGCTACCTTGGCGCCTTCTCCCACAAGATCCATGAGATACTCTGTTGCCATCCTGGCTCCTGCCACATTATCTGAGGCAATCTGGCAGTCCACATCTACCCCGTTGACCCCGCGGTCCACTGCAATCACCTTGATCCCCTGGGACATGGCGCTCTTTACCGCCGGTGCAACCGCATCTGAATCCACCGGGTTGACAATCAGCACGCCCACATTTCTGGACACCAAATCCTCGATGTCGCTGGTCTGTTTGGCAGCGTCGTCTCCGGCGTCCACAACCACCAGCTCCACGTTATTCTCTGTCGCGGCTTTTCTGGCTCCTTCTGTCAGGGTCACGAAAAACGGGTTGTTCAGGGTGGAGACAGAGAAACCAATCACGTTTCCACTGCTTCCCTCCCTGACATTTTCTTCCCCGTCAATGGTGATGGCGTTGCAGCCTCCCATTGTCATAAGCATTGTGCCTGCTGCCATAAGTGCCAGTATTTTCTTAATCTTCACGGTCTTTCCCTCCCAAAATTCATATTCTTAATTTCATATCAGATTTCTGTGTGCTGTGTACTGTTTTCCTATCTCTTGCGGTCTGAGAGTACGGCAATCAGGATGACCAGACCCTTGATTACGTCCTGATAGTAGGATGATACGCCAAGGATGTTAAGGCCGTTGTTCAGCACCGCGATAATCAGTACGCCAATCAGGGTTCCGTAGATTTTTCCCCTGCCGCCGCTCATGCTGGTGCCTCCCAGGGCCACTGCGGCGATGGCGTCCAGCTCATAGCCGTTTCCAAGGGTAGGCTGCGCGGAGCCCAGTCTGGAGAGCAGAATCAGTCCGGATAATGCCGCCATGGTGCCGGATATGGCATAGGCGATGATCTTTGTCCTGTGTATGTTTACGCCAGCCAGCTTGGCGGATTTCCAGTTGCTTCCGGTGGCGTAAATCCTGCGTCCGAAGGTGGTCTTATTTAACAGGAAATAAAAGAGCAGAAACAGGAGTATCAAAAGGATGACCGGAATCGGAACGCCGTAGAACTTCCCCTTTCCAACCACCTTCAGGATGAAGCTGTCTCCCAGGTTGGAGATTGGCTTTCCGTTGGTGTATATCATGGTCAGGCCGCGGTATACCGTCATGGTAATGAGGGTTGCGATAAATGGCTGCAGACGTCCCTTGGTGACCATAACCCCGCTGATAACGCCCATGGCGCAGCCCAGGACCAGTGCCAGAATCATGGCCAGCCCAGCCGGAACCCCTGCCGAAATCATTCCGGCGCACAGAGCCGTGCTGAGGGCCAGCACCGAGCCCACGGACAAGTCAATGGCGTCCGTCAGTATGACAAAGGTCATGCCGAAGGCAATGAGTCCGTTAATGGAAGACTGGCGCAGCAGGGACAGGAAATTGGCCCCGGTGCGGAAACTTGGGCTGGCAATGCTGATGCCTGCCACCAGCAGGATGAGGGCGATGAGCGCTCCAAAATCCTGGGCGTAATTGATGACTTTATTCTTATTTTCATTCATGATAAGGTACCTCCCGTAGCCAATGTCATTATCTTCTCCTGGTCAGCCTCATCCTGGCCGATGATTCCCCTGACCAAACCTTCCCGCACCACCATAATCCGGTCGCTCATTCCCAATACCTCCGGCAGCTCAGAGGACACCATGATGATGGCAACCCCCTTTTTTGCCAGCTGGTTTATAATGCTGTATATTTCCTTCTTGGCGCCTATGTCCACGCCTCTTGTGGGCTCATCCAGAATCAGTATTCTGGGTTCTGTGTAAATCCATTTTGCGAATACCACCTTCTGCTGGTTGCCGCCGCTTAAGTTCACACACTCATGTCCTGGCCCGAAGCACCTGATATGAAGCTCCTCTATGGCCTTTGTGACCAGCCCTTTTTCCTTCTCCCTGCTGATTACCACCTTGCTCTTGCCAGAGATACGCCCCAGATTGGTCAGGGATACATTTTTCTCAATGCTCTCCTCCAGCAGAAGTCCCTCTGTCTTGCGGTCCTCTGTTATGAAGCCGATTCCATGTTCAATGGCCTGCAGGGGATTCTTAATCACCGCCTGCTTTCCGTTGATAAAAATGCTGCCTCTGTCATAGGGCAGGTTTCCGAAAATAGCCTGCATGATTTCCGTGCGCCCCGCTCCCATCAGCCCGGATACCCCCAGCACCTCGCCAGCCTTTACCGAGAAATCCACATCGCGGAACACCCCCTCCTTTGTGAGGCCCTCCACCCGGAATACCTCGTCTCCAATGGCGCAGTCACGTTTGGGATACCGCTCGCCGATTTCACGGCCAATCATCATTTTGACGATTTCATTCATATTGGTTTCCGGAATCTTCTTTGTGCCTATGTATGTGCCGTCCCTGAGAACGGAAATGCGGTCGCAAAGCTCAAAGATTTCCTCCATGCGGTGGGATATATAGACGATGGACACTCCCTTTTTCCTCAGGGACTGCATGACCTCAAACAGCACCTCTGTCTCGCTCTGGGTAAGGGCTGCCGTGGGCTCATCCATGATGATGACTTTTGCGTCCACCATCAGGGCCTTACAAATTTCTATCATCTGCTGCTGTCCCACGGAGAGCTCAGACATCACCTTGTCCGTGGGAATGCTGACCCCCAGACGTTTTAAGGTTTCCTCGGCCTTTTCCCTCATGGCCTTCCGGTCGCATATTCCAAATCCCTTTTTGATTTCCTTTCCCAGGAAAAGGTTTTCTTCCACCGTCAGATCGAACAATACGTTCAGTTCCTGCTGGATAAAGACAATGCCTGCCCGTTCCGCTTCCTGGGGACTTTTGTAGGTCACTTCTTTTCCGTCCACTATGACGGTGCCCCTGTCGCGGGTGTAGACGCCGGTCAGAATTTTCATCAGCGTGGACTTGCCTGCGCCGTTTTCTCCCATCAGGGCGTGTACTTCCCCGTCGTCCAGCACAAAGCCGGCGTCCTTTAGGACCTGGTTCTGCCCAAAGGATTTGTTGATTCCTTTCATTTCAATTTTCATGTTGTTTCCCTCCAGATAAATTCTGCTTTAAAAGATACAGCCGGACTGCAGGATGATGTTGGCATAGGGCGTTGTCTCTCCTGTCCTGATAACGGCCCTGCATTCCTTTGTCATCTCCTTAAAGCGTGTATGCGGGACAAATTCCACCTTTTCCGGTTTGAAACCGGTTTCAAAGCTGGCAAAAAGCTCCTGGATTTCTTCCAGGATTTGTGGATTCTGTTCTTTGATTTCCTCTGCCAGAACCACTGCTTCTATTTTCATATCACTTGAAACCGCTTTCAAGACGTCCATAAACCGGGGATTTCCAAATGTCACAGCCAAATCAATGCGCTCTGTCCCCTCCGGTACAGGCAGTCCGCAGTCAGCGATTGCAATTCTGTCCGTATGCCCCATGGATGACAGTACCCTGGAAATATTGCTGTTGAGTATGCCGTGTCTCTTCATGTTTTTGTTCCTCCGTCTTCTTTACGCCGAAAGCGTATTTGTCAATGCTTTACATGTTCTCCTGATTCATGGCTTCCAGTACCTGGCTGCGCACAGGCATTCCGCCCTGGGCTCCGAACCGCTCAGTGGACAGGCTGGCTGCCGTGTTGGCAAACCGGAGCGCTTCCTCCATGGTGCTGCCCCCCGCAATCTCTACGGTAAATGCACCGTTTAGTGTATCCCCTGCTCCTGTGGTATCCACCACATTGGCTTTCCTGGCTGGTACGGTAAGTATTTCTCCCGTTGGAAGGCATGTGGATACGCCTCTGGAACCCTGGGTAATCACTAGCTTGCCGGGATGTGCCCTCAGCATCTCCTCCACGGGCATATCCCCGAACAGGATGGCTGCCTCATGTTCATTTGGCGTAAGGTAATCCACCTTTGCCAGGACTTCCGGCTTCACCGGTCTGGCCGGTCCTGGATTCAGCACTACCTTGACCCCATTTTCATGGCAGATATCAATTACATACTCGATGGTATCCTGGGGTATCTCATGCTGCAGCAATACGATATCACATGCCAGCAGAGCATCCCTTATGCTGTCCACATATTCCCGGTCCACCTTGTCATTGGCTCCTGCCACCACCACGATAGTGTTGTCATGATCCCCCCCAGTGATGACCGCCAATCCTGTGTTCACTCCGGGAGCCACTTTGATGTGGGTGGTTCCCACTCCCATGTCTTCCATGTTCTTTATGAGGCTTCTTCCCGCCTCATCACCGCCCACACAGCCGAACATCTCCACATCTGCTCCCAGCTTTGCCATGGCAACGGCCTGGTTGGCGCCCTTTCCTCCGGGTATGTAGCGGATGTCCTCTCCCTTCAGTGTTTCCCCCTTTAAGGGAATCCTCTCTGCTGTCACTGTCATGTCCATGTTGATGCTGCCTACCACTGCTGTCTTCATAATTCCTCCTTTTCTGCTTTACATTTTATTTTATGGTTACAGTTTATCCCTTTGATGCCCGGAAATGGCCTGGTACTGCGCTGCGGCCATTCCCTAAAGAGTTGTGTCCCTTTTTATCAGCTTGACATCGAATACCTTATTCCGGCTAATCTGCGCTCCGGCAACATATTCGGTCAGCATTCGAACTGCCTCCTGCCCCATCCTTTTGATGGGCTGGGCAATGGTGGTAATCTCCGGCGTAAACAGGCTGCTGAGGGAAATGTTGTCAAACCCGATTAACTGCATATCCTCCGGCACCTTTATACCTTTCCTGTGAAGCTCCTTGTAAACCGATATGGCCACCATATCGTTGGCCGCAATGATTCCGTCCGTATCCGGGTACTGCTCCAGCAGCCGCGCCGCCATCTCGGTTCCCGACTCAAAGCTGTAATCTCCCTCTATCCAGGCAGGCTCGATTCCACGTTCCCTGCACACATCCAGGTACCCCTGGTGGCGCTTTCTGGCGCTGGAAAGATGAAGGGGACCGCTCATCTGTACGATGTGCCTGCACCCGCATTCCAGCAGATGCTCCACGGACATCCGCCCGCCCTGGTAATGGTTGGACTGGATACAGGCAATTTCCTTGCCCCCCTCAATCTGCCGGTCAATCATCACTACCGGAATCCGGCAGTTTCCCACTTCCTTATGTATCTCATCCATGTTGGTCATCAGGATAACTCCGTCTGCATTCATCCGTTCCAACAGACTCAGGTTCCGCTTCTCCTTTTCCAAATCATCATTGGAGTTGCAGAGCGTCAGGCGGTATCCCCTGCGGTCACATTCCTCCTCCACAGCTCCTGCCAGCTCATTAAAAAACGGATTGATGATGTTCGGCACCAGTATGCCGATGATTTTGGACGAACGCTTGTAAAGGGACCTGGCCACCTCATTTGGTTTGAAACCGGTTTCTAATATGGCCCGTTCCACCTTCTGTCTCTTCTCATCATCCACCCTGGCCGTACCGTTCATTACCCTGGATACGGTTGAGGGGGATACTCCCGCCAGTTTTGCCACATCGCGTATGCCCGTCATAAGCCCATCATCCTGCCTGTCTGCGGATTATATGCCTTCCGGCTCTTCCGCTCTTTGTATGTTTTATACTTGAAACCCGTTTCAAATATAATTTAATTATATATTCTGCTGGTTCCAAAGTCAATATTCAAATTTTTGTTTCGCCATTTTAGTCTAAACTCACAATATGAGCAGGTCATACGCCGTGAATTCCGCGTTTTTTTTAGATACATTTCACAACAACTTTGTTAAGACATTATCAGTATGTTTTCCGGCATCGTATGGGGACAAACTGGAAACAGAAAAAGGACTGACCCCCGTGTCATACGGGATTCAATCCTCATTATCTGTCTGTACCGCCTATTCTGCTATTTGAATACTATGGTTTTTATAGGTATCTGCCGGCCCGTCCGCGGCTTTATCCCTGAATTCCGTCCTGTTCTTTTGTCCTTTTTAAAATCTCAGTCAGCAGGCAGTCAGCTACCTCTTCCTTGGTCATGATGGGAAGTTCTGTCTCGCTGTCCCTTGTGATAAGCGTCACCACATTGGTATCCGTACCGAATCCAGCGCCTTCCACCTTCAGGTTGTTGGCTACAATCATGTCAATATGCTTTTTTGCCAGCTTGGCCCTGGAATTCTCCAGCATATTCTGGGTCTCCATGGAAAATCCGCAGAGGAACTGTCCGTCCCTCCGGTTCTGCCCCAGCCATGCCAGGATGTCGTTGGTCCGCTCCAGGGCAATGGATAAATCACCGTCGGATTTCTTGATTTTTTCTGTTCCCACCGTGGCAGGCC
>OCAE01000795.1_pt1 | contig 17303 bp, 16 predicted proteins | sample 1495581 | NCBI WGS metagenome assembly OCAE01 (sample SAMEA2580278, study PRJEB22360) | human gut metagenome | biome: human gut; feature: human-associated habitat; material: faeces | place: Denmark | collected 2008/2010 | reverse complement strand
TTTTTTGGTTGGGTAGGTGGTATGAGCCGGCGCGCAGTTGTAGTAGAACTTGGCTGGCGTCGCGCTATCCACGCTGGCGAAGACCACTTCTTTTGCCCCTTTGCCGACATACAGCGCGTCGCGGTGGCCGATTTCATAGCACTGACCGTCGACGGTGATGGTGCCTGCGCCGCCGATGTTGATCACACCCAGTTCGCGACGTTCCAGGAAATAGGTCACACCGAGTTGTTTACCGACTTCGCCGCCGACGGAGACCGTTTTTGCCACCGGCATAATGCCGCCGACGATGATGCGGTCAATGTGGCTGTAAACCATTGTGTATTCGTCAGCCACGAACACTTTCTCAACCAAAAACTCCTTGCGTAGCCCCTGGGTATCCAGTGTTTTGGCGTGCGCGCTGTGAATACTTTGTCTTACGTCCACATTTACCTCCAGTGATGTACTGAGCGGGAATTCCTCGACGGAGAGCGAAACGCTGTTCCGTTTTACGTTATGCGCCCATGATAGTCCTCCAGGAACCCGTTTTCAATTACAAATAAAACATCGTTTCACTTTTTCTGCATCTTATTGTCAAAAGTGTAATTCCGATCACGATCGATTCATTCCATGATTAAGCGCAGGGGTAAAATCGTATAGTAAAACAAAGAAATAGGATTTAACCCCGAGTCTGCGACACCCACACTCCCAGGCAAACCGCTGTAAGTTCATTCGCTTAGTTCATCTGTCTGATGCTAAAAATGAAGGGAATGCAAAACAAAACGCAGTAATGCCGTCACGATTGCTCGCACGGCATAACGGCTATGAATGGAATGTAGAGGGAGAGAAAAAAGGGGAGTTAATCGCGTTCGATGGCTAATGCTACGCCTTGCCCACCGCCAATGCACAGCGTCGCCAGACCTTTGCGGGCATTGCGTTTGACCATTTCGTGAACCAGAGAAACCAGAATACGACAGCCGGAAGCGCCAATCGGATGTCCAAGGGCAATCGCGCCGCCGTTGACGTTCACCCGGCGCTCGTCCCACTCCAGCATTTTGCCCACGGAAAGCGCCTGGGCGGCAAACGCCTCATTCGCTTCAATGAGATCCACATCGGCCAGCTGCCAGCCGACCCGCTCCAGACAGCGGCGCGTGGCATACACGGGGGCAATGCCCATCAGAGCAGGATCTACGCCGACGCTGGCAAAAGCGCGGATGCGGGCCAGCACGGGCAAATCCAGCTCCTGCGCTTTGGACTCGCTCATCATCATCACCGCCGCTGCGCCATCATTAATCGAAGAAGCATTGCCGGCGGTCACCGACCCTGACAGTTCGAAGGCCGGATCCAGCCGCGCCAGACCTTCTGCGCTGGCATCGGTTCGCGGCTGCTCGTCAGTATCAACCATCACGGTTTGCCCATTACGCTGGGTGGCAACCGGAACAATTTCCGCTTTAAAGCGACCGGCATCGATGGCCGCTCGCGCCTTTTGCTGCGAACTGAGGGCATACGCATCCTGCAGTTCCCGGCTGATGCCGTATTCACGCGCCAGATTCTCGGCGGTCACGCCCATGTGGTAATCATTGAAGGCATCCCACAGGCCATCGTGCACCAGACTGTCGACCAGTTGGCTGTTGCCCAACTGCGCGCCGGTCCGGCTGTCGGTGAGGACATGCGGCGCACGGCTCATGTTCTCTTGCCCACCCGCAATCACAATGTCCGCTTCGCCACACTGGATCGCCTGCGTGGCAAGATGCAGCGCTTTAAGCCCTGAGCCACAAACGTCGTTGATGGTGATAGCAGAAACGGTATTCGGTAATCCCCCTTTGATTGCTGACTGACGCGCCGGGTTTTGTCCCGCCCCCGCCGTCAGCACCTGCCCGAGGATCACTTCATCAACGGCATGCGCCTTCACGCCGCTGGCTTCAATCAACGCTTTGACCACCATACTGCCCAATTCCACGGCAGAATGACGTGCCAGCGTCCCCTGAAAACAACCAATTGGCGTACGCAACGCCCCGACTATCACCACCTCTTTCATTACGACCTCAGCGCAAAATAACACCGCAATAGTAGAGGATTGTTAAAAATAGTTATCTTGATTGTTTAAGAAAAGTGAGTTTTATCACAAAGGAAATCGTTATAACGCCCCGCGGCCTGAGACACTGCCTTGCTGTAAATGGTATCTCAGCCAGTTCCCCGCCGCGCCGGGCGGTGATTTTTTGTTCCAGAGCAGATCGATAGCAATCGCTTTGGGCCATCCCGGAACATCGAGTTGCATCAGTGGTTTTTCCGCCGCAAATTCCTCCACCAACGCACAGGGGAGCGCACACCAGCCAAAACCCTGTACTGCCATACTCAACAACAGCAAATAGTTCGGCGCGGACCACACCGGACCACGGGCAAGCGGAGCGCCACGATCGATGTAGGTGTTAAGGCGCAACTCACGCCAGACGTGCAGCTGATCCCATTGCAGTTTCTTCTCTTTCGCCAGGGGATGGGAAGCGGCAACGTAGAGCCCCATCCACGTTTGCATTGGCAAGCGCGTCGCACCGATATCCGTGGGATAGTGGTCCCTGGCTTCAATCAAACCGACCTGCGCCCGCTCTTTTTGCAACAGATCGATGACGTCCACATCCTCACCAATCAAACATTCAAACTCGGTATGCGGAAACTGGCGATCAAATTGCACCATCAGTTCCTCCAGCACATCGGGGTGCAGGGTGTCGGAGAGCACAAACGTCAGGCGCGCTTCGGTTTCTCCGGCCAGCGAAAGCGCCACCTCATCGAGACGCTCGCTGGCCGAGAGAATCGCCTGAACGTAGACGAGCACTTTCTTTCCTTCTTCCGTCAGCACCGGCTGACGCGAGGAACGGTCAAAAAGTTGAACGCCAAGATCGGCTTCAAGATGGGCAATCGCCGTGCTAATGGTGGACTGACTTTTACGCAGTCTGCGTGCTGCAGCCGAGAAAGACCCACAGGAAACGGTCTCGACAAATGCGGTTAAAGCTTCAGGTGAGTAACGCATAAACTATCTACTTTATCGATGGATACTATCTTTTAGATATCATATAAAGCGATAAAATACCCTCTATTCCGTTATCCGGGCGTTTTTAATAAAGGTAAGTTATGCAACACAATGCGGTTCAACGTCGTTCGTTACTGGAGCGTGTCTTCCACGCCGTATGTTTTGAAGGGATTGCCACGGCGATCCTGGCACCGACCACGGCCTGGTTAATGCAGCGATCGGTGCTGGAAATGGGCGGACTGACGATCCTGCTGGCGACCACGGCGATGATCTGGAACATCATCTACAACGCGCTGTTTGACCGTTTCTGGCCTTCACATCTGGTGAAGCGAACGGCGAAAGTGCGTGCATTTCACGCACTGGGGTTTGAAAGCGGCTTTATCGTCATTGGCGTGAGTATCGTGGCATACGTGCTAAACGTTAGCCTGATACAGGCCTTTACGCTGGAGATTGGCTTCTTCCTGTTCTTCCTGCCCTACACCATGTTCTACAACTGGGCTTACGACACGTTACGCGTACGCGTTATGAAGCGTCGCGAACAGCGCGTGACTGCCTGATAATTCACACATTTGCCGGAATCACCTGGGTTCCGGCAAGGCCCGTTGCCACCCCTTCTCCCGTTCAGTCCTCACGCCCGCCCGCTCATTTATGGTAAATTGCGCTTCTTTTTGTTTATTTTATAGTTGATACGTTCAAGAAATGTCGAAAATTTGGTCAAAAGAAGAGACGCTCTGGAGCTTTGCGTTATATGGGACTGCCGTTGGCGCAGGAACCCTGTTTCTCCCCATCCAGCTTGGCTCCGCGGGCGCGATTGTATTGTTTGTCACCGCCCTGGTCGCCTGGCCTCTCACATACTGGCCGCACAGAGCCTTATGTCAGTTCATTCTCTCGTCTAAAACCTCCGCAGGAGAAGGGATCACCGGCGCGGTGACACATTATTATGGTAAGAAGATCGGCAGCCTCATCACCACGCTGTACTTTGTTGCCTTTTTTGTTGTGGTTCTGATTTATGCCGTCGCCATAACCAACTCCCTGACAGAGCAGTTAGCACGGTATCTTGAGATTAGCCTGGGCATCCGCATGGGCGTCAGCCTCGGTGTGGTGTTAACCCTGAACCTGATTTTCCTGATGGGCCGCCATGCGACCATTCGGGTGATGGGATTTTTGGTGTTCCCGCTGATCGCTTACTTCTTATTTCTCTCGCTGTATCTGACCGGCAGTTGGCAACCCTCGTTGCTCACCGGACAAATGGCGTTCGATCAGCACACCCTGCGTCAGGTCTGGATATCGATTCCGGTGATGGTTTTTGCTTTTAGCCATACGCCTATTATCTCCACGTTTGCCATCGACAGACGTGAGAAATATGGCGAGCTGGCCATGGGTAAATGCAAAAAAATCATGAAGGTAGCCTATCTGATTATCTGCTTAAGCGTGCTGTTCTTCGTCTTTAGCTGCCTGTTATCGATTCCGCCGTCGTATATCGAAGCCGCCAGAAATGAGGGCGTCACTATCCTTTCGGCCTTATCCATGATGCCTGCCGCCCCGGCGTGGCTCTCTGTTTCGGGTATCATTGTCGCCGTGGTGGCAATGTCGAAATCCTTTCTCGGCACCTACTTTGGCGTTATCGAAGGGGCAACCGAGGTGGTCAAAACCGGTCTGCAACAGGTTGGTGTGAAGAAAAGCCGGGCCTTTAACCGCGCCCTGTCCATCATGCTGGTGTCAGCTATCACCTTTATTGTCTGCTGCATCAACCCGAATGCCATCTCGATGATTTACGCCATCAGCGGACCGCTCATCGCCATGATTTTGTTCATTATGCCGACCCTGTCGACATACCTGATCCCGGCGTTAAAACCGTACCGTTCTCCAGGTAATCTGATCACCCTGATTGTCGGCCTGCTCTGCGTGTCCGTGATGTTTCTCGGCTAATGCTGGAGTAAACGGCTCGTCCGGGCCGTTTACTCAATACTGCGACACAGCAGCGAAGGGGCGCCTACCGTCGTAAAGACCCACCCTTCCCGATAACGTTTAATCAATAGCGAGAAAGAAGCGCGCTCGGAGAGATAGAGCGAGGGCAGTGACCGGTATCCTTTTTTCGCCTCTAAATTATCACTCGGAAACCGCACGAGGTTATTGCTGGTAATAACATAGTTGTCCCGCACCTTGTAATAAGTGAAATAGATAATCCGGCTAATTTTATAATTATCAGCTTCCGGCGTATGCAAATCGCCGGTGATTGTGACTATCCCCTGGTTATTCTGCATCTGGTAGGCGACGTCTCCCCGGAACTCCTCATTATTAATTTCCCATACCACGCGCCCCTGGCAATCAATCCCACTTTTGCCTTTATGTGAATACCAATAACCTGCGCCTGCCAATACCACTACTACAACCAGTAAAATGAATACTACTATTTTAATTTTTATCATTAATCGAGTACCACGTCGTACATTTGGTCTGAGGGTTTTCCCTTATATCTAACTGACAGGCGACTGCCGCAATATTTTTCGCGCTGTTCATTCCCGAGAGATACACATATTTATGGCTCTGACAGATATCCGGGTGTCTTGTCAGGAATGTTGCATAGCGAGTATTTAGCGTACTATTGCCTTTCAGTAACAGGGTACAGGATGAAAAGGAGGTGGTATCAACAATAGCATAGGAAGAAAACAGCGATTCTGCCGTCGGATATAACAAACCAAAAGAAAGGCCGACACCGATCAGCAATACCGACAGTAAAACGGCACCCACCATTAGCGTTTCCCTTGAAGGCCGCATTTTGAGCGGAGGTGCCGTCAGCGCGGGTGATGTTGGCTCCTCCCCGGTAACGCTCTCTCCCGCATTATCAACCGATTCCATCTCCGTACGTTGAATTTCTGCGGTCATCATCATACCGCGCCGGGCAACGGTTTTAATCAGATCGCGCGGCAACCCGACTTCAGTTAACGCATTTCTGAGCGTGAGCACCGTCTGATATAACGTATTGACGGAGGTGATAGTGTTTTTATCCCCCCAGCCCACCTCTACGAGCTGAGTTTGTGGAATAACAACCCCACAATTTGTGAGGAGATATAAAAGAATGAAACTCGCAGGGTTTTGAAGAATGACCGTTTTTTGCGTATTTTTATTTGTCAGCGTTCTGTCACCCGGGTGAAAGTCAACCAGGTTATTAATTGTGTATAATGTTGTGTGCGTGTACTTCTCAAACACGGTGTGCATTCTCGCATTTACTTGATGAATGACATGCTACAAAAATCTTATACAGAGATCACCAAATATATAATAGATATGTCAGTGCGGTCATAGCTCAAAAATAAAATTTCTTATAAATCAATACACTTCCATCTGAAAAAGATCATGTATTCTTAATTAAGACCATTTTAGATGCTTTATCACTCAGCACTCATTATTATTGTTTCACGTTTAAAAAACGGACAAACAGATAAATAGCATTACTTAATAAAAGACAAAAGCATTGTTACAATTGTTTCAGACAATTTAACATAAGTTCAACTTTTTGCCATTAATGCCATTTAGCGATAAAACTTAAACATTTTTGCAATATAGATTTTCCTGGTGGTTGTTACAAAATTCCTGGAGGCGTTTTTTCATGCTTCGCCCGTTGGACAATGACCCTGATAGAAACCTGAATTGATACAGAGGCAATGCCCTAACAAAAGTCACGATTAAGAATAATAGCAATAAATAAATTTTCGGATTTTCTCTCTATCAAAGTTGCATTTTGTTGAGTATTGACATGTTTTAAAACGGATGAAATTATGAAATCATCTACGGATAGGGAGGCTCTCAATATGGGGCTGGACGTTAAATTAAAGAATTTGACATGCAGCAGTTGTACCTTGCATTGTAAAATAATGCCCGAAAAATCACCCCGCTTACAGTATTGTGCCAATGCTTGCTTTTGCATGTGGCCAGAAGAAAGCATTTATTTTAATAAGGGGGTCATTGAAGGGATTTTAAATAATAATCACAACGCCAGACTTAGTGGCTATATTTTTGTAGATTTCTCTATCAGCTTTTTACGCCTGTTTTTGGATATAGAGTGGATAGAATATCTCGCAAGCACGCGCATGGGCATTATTTTGATAAGCGATCGCAACATGCAGTCGCTCGCCAACTACTGGCGTAAAAAACATCCTGCGATTTCCGCCATCATTTACCACGATGACGGACTGGATGTCGCCAATGAGAAGATCCGCCAGGTGTTTATCGGACGGCATTTGTCGTTCACCAAAGGGAATACGTTGACGCAGATGGAGTTCACCATTCTGGGCCATATGGTTGCAGGCAGCAATCCGCACCAGATCGCTCAACTGTTGGACATGGATATCCGCAGCATCTACGCCTACAAGCAAAGAATTGAAAAAAGAATGGGTGGACGAATCAATTCGTTGTTTATTCACTCGCATCCGGTCTCTGGCGATAAGTCATCTTATCCGCTGTTGCTTAAAGAGACGGATGGTACAGCAGTGCATTTGCAAAGACGCAGATGAGTCCGACAACAGGGAACGAAATGGACAAGGTATATAAAGTGGGATACTACGAAGAAGAAACGCGCGCGCTGAGTGCGATACTGTTATCGCTCTTTACGGCACGTAATGAGCTCGCCTTTGGAGAGTTGGAGCGCTCTCTGCAAAAACTCGCCTTTCCACCTGCCGTGCGCAAGTTATGCGAAGAGGCGTTGCAAAGTCATAGTGAAGACGAAACCGATCGAACGAATGCCCGGGCGGTCTGCTGCCTGTTGCATGCGCTGGAATCCATTAGTGGCTATAAGCATGTTGAGCGCTATATTTCCCAGCGGAATCAGGCTGTAGTGTATTGCTAAGACACAGAGTCGGGACAACGTTCCCGGCTATTTTATATAGGAATCCAGAACCTTAAGAACCACGTCCAGATCCTCTTCTCGCTTCTCTTCATCACTCTGATGAACGATATGCTCGGTCAGATGCCCTTTGATCACTTCCCGCATTAATCCATTTACCGCCCCGCGTATCGCGGCGATCTGCTGCAACACAGCGGCACACTCATGGGGTTCGTCGAGCATTTTCTTCAGCGCAACGACCTGTCCCTGAATTTTGCTGGTTCGGGCTTTTAGTTTCTGTTTATCCCGGATGGTATGTGACATCGCAACACCTCATTAACATAAATCGTTGTGGATTATAGCATTACGCTGCTACTGGGGGGTAGTATTTGGTACTGGGGGGGAGTAGAATCTGGCAAAACAGGCAACTAAGAATCATTATCATGGGCGAATTTTCAACACTTCTTCAGCAAGGTAACGCGTGGTTTTTTATTCCCAGCGCGATTCTTCTCGGCGTGCTGCATGGACTGGAGCCCGGCCACTCGAAGACGATGATGGCGGCATTTATCATCGCCATTAAAGGGACCATCAAACAGGCGGTGATGCTGGGACTGGCGGCAACGCTCTCCCATACCGCCGTGGTCTGGCTGATTGCTCTCGGCGGCATGTATATCAGTCGGGCGTTTACCGCAGAGTCCGTGGAGCCCTGGCTGCAACTGATTTCCGCATTTATTATTCTGGGCACTGCGACCTGGATGTTCTGGCGGACGTGGCAGGGGGAGCGAAACTGGCTCACCGATATGCAGCATGGCGACCACAGCCATGCCACTCATCACGACCATGACCACGATCATCATGCTCACGATCATCATGACCGCCACGAACACCACGATCACGCGCATCACGATCGCGAGCATCAGCACAACCACAACGTTCTGGCGGAACTGTCGGAAGGATCGAAAGCCTGGCAGGACGCCCACGAGCGCGCGCATGCCAGTGATATTCAGCGCCGTTTTCACGGCAAAGAGGTGACCAATGGGCAAATCTTGCTGTTCGGTCTGACAGGTGGGCTGATCCCCTGCCCCGCAGCGATTACCGTGCTGCTGATTTGTATCCAGTTGAAAGCCTTTACTCTCGGTGCAACGATGGTGCTCTGCTTTAGTCTGGGACTGGCTATAACGCTGGTGACGGTCGGCGTGGGTGCGGCAGTTAGCGTCCACCAGGTCGCCAAACGCTGGAGTGGATTCAACGCACTGGCAAGAAAAGCGCCCTATTTTTCCAGCCTGCTAATCGGTCTGGTCGGCCTTTATATGGGCATTCATGGCTACATGGGGATTGTTCACGCTTCCTGAAAATACGTTTCTGACGCACAGCGCCTGTCGCTGTGCTCACTCATCTTTCCAAAAAAACCTCATTTCTCTCGTTGTGAAGATAAGGGTTTGTCAGCGCAAAAGAATCAACGCGTACCGCATGGCACAAATTGCTGGTGAAAAAATTGTCAAAAGTCATCTCTTTCAGGGTCTGACACCGCGTTTTTTGCCATGAACCTGGCAAAAATGACGCGACATCAATTGCAGAGGAAAAAAATTTTTCTTGTTTTTTGATGTTGAGCAGTCCGCGATTACTGGAACCCTCGACATTAAGCTTCCAGAAGCAACTCTGTAATCAAATAAAATTCTCATCCCAGAATGTCATCAGCAAAATAATTAGCACGGTGCACTATTCATTTTTCTTTATGTATAGCGTGTGAATTTTCCTGGTCCGGGAACCTGTCAGGCGGGAATACGCTTTTCACCCGGCGAAACACTTCAACATTAATCATCTAATAATCTAAAATTCCTAATAAAGCTACTGCCGATCTATTTCCAGATTTTAATAGACTCAACCTATCACCAGTAATCTATCTGTTCGTTTTAAACGATTTTCCTCTTTATGGATATTCTCGGTAATATCCACGCAGACAAATTAACTGATTAACCCGGGTGAATTTATTCTCGCTACGAAAATATAATCATTGCCGTTACGATATTCCTGATACAGGAAGCATTCACCTTTTAAGAAAATCACCAATTATTTTATTTTGTCCCCATTCCCGCACAGAGCCATCGCGATAAATGTCCCTGCGCATGGAAGAACCCTGTCCCGCAGGGTAAATCAACACGACTGAAAAAAATGGAGTTTATATTATGACCTTAAATCGTGCCTTCCTTTCGGCGCTGATGGCCTCTGCGCTCTTTTCCACGAATGCACTCGCCTCTGACAACACCATTACGTTTATGGGTGAAGTGAGTGACGAGACCTGTTCAATATCGGTAAATGGCTCTGATGCCTCTCCGGTGGTATTGTTGCCGACCGTGACGGCCACCGAACTGAATGCCAATCAGGTGGCTGGCGCCACGACATTTGATGTTGGTGTGAGCAACTGTACCGGCTCACCTTCTGGCGTGCAGATCTCAACGGTCTTCGTTGGCAACAACATCAGTTCAGCCACCGGGAACCTCGGCAGCACGGGCTCTGCGACAGATGTGGAGATCCAAATCCTCGATACCAGCGGCGATGAAATTGACTTCCGCAGCGCCTTTACCGGTACCGGCGACCTCTCTCTCGCCGCTAACAAGGACTCCGCGAGCGCGACCTATAAAGCTCAGTATTACAGCGGTGGTGCCGCCACCACCGGTACGGTGCTGGCCTCACTGCAATACGCCGTTTCTTATCAGTAAAAGTAGTCCTGGCGGGAATGAACTCCCGCCACCCACCTTCAGGGAAAATACAATGCGAACTTCTCATCGTTATCGTCCGTTTATTTCAGGTTGCCTGTTTCTCTTTTTTAGCGCCTGCTGTAGCCACGTGAATGCCAGTATTACGATGACAGGAACGCGTATTATTTATAATGGTGCAGCGAAATCTACCGATGTGCATCTGAAAAATAAAGATGCCATTCCCTATGTTGTCCAGAGCTGGTTCGATAACGGCAATATGGCCGATGGTCCGGATAAATCTGCACAGGTTCCGTTTATTGCCACACCTCCGGCATTTCGTATTCAGTCTGGAGAAGGGCAAATCATTCGTATTGTTTACACCCGGGGGAAAGCATTACCTCAGGACAGGGAATCGCTGGTCTATTTTAATTTCATGCAGATCCCGCCCGCCAATGCCGGACAATCCGCGACCCACACAGAAAAACAAAACAGTCTGCTGATTATGTTGCGCAATCGGGTCAAACTTTTTTATCGCCCGGCAGGTCTCGTCGGCGATCCGCAAAAAATGCTGGAAAATCTGCAGGTCAAACGTATTAGCGGAAATAAAGAACTGGCGATAAGCATAAAAAATAACCAGCCTTATTTTGTCACGGTCGCGGTCCTGCAACCCGGTCGCTCATCGGAAATTCTGCACCCCAAAAACGACATGATTTCGCCCTTTGCCAGCGAAACGTTTCACTTTCCGCGTACCTCTGGCGCTGACGCACAGCGCGTACGCGTTACCTTGATCAACGATCAGGGAGCACGCATCAGTGCCGACTATCCGCTATAACGTCGTCGCGCCCCTGATAGGCCTGGCGTTAGCCCCGGCGACGGCGTGCGCGGAATATTACTTTGACCCGGCGCTTTTGCAGGGTTCCGATGTGGGTAAGACACTGGATCTGGATCGCTTTAATCAGCGAGATGACGCGCTTTCAACGGGCAACTATGTGCTCGACGTCTATCTCAATAACCAGTTGATTCGTCACCAGGAGTCAATCACGCTGGTAAAACCGGAAGGCGACAATGCGCGGGTTCAGCCCTGTCTGTCACCTGAACTGATTGCCGCCAGTGCTATTCGTACAACGCAAAATTCTACGCCCGACGCGTGTCTGCCAATTGACAGTCTGGGACAGAAAATCAACTGGGAAGTGGATTTAAGCGCGTTACGCCTGAACATGGTGATTCCTCAGGCGGGGCTGTTACATTCGCCAAGAGGCTTCATTCCGGTATCCGAATGGGATGCCGGTGAAACCGCGCTGTTTCTGCGCCACAACACCAATTTTTACCACACCGAAAACACGGACAGCCATCTGCGCTATGACTATCTGTGGAGCAATATCAACGGTGGGATCAACCTTGGCCTCTGGCAGGTTCGTCATCAGGGTAACCTGCGCTACGCCGATGACAATCAGACGGGAGGTCACTACAAATACAATGCGGTCGCCACCTCGGTACAACGGCCTTTGCCGCAGTTGGACAGCATCATTGCCTTCGGTGATAACTACACCAACAGCAGTCTGTTTGGCAGTCTGTCATTCAACGGCGTCAAGCTCAGCACCGATCAGCGCATGTGGCCGCAGGGAAAACGGGGCTATGCGCCGGAAGTGCGCGGCGTCGCCACCACAACGTCCCATGTCGTTGTGCGCCAGCAGGGAAAAGTCATCTACGAGACCACTGTCGCGCCCGGTGCCTTCGTCATTAACGATCTGTACAACACCCGCGGTCAGGGCGATCTGACGGTCGATGTGATTGATGCCAACGGACAGGTATCGCGCTTTACCGTTCCCTACTCCGCCGTACCAGACTCGATTCGTCCCGGTAACTGGAACTACGAACTGGCGATGGGCTACGTTCGTCAGTACTACAGCGTGGAAAATAAGTTTATAGAAGGTGTGTTGCAGCGCGGGATGAGCAACGTGCTGACGGCCAACATGGGGTCGCGACTGGCGGATAATTATCAGGCCATTCTCGCGGGCGGCGTGCTGGCGACCTCTGTCGGCGCCTTCGGTCTGAACACGGTATTTTCCAGCGCCCGTGTGGAAAATGACGAGAAGCAACAGGGCTGGCGCGTCGAGGCGAGTTACAGTAAGACCTTCACCACCGGAACCAACCTGGTCCTCGCGGCGTATCGCTATTCCACCAGCGGCTATCGCGATTTGCAGGACGTACTCGGCGTGCGTCGCCAGGAAAAAAGCGGCACCACCTACTACTCCGACACGCTCAATCAGCGGAACAACTTCTCGGCGACCCTCAGCCAGCCGATGGGCAACTGGGGCATGCTGAGCTTTACCGGCAGCACGTCGGATTACTACAACAACGCCTCACGCATCACTCAACTACAGCTCGGCTACAGCAATAGCTGGCGGGATATCAGCTTCAATGTCAGCGCCGCACGCCAGCGTAGCACTTACTCCAGCCGCTACTTCAGCAGCGTCAACGATCGCGATTTCGATAATGAGAACCAGCGCAAATACACCGAAAACACCGTGTCGCTGGGGATTTCGATTCCGTTCGACTTTGGCTCCAGCCGTTCACAGATCAATCTGGACATGAACCGCAGTCGCGACAGCCGGACGGCAACGGTCGGGATGAGTGGGACAACGGGCGAGAAAAGTACCACCTCGTGGGCGCTCTACAGCGGTATTGAGCACAACAATGATAGCGGCGACAGCTCAACCTGGGGCGGTAATATTGAACGCCGCACTTCCGTCGGCGCCTTCCGCGCCTGGGCCTCCCGGGGTGACAGCTATCAACAGTACGGGTTGGGCATGTCCGGTACGCTGGTCGCCCATCGCGGCGGAATTACCGCTGGCCCGTATACCAGCGACACCTTCGCACTGGTAGAGGCCCCAGGCGCGCGCGGTGCGACGATACGTAATGGTCAGGGCGCGACGGTAGACCGTTTCGGCTACGCGATCCTCCCGTCCCTAACGCCCTATCGCTATAACACCATCAGTCTCGACAGCCAGAATATGGCCGATGACGTCGAACTTCAGGGCGGCAGCAAGCGCCTTGTCCCCTATGCAGGGGCGATTTCCCGCGTGACGTTCAAGACCACTCACGGCAAAGCGACGTTGATCAATACCACCCTGCCCGACGGCAGTCTGCCGCCGATGGGCGCGGACGTCACGGACGGCAACGGTGACGACGTGGGCATCATGGGTCAGGGCGGCCAAATCTACGCCCGAATCGCCGCGCAGTCCGGCGTGCTGTTTGTTAAGTGGGGCAAAAATGCCGCTCAGCGGTGCCAGGTCTGGTATCAATTGCCGACGACGAGCGACACGCCGTTGTATCAACTCACGCTACCTTGTCGCCAGGAATGATGACTCATGAAATTATCCTCTGTCCTCCCGCTACTGCTGGTCGCTGTCGTACTGACACCGCCCGCATGGTCTGCCTGTAAAAGGGTGACCTCAGCCAACGACCTGTCGCAGGTGGCAAAAGACGCAGGCTACGTCGGCGCCAGTTGGGGTGGTGTTGGCGATAGCGAAGTAAAAGGCAAACTGGGATTGCCCGGCGTCATCACCTTAAGCAGCGGCACCGGCTTTCAGAGTGAAGGCACGCTGCTCGCCAGCTCAACGGCCAGCTTTGTGCCTAACGGCCGCACCCAGGGCGTCAACGCCAACCAAATCTATTTCCGCTGTGATGTCGCAGAAATCGGCAAAGTGTATGAGTATTACGCCACCAACGGCGATGACGCCTGGGGCGGCAGAGAAGCGGTTGCGGGTATTGAAGGCGCGTACTACACCTACGTCAAAAACGTGGCGCTCCGACTGACAAACCTGAAAACCGGGCAATACTACTCGCGCTACTGGAAAACACGCCTCATCCCTGAAAGCGAGATGTTTAATGACGGGACCTATATTTACATCCCGGGCAGCGCCTTCAGCGATGTTTTCGTTGAGCTTTTTCGGGTTGATGACGCGTCGAAAGGCGTGAACGGTTCAAATCGCTATGGCTATACCTACGCGGGGCCGGCGGGCTATATCGCCTTTCACGGCGGCGGCATGAGTTCCGGACTCTTTGACGGCGCAGACAGTAGAACCAATTACGACGGCTGGGGTGCCATGCAGTGGCCTGGCGGCTGGACGCTCACCAGTCAAAGTTACTTTGTGCGCGGCGCGGCCTGTCGGATCGACGACTATCCCGCCATTGTCCGCCTGCCGCCGATCAGCGTCGGTGAACTGAGCGGCGGCGGCACGGCGCAGACGCCCTTTAACATTACCGTCGAATGCGAAACCGGTGCGATTTCCAGTACCGCGGTCTCGACCACCAGCAAAGCGAATGTGGCGATGGGGTTTCTGGTGAATAACCTGACGGCGGCGAATGCGGCGAACCAGTTAGGGCTCAAGACCGGATCGGGGGCCTGGACCTGGCTGCTCGATAACCATTACGGCGCCAGCGGCGTGGCGTCCGGCGTGGGCATTCGTATTTACAGCGAAAAACTGGGCGGCAGCGCCATCAACCTGTTGCCGAATCTGACGGCGACCGCAACGGGCAACGCCGGAGGGTGGTATGGCTATGCCGATTTAACCAGTAAAACCTCAAGCGGTTCGACCGAATTTTACAACGGTGAATTCACCGCCTCGCTGGAAGCAATTCCTGGCGAAGCCATTACAGCAGGATCGGTTTATGCACAACTTCAGGTGGTGGTTAGCTTTCAGTAGCGCGTTGCTACTGAACGTTCTGCCGTTCTCCAGCCACGCGGTAGTGAATAGCGAAGTGACCCGAGTGATTTTTAATGCCGGTGACAAAAGCACGTCGCTGGCGCTGATTAATTCACCGCAGCAGCCGGCACTGGTTCAGATCTGGACCGATACGGGCAATCCGTCGAGCCAGCCCAACGAGGAGACGACGCCCGTCATCGCGCTACCGCCGGTGTTTAAAATGCAGCCCGGCGAGCTGCGCAGCATTACGCTGCAACTCACCGACACCGCCGCCCTGCCGCGCGATCGTGAAGCGCTTTACTGGCTGAATGTGTATCAAATTCCCCCCATGACGCAGACCGATGCGCAGGCGGCACAAAAAGTGGTACTGCCATTACGCATCCGCATGAAGCTGTTTATCCGTCCGCAGGGCATTGGCGCGCTCCAGGAAAGCGACGCAGAAAAGCTGCGCGTGACGTATGCTGGACCACAGAATCAGTTGCAAATAACCAACCCTACCCCGTGGCATATCACGCTGGCCGGAATAAGCTGTGAAGCCGGCAGTGCAAGCGGCGTCATGATCGCACCGCTTTCTACTGTCCCGGTACCGCTACAGGGACGTGGTGCGCCGTGTTCGTCGATCCGCTATGACGCGATCAACGATCACGGCACTGCCTGGCACTACGAAAAAACCGTCTCGCCGCAACCGTAGCGGGCTCTCCCCCGTTTAGCGTGCGACGCTTCCCCACACCAGTTGTCCCTTATGGAACGTGGCGCGTCGTGGTGAAATACGTGCAACCGTCTCGGCAGAACAGGAGGCGTCCACCAGCACAAAGCTGGCGTCATCCTGCGCTTTCGGCCAGACACGCTCACCTTTCTCGTTCAACGGCAGCACATTACCTGTCGCCAGGAACAGCGCGCGGGAAAGGCTTTGTTCATTGGGACGGATATAGAGCTGGGCGTAAAGGTTAGCCTTCTCCAGCATGTCGCCCAGACCGTAAGGCGACCAGTGGTCGATCACGCTGTCCGTGCCGGTCATCACCATCACGCCGCTATCGTGCAACTGCTTAAGCGGCATATGCAGCGTGCCAATCGGCACCGTTGACGCGATGGATATTTGTTGTGCCGCCATGCGTGCGGCAATCTCATCAACCTGCTGTGCATTCATCGTCGCCAGCGCAAAGGCGTGGCTGATGGTCAGCTTGCCCTTCAGTTGCGGCGTTTTCTCAACCGTTTCAACCATATACTTCACCGCCGCGACGCCCGCCGGGCTGGTTTCATGCAGATGGATGTCCACGCCCTTGTTATAATCGAGAGCGATCTGGAACATAGTATCGAGAGATTTTTCCATCGCGCCGTCGACGTTAGTCGGATCCAGCCCGCCGACATAGTGCGCGCCGGCCTGCATCGCTTCACGCATCAAGGGTTCTGATTTCGATAACAGCAGGCCGTGCTGCGGGAACGCCACGATTTCACACTCGAAGCCCGCTTTACGCCGTGCCAGTACCGCCTGTAAATTCTCGAGATTTTTGAGGCCAGAGACCGGTTCGATATTACAGTGGCTGCGCGCAACGGTGGTCCCTTTCGACTGCAGCAGGTCGATCAGCTTTTCGGCATGTTCCTGCGTATAGGGCTGCAGTTCTGGCAACAGTTTTTGCTCAAGTTTGATCATGTCCTGAATGGTGGTGCCTGCCGGACGGTTCAGCGAACGCCACGGCCCGCCGTAGAACGTTTTATCGAGGTGGATGTGCATGTCGCGCGTGGTCGGCAGCATCAGTTTGCCGCCCGCATCGTAATGCGGCAGCGTGGCGTCCGGATGACTTTTGTTGTCGCGCAGCGCGACAATTTTGCCCGTCTGAATTTCCACGGTTTGCAGCGCCGTACGCGTGTGAACCGCGACCGAGCCCTCATAGTCAAAGCCCGTCTCAAGCAGGACGTTGTCGAGGTAGTAATGGGTATCGTTAATCGTCATGGTGCCTCTGGCGTCACAGGTTGCTGCACCAGAGGTTGCCGCATAGGCGACCGGCGCGCCAGCACTCAATAGCGCGGCGGCGGGGACCATCTTCCCGCTCTGGCTCCAAAAAGGCGCTGGA
>OCAE01000792.1_pt1 | contig 17353 bp, 17 predicted proteins | sample 1495581 | NCBI WGS metagenome assembly OCAE01 (sample SAMEA2580278, study PRJEB22360) | human gut metagenome | biome: human gut; feature: human-associated habitat; material: faeces | place: Denmark | collected 2008/2010 | reverse complement strand
CGATTCATCATCGGTATCCGGACGCGGAATAAGCGTGGCGGGAGACACTTCCAGCGGCAGTGACCAGAACTCACGCACACCGGTGATATACGCCACCGGCTCGCCCTGCTCCCGGCGGACAAGCAACGCCTCAAGGCGCTGCTGTTCATCCCCGCTGAGCGGGGTTTCATCAAAGGCAATAATGTAGCTGCGGGTACGACCGGTGACAAACGTCAGCAGAATTTCCGCATCCCGTTTCGGGCTGTCGCTGTGCCTTAAACGGCTGACAGCCTCTGCCAGCCAGTGACGAAACGTCATCAGTCCTGCTCAGACAGCGCGGCGAGCTGATCTGCCTGATATTCGTTTACCAGCCGCCGGGAGCGGCTGGATCAGTGCATCCAGCTTACCTTCCATGACCTCATCCAGACGGTACAGTGTCAGGTTGATACGGTGATCCGTCACCCGTCCCTGCGGGAAGTTATAGGTGCGGATTCGATCCGAACGGTCACCGGAACCCAGCAGGTTGCGGCGCTCAGAGGCTTCCGCCTCATGACGGCGGGACTCTTCCGCTGCTTTGATTCTTGCTGCCAGTACCGAGAGTGCTTTGGCTTTGTTTTTGTGCTGCGAACGCTCGTCCTGACACTCCACCACAATTCCGGTCGGGATATGGGTGATACGGATAGCGGAATCCGTGGTGTTAACGTGCTGACCACCGGCCCCGGATGAACGGAAGGTATCAATACGCAGATCCGCCGGGTTGATATCCGGCAGTTCCGCTTCCGGTACTTCCGCCAGCACCGCAACAGTACAGGCGGAGGTGTGAATACGGCCCTGGGATTCGGTTTCCGGCACACGCTGCACGCGGTGACCGCCGGATTCAAATTTCAGGTTACCGTAGGCATTTTCACCGGTGACTCTGAAAATAATCTCTTTATATCCGCCGTGCTCGCCGTCGTTACTGTTCATGATCTCAATCCGCCAGCGGCGTGATTCCGCATAACGGCTGTACATACGGAACAGATCACCGGCAAACAGCGCCGCTTCATCACCGCCGGTACCCGCACGGACTTCCAGGAAGCAGTTGCGTTCATCATCCGGATCTTTCGGCAGTAATAAGACCTGTAATTCCTGTTCTAAGGTTTCATTCCGCAGTTTTGCGTCTTTCAGCTCTTCCTGTGCCATTTCCTTCATTTCAGGATCATCAAGAAGCATTTGCGCGGTGTCGATATCATCCTGAATGGTCTGCCAGGCTTCAAAACATTTCGCAACGTCAGTCAGCTGCGCATATTCTTTCGACAAGGCACGGAATTTATTCTGATCAGCGATAACATCGGCGTCCGCAAGGTGCGCCTGAATTTCTTCATAACGTTCTTTCAATGCTTCCAGTTTTGCGACAATAGAAGGCTTCATTCGTAGTCTGCTACCTTAAAAAATAATATAGAGGAAGTTAATGATGCTCCAGCCCGAGGCTGTCGCGTAACAGCGTCAGGCGACCGGTATCACCGTCACCGGCGGCCTGCTGAAGTGATTTGGTTGGTGCGTGGATCAGGCGGTTGGTCAGCTGCTGAGACATCTGGTTGATAACCTCTTCCGGGTCATGCCCCTGCTGAATCAGTGCCACGGCTTTTGCAGCCATGGCGGCGCGGATCTCTTCAGCCTGTTCACGGTATTCGCGGATCGTATTGACCGCACTCTGGGCGCGCAGCCATTCCATAAAGTGCCCGCTTTCCTGCACCACAATGGATTCCGCCTGTTGTGCCGCCACCTGGCGCTGCGCCAGGTTGTGCTCAATAATCGCCTCAAGATCATCCACAGTGTAGAGATAGACGTTACTGAGCTTTTCCACATCGGCTTCGATATCACGGGGAACCGCAATATCCACCAGCAGCATCGGGCGGTTACGGCGCGCCTTCAGGGCGCGTTCCACCATACCTTTACCGATAATCGGCAACGGGCTGGCCGTGGAGCTGATAACAATATCCGCTTCCGCCAGCCGGCTGTCGATTTCCGGCAGTGTGATCACCTCTGCATTGACTTCCTGCGCCAGCACGCGGGCCCGCTCACGGGTACGGTTGGCGATCATCATGTGTTTTACGCCGTGCTCGTTCAGGTGACGGGCCACCAGTTCGATGGTTTCCCCCGCCCCGACCAGCAGGATATTCAGTCTGGATAAGGATTCGAAAATCTGGCGCGCCAGGGTGCAGGCGGCAAACGCCACCGATACCGCATTGGCACCGATATCGGTTTCAGTACGTACCCGTTTGGCAACCGAAAAGGATTTCTGGAACAGGCGTTCCAGTTCACGGGAGAGTGAACGGTGTGTCTGTGACTGCGCAAAGGCTTTCTTGACTTGTCCCAGGATCTGCGGTTCGCCGAGCACCAGGGAATCCAGCCCGCTGGCCACCCGCATCAGATGACTGACCGCGTCATTATCCTGATGCCAGTAAAGACTGGACATCAGTTCCTGCGGGTTGATGTTGTGATAGCGGCACAACCAGTCGATCAGCTGATCGCGCTGATCGTTTTGTTCATCCACACTGAGATAGATTTCTGTCCGGTTGCAGGTAGACAGCACAACGCCACCGCTCACGGACGGTTGTTCGAGCAGATTGGATAATGCCGCTTCCATACTGTCCGGTGAGAAAGTCACTTTCTCACGTAAGGCGACAGGGGCGGTTTTATGGTTAATGCCGAGAGCTAATAAAGTCATATCCTGCAATACAGACCGGGGTAAGTGTGTAAAATACCGGTTAAGTATACCGGAAATCAACACCCTTACTAAGGATAACTGCATGCATTTTAGCAGCCGATCCCGTGCAATTAAAGCGTTAAACGGGAAACCGTGATAATAAGCACGTAATGCGGTGCGCAACAGGCCGTGTCAGCCTGCCGGATAATTGCGTAAATCAGCGTAAGAGAGGTAGGAAACAGCCACTGAAACAGGCACAATACTGTTATTGCTTTTATCAGTTGTTAAAGGAAATTACAACGTGGCCTCTATTCAATTACCGCGCTTTATCCGGCTTCTGCCCCTGTGCAGCCTGATACTTGCCGCCTGTACCCTGCCCGACAATGCAGAGAAAGGCGATGTTTCCGCCACCTCTGCCGGCTGGAAAGCACAGACAGAACAAATAAATCAATTACAGCGTTATCAGACACGCGGCTCGTTTGCCTACATCGGCACCACCCAGAAAACCTATGCCCGTTTCTTCTGGCAGCAGTACTCCCCGGACAGCTACAAACTGTTGCTCACCAACCCGGTCGGCAGCACCGAGCTGGAACTGATCGTCAAAGACGGACAAACCCAGCTTACCGATAATAAAGGTCAGAAATATTACAGTGATGATCCGGACAGCATGATTTACCAGCTGACCGGTATGACTATCCCGATGGAAAACCTGCGCCAGTGGATTGTCGGCCTTCCGGGGGATGCGCAGTCGTATGCCATCAGTAATCAGTATCACCTGAAAGCACTGAGCTGGGCTCAGGGCATGGAGAAGTGGAAAGTCACTTATCAGTCCTATGATGAAAAAGTCTCTCCGCAACTGCCGAACCGCCTGGATATCGAACAGGGCGATAACCGCATCAAGCTGAAAATGGATTCATGGACACTCAACTGACATCACTGACCTGGCCGTCCCCCGCCAAGCTGAACCTGTTTTTGTATATTACAGGCCGCCGCGCGGACGGCTATCATACGCTGCAAACCCTGTTTCAGTTTCTGGATTATGGTGACAGCGTCACAATTACGCCGCGCACTGACGGTGAAATTTGTCTGCTGACCCCGCTTGACGACGTACCGGATGAGCAAAATCTGGTGATCCGCGCCGCCCTCCTGTTACAGAACTATGCTCGTGAGCATCAGCTGACCGCAGATTTACCCGGTGCGGATATTGCCGTTGAAAAAATTCTGCCTATGGGTGGTGGTATCGGCGGCGGTTCCTCCAATGCCGCCACAGTGCTTATCGCGCTCAACTATCACTGGAAGTTACAGTTATCTGACGACACGCTTGCGGAACTCGGTGTCACACTCGGCGCTGATGTCCCGGTCTTTGTCCGGGGTCATGCGGCCATTGCTGAAGGAATAGGCGAAATCCTGCACCCGGCATCACCGCCGGAGCACTGGTATCTGGTTGCACACCCCGGAATTTCGGTTCCGACACCGCTTATCTTCACAGATCCGCAATTAATTCGTGATACCCCGATCCGCTCTCTGCCCGCATTATTACAGGCTCCGTACGCAAATGACTGTGAACCGGTTGCAAGAAAACGTTTTCGTGAGGTTGATGATCTTCTTTCCTGGCTGCTACAATATACCCCGTCACGCCTGACCGGTACGGGTGCATGTGTGTTCGGAGAGTTCGAAAACCAGGCAGCCGCCCGACAGGTGTTAATTAACGCGCCGGCGTGGGTGAAGGGCTTTGTGGCACGTGGTGTCAACATTTCGCCGCTTCATCAGTTCCGCGCTGGTCTACTGTAATTGCCCCTGATTTCGTCCCCGGACGCTTTCAGGTTCACAATTCAATCTCTCTGGACGCATGCCTGAGGTTTTTCTCGTGCCTGATATGAAGCTTTTTGCTGGTAACGCCATCCCGGAACTAGCACAACGTGTTGCCAACCGCCTGTACACTAACCTCGGAGACGCTGCAATCGGTCGTTTCAGCGACGGTGAAGTCAGTGTTCAAATCAATGAAAACGTGCGTGGTGGTGATGTATTCATCATCCAGTCTACCTGTGCACCGACCAACGATAACCTGATGGAACTGGTTGTTATGGTTGATGCGCTGCGCCGTGCTTCTGCGGGTCGTATCACTGCTGTTATCCCGTATTTCGGCTATGCCCGTCAGGATCGCCGCGTCCGCTCCACGCGTGTGCCAATCACCGCGAAAGTGGTCGCTGACTTCCTGTCAAGTGTGGGTGTTGACCGTGTGCTGACAGTGGATCTTCACGCTGAGCAGATTCAGGGCTTCTTCGATGTTCCGGTTGATAACGTCTTCGGCAGCCCAATCCTGCTGGAAGATATGCTGCAGAAAGATCTGGACAACCCGATTGTGGTTTCTCCGGATATCGGTGGTGTGGTTCGCGCCCGTGCGATCGCCAAACTGCTGAACGACACAGATATGGCTATCATCGACAAACGCCGCCCGCGCGCGAACGTTTCTCAGGTGATGCATATCATCGGTGATGTTGCCGGTCGTGACTGTGTACTGGTTGACGATATGATCGATACCGGGGGCACGCTGTGCAAAGCGGCGGAAGCACTGAAAGAACGTGGTGCGAAACGTGTGTTTGCATACGCCACTCACCCTATCTTCTCCGGCAACGCGGTCAACAATATCCGTGATTCTGTGATTGATGAAGTGATTGTCTGTGACACCATTCCGTTATCAGCGGAAATCAAAGCACTGAATAACGTCCGCTCTCTGACGTTATCCGGAATGCTGGCAGAAGCCATCCGCCGTATCAGTAATGAAGAGTCTATCTCCGCGATGTTCGAACACTGATTTCATAATCAGTGTACACATTGCGTGCTTAAACCCGTTGTGAAGACAACGGGTTTTTTGTTGGCAGGCATTTAACCGCAGCAGGTAATAACCGTTCCCGGTTATTTTATGGCACTCGTGTTACGGCATCCGGCGGCGATAGCGGCTGTGGAAATGACGCAGCCAGTAATATCTGTCCGCAATGGATTCACGACGCCCGCTCAGACCGGCTCCGCCCAGCCATACCAGCGCACCGATAAAGATCCCCATCAGAGAGGCTTCGGAATAGATATCCGGTAGCGGGAGTGCGAAAATAAGGACACTGACAGTAAAGGCCATGCTGCCGACCATCAGTAACATACCGACAACCATCAGCAGGTTACCGAGTAATAAGGATAATTTACGTTTCATAGGGACCTCCGCCACTCTTTTGTCTTTTAACAACTCAAAGTACGAAAGCAGGAATTCCTTCTTGACACAGAGTATAGCCCGAATTGATACGTATATGTTGCGTATGAGATCACATAGACCAAAAATAAAACGTTTTATTTGGCTTATTGTGCCAAAAAGCGAAACTTAATAATTCATCACTAAATTATTGCACAAATAGTCACATCCGTCCCGGAAGGACGTTTCTTTTGTACTCCGCGCGGGTGACGGGTAGAATAGCCCTCTTTGCAGTCAAACCTGCCTGAACAACAAGTGATACAAGTGTGAGTCAGATAAAATTAATTGTGGGGCTGGCCAACCCCGGTGCGGAATACGCCCAAACCCGCCACAATGCCGGTGCCTGGTATGTGGATGAACTGGCCCGCCGTTATAATCAGTCATTAAAATCAGAAAGTAAGTTTTACGGTTATACCGCGCGTCTGAATATTCAGGGCAATGATGTCCGCCTGCTGGTGCCGACCACCTTTATGAACCTGAGCGGTAAAGCGGTCAGCGCCCTCGCCGGTTTTTACCAGATTGCCCCCGATGAAATTCTGGTGGCGCATGATGAACTGGATCTTCTGCCCGGCATAGCAAAAATGAAACTCGGCGGCGGCAACGGCGGTCACAACGGCCTGAAAGATATCCAAAGCAAATTGGGTAACAATCCGAACTTTCATCGTCTGCGTATCGGCATCGGTCATCCGGGTGATAAGAGTAAAGTGGTCGGCTTTGTGCTGGGCAAGCCCCCTGCCTCCGAACAGCAACTGATTGATGAGACCATCGATGAAGCCGTGCGCTGCACCGATGTGCTGATGAAAGACGGCATGGCAAAAGCCATTTCGCGTCTGCATACATTTAAAGCCGGTCAGTGAGCCGCAGGTATCGTCTGTTTGTCCGTAACCATGTATAATCGGCGGCAATTATTTAACGTGCTTGCAGGCCGTTTTGGTCTGCTGTCATTTTTAAGGTGAAGAATTTATGGGTTTCAAATGTGGTATCGTCGGTCTGCCGAACGTCGGGAAATCAACGCTGTTTAACGCGCTGACCAAAGCAGGTATTGAAGCGGCGAACTTTCCGTTCTGTACAATTGAGCCGAACACCGGCGTGGTGCCGATGCCGGATGCCCGCCTGGATGCACTGGCGGAAATCGTAAAACCACAGCGTATTCTGCCGACCACCATGGAATTCGTCGATATCGCCGGTCTGGTGAAAGGCGCATCCAAAGGTGAAGGTCTGGGTAACCAGTTCCTGACCAACATCCGCGAAACAGAAGCTATCGGCCACGTTGTCCGCTGCTTTGACGATGATAACATTGTTCACGTTTCCGGTCGTGTTAACCCGGCTGAAGATATTGATACCATCAATACCGAACTGGCGCTGGCTGACCTCGACACCTGCGAACGTGCAATTCACCGTGTGCAGAAGCGCGCCAAAGGCGGCGATAAAGACGCGAAACTGGAACTGGAAGTGCTGGAAAAATGCCTGCCGCTGCTGGAAAACGCACAAATGCTGCGCACGCTGAACCTGAATAAAGAAGAAATGGGCGCGATCCGCTACCTGAGCTTTCTGACCCTGAAACCAACCATGTACATTGCCAACGTCAACGAAGATGGCTTTGAGAACAACCCGTATCTGGATCAGGTTCGTGAAATCGCAGAGAAAGAAGGTTCTGTGGTTGTACCGGTATGTGCGGCAATTGAATCCGATATCGCTGAGCTGGAAGATAGTGACCGCGAAGAGTTTATGGCTGACCTCGGTATCGAAGAACCGGGTCTGAACCGCGTGATCCGTGCCGGCTACGCCCTGCTCAACCTGCAGACCTATTTTACCGCCGGTGTGAAAGAAGTCCGTGCATGGACCATCCCTGTCGGCGCTACAGCTCCGCAGGCTGCCGGTAAAATCCATACCGACTTTGAAAAAGGCTTTATCCGCGCCCAGACCATCGCATTTGAGGATTTCATCCGGTACAAAGGCGAACAAGGTGCAAAAGAAGCCGGTAAAATGCGTGCAGAAGGTAAAGATTACATTGTGAAAGACGGCGACGTGCTGAATTTCCTGTTTAATGTATAACGACTAATAGTTGCATCTGCATATCTGCAATAGCCCATATTAATATATGGGCTATTTTTTAAAGAATGTTTCTCTGTACCTTCATTCTGGTTTATTTTCGATATTCCATTTCGGATCCGGCTGAAATGGCTGAATCTGTACCTGATTACCGTTTTTCAGACAATCATCCGTTATCTGCTTAATTCCCTCTTCCGGCCAGAGGGCTGTGCGGAAACCAATTTCACTGTACGGAACCACATCATCTTTCAGATTTATAGCGGGTTTTGATAATATCAGTGAGCGGATATAGTCAGCGTTATCCGCTGGCCGGTACGGCACTTCCCAGTTGATTAAATAATGGTTTTTCCAGATAACATTGACATTGTTTTCACGATTTTTATCACGCCATTTATAGCCAATCAAACAAAAATCATTAACCTCATTATTCATATTATAGAAGGCAATAAAATATTTAGCGGCATCCTCAAAATGCGCCTTATAGCGTTTATCATCAAGTGGCTTAAATACGGATTCAGGCTTACTGTCATATATCCCCCAGTCACCGGATAGTTCCCTGTTTCCGGATGATGCAGAGCCGGAAAAAGAAATAAAAATCAGGGATAGCACTGTAATAATACCAGCTTTCATCATAGTCTCTCTTTATTGTCTGAGAAATTCGGCAGTCAGTTTTGTAAAGGTCTGACCTTGTAAATCTTTATATTTCTCTATACCACCGCCCCCCAGGCTGCTACCCGTTGTCCTCCAGCCAATCACCGTATAGTCAGAAATAACACTATCTTTTTTTGCTATTTCAATAGCATCCTGTATCAGCATTCTGTACTTTTTCATATCAGGATTACCATCGTTAGCTTTTTCAATAAGCACACTTATCCTGCTGAGGATCTTAGGATCTATCGTGTTATTTTTAAATCCTTCAATCACTCTGCCTTTAAATATAACCCCCAGCAACTTATCATTTCCATCCTGAGGAACATCGAGATAGCGTGCCTTTGGTGATGCAATCCGGTTATACAGTGCATCATGCATTAATGTCATCGCTTCTTTTGCTTCTTTGGAATTAAATAGTTTTTTTTGCGGTGTCGATGTCTCAGAAAGAAGTACCTGAACCAGTACTTTTTGTCTGAGTGTCAAATCAGACGGAATGGCGATTTTTGGTAAAACCAGAAAGGTTAACCGGGGGAAACAATCTGACATTTTACCGGTCATTTCCTTAACCGCACATTGACCAATACCTTTCGTCACTGATGTGATCTCACTGCTTCCTTCGCTGACTGCAGTGATCTTTAATGTTTGTTCACTTTTTTTATTATCTGCATTCTGTGCTAAGCTAATCCGGTTATTACTCGCTTTAAACATTAAATGTTCTTTATTGTGTAAACCAGATATTTTTAATGTCACCGAATAACCCGGGGTTAATTCAAATTCCTGCCGGGTCAGATATGACCGGTTATTCAGTCTGATTTCAAAATTTGACATCGCGTTTACCTTCCATGTTGTTTAACCGCTATAGTCATTATATAACTAAAGCCCAGGTTAGTGTAAATAACAGGACATTTCTCATGACATGCTCAGACGAAACACAAGTAAACGATAAATACTCTTTTATCTGCTGTATTCCAATTGTCTGATTTACTTAATAGCGATAGTGATTATACGGATGGAACTTACCAGTGCTTTAACTATCATCTGAATGAGTATATTCAGAATATTGGTGAAGATAGTTTTTGTGAATCTGCAGATGATGGTTATCCGGGTTATGAATTACAAATGTTAATCGGGCGCGTGGTTACGCTCAGTTCAACCTGCAGACTAATTTCATCACCGGTATAAAAGAAATCCGGTGGATATGTCCATTTCCCTTTATCTGAAACAGTTCTGATTAGAGTTTTCCAGTTGCTTGATCGCCTCCCCAATTCAGCGCACCCGCTTCTGTTTTATCGGGATGGCAAAAAATATTTTCCTGTCACGCAATTACACCATGGCAATCGGTGTTCTCACTCTGCTGCTGGTTGTTATTGCCGGTAACATGCTCACCGGAAAAATCAATATCGGCTTTGATAATCAGCCGATTGCCCATAATGACGGGCTGTGGAATTTCCTCTCCATGTCACTGGTCGGATTAAGCGGTGTCTTTATTACCGGTTGCCCGCGGCGGCAATTAGCCAATGCCGGACAGGGTAATACCGATGCGGCAGTCAGTGTGCTGGGTATGCTGACCGGTGCGACCTATGCGCACAATTTTTCCTTTGTCTCAAGCCCTGCCGGTGTGACTGAAAACGGTAAACTGGTTGTTATTATTGGTCTGGTACTGACTATCGCCGTCGGCCTAATTTACACCCGACTTGCCAATAAAAAATCCGGAGCTGAGAATGTTTCATAACTATCTGTTTTATAATTATCTGTTTCTGTTCCATGTGCAGCACGGATTAAAAAAACTGAAAATCCGTTTGCAGGAAGATTTCGTGGCGTCATCTGTTATCGATGCACCAAGAAAGATAACCACGGAGTGTGAAACGGCACTGGCGGTACAGTTTTCTGCTGAACATGATTATCTCAATTATACCAGTGAGAATATCCGTGAAGTCTGGCAGGTGAACGGGACAGATTATCAGCGGGTATGGGCAGACGAAACCGTATAAAATCGTCTTTGCTGTATCATGATATGGATGGCAAGACGGCAGCCGGATCAGCCACCTTTTTTGATCCTGCTGCGCTGTTCAGCTGAAAACAATTTACAATCAGCGGCAATCAGTTCACTATCAACTATTTCGTATTATCTGCTGTTTATTTTAGAAAAGCCGGTGGTCATCCTGTGATATCAACCCGTTCCCGAGTCATTATCCATCTGAGCAGTTTTTTGATAGTGATTTACAGCCTGACGCTGTTGTTACCGATGCTGGTTGCGCTTATTGCGCAGGAACAGAGTTTTTTTGCGTTTGCCGGCAGCTTCCTGATTTTTTTTCCCGCAGGATTAATCTGCTGGTACCGCAGTAAAACAAGCGGACTGCAATTACAGACGCGGGATGGCTTCCTGGTTATTGCTGTCTTCTGGCTGTTATTTTCCATCATCAGCGCGATGCCGTTCTGGCTGGATGATCACCTGAACATGGCATTTGAAGATGCCTTATTTGAGGGCGTTTCCGGGATTACCACTACCGGGGCTTCGGTCTTCCATAATGTGACGGATTTACCCCGTTCCGTTTTATATTACCGTGCCCAGCTCAATTTTATCGGCGGCCTCGGTGTTATTGTACTGGCAGTGGCGATATTCCCGTTGCTGGGTATCGGCGGAATGCGCTTATATCAGTCAGAAATGCCAGGTCCGTTTAAGGATGAAAAATTAACCCCGCGCCTGGCCAGTTCAGCCCGTAATTTGTGGTTTACCTATTTGTTGCTGGGATTTCTCTGTACGGTTGCGTTTAAACTGGCCGGAATGTCATGGTTTGACGCGTTATGTCACGGACTTTCAACGGTGTCACTCGGCGGTTTTTCCACTTATAGTGAAAGTATCGGTTATTTTAACAGTTCTGCGATTGAACTGGTGGCCGGTGCGTTTTCATTATTATCCGCCGTCAACTTTACCCTCTATTTCATCGCGCTGGCAAAACGCAGCCTGAAGCCCTTATTCAGTAACACGGAATTACGGTTTTATTTTGCTGTGGCCGCCTTTATTATCGCGCTGGTCTTTTTTGAAGTGTGGCGGGCAAATATATATTCGTCCGCAGAAGAATCCTTTGTCCATGCTTTTTTCCTCACCAGCTCCATGCTGACAGATAACGGACTTGCCACCGGTGATTATGCGCAGTGGCCATCCCATATTATTGTTCTGCTTCTGTTTGCCAGTTTTTTCGGTGGTTGTGTCGGCTCCACCTGCGGCGGAATAAAAGCGATCCGGTTTTTAATTCTCTCCAAACAGAGCTGGCGGGAAGTCTATTCCCTGATCCACCCGAAAGCTCAAACCCTGATTAAAGTCGGTGATACGGTTGTGCAGCACCGGCTGATTAACTCCGTGCTGAGTTTTTTCTTCCTTTATATTATCAGTACCTGCTTTTTTATCTGGTGTCTTAACCTGATGGGGTACGATTTAATGACTTCGTTTGCCAGCGTGGCGGCCTGTATTAATAATATGGGGCTGGGATTCGGATTAACAGCGCCCGGGTTCGGGGAGATCTCTCCGGCGGCAAAATATCTGCTCTGCTTCGCCATGTTATTAGGCCGTCTGGAGATATATACCCTGCTGGTGCTGTTATCGGTCAGTTTCTGGCGTAACTGGCCGTAGCCCTGTCACATTCTCAGCGCAAACGCATTGGTTTTCCCTGTGTTTTTGATTACCGTGATCGGTAGTCAAAATAAGAAACAGGGAAAGCCGTATGTCTTCATCTGATAGTATCCTCCGTAAAATCACCGCCCTTCTCGATAACCACCACGCCCGTTATGAAATAATGAGTCACGATGCTCTCGGGTTTACCTCTGATGAGGTCGCTCAGGTACGCGGTGTTGAACTGGGACAATGCTCCAAAGCCGTGGTACTGAAGGTGAAAGGTAATGGTGTGAAGAAAAATGTGCTGGCGGTATTACCCGGAGATGAAAAAATTAACGGCGAAAAACTGGCTGGTTTTTTCGGTGGTAAAAAGATCTCTTTTGCCACCGCGGAACAGGTAAAGACATTAACTGACTGCGTTCCGGGCGCACTCGCACCCTTTACCTTTAACCCGGAGCTGGAACTGGTGATTGACCCGGTTCTGTTTGAACGCTACTCCGATATCGCCTTCAACGCCGGAACGCTGACAGAAACCATTGTGCTGAATGCAGAGGATTACCGGACGATTGTAAAACCACAAGAGTTCAGTTTTATTCTGTGATACGTTGCAATAACCTCAGAAAAAATTACAGTAAAATCAAACAATAAGAAATTCACAGCTGTTATTTTTGTTGTTTTATTTCAGAATAAATATCACCTGTCAATTTTATTTTGTGAAATAAATCACATAAAAATGAAATAATATATATTGTTACATTGCAAACAATCGGTTCAGCGCGATTTTATCATAAGTCATAAGTGTTTTTACAAATGTCAATGAAAATACCTTCCGGATAGCAATAATAAAACGCACAAATTGTTTTTATTTATAGGTTGCTTTGTTAATTTTATGTTTCATTGATATGATTTCATGTAATTTAATTACATTAAATATCAAATCAAACATTAATGTATCAAATAATTAACACGATCATATCAATAATGGGCACAGATCACATTTTTCAGTTCTCCCTCCCCTTTTTATCATACCTGCTCCTATAGTCAGGCTTCTATTTGGTCTCCCTGCAACACTCTCTGTATCCATATAAAAAGGGTTATTACCGATGAAGAAATCATTTTTTAAAGTCGCTGCATTATCTGTTGCGCTTTTCTCTGCCAGCGTCATGGCAAAAGAATACGAAATCGTCAACGTTGTCAAAGTCTCCGGGATTCCGTGGTTTAACCAGATGGATAAAGGGGTTCAGCAGGCGGCAAAAGATCTGGGCGTGAATGCGTATCAGGTCGGGCCTTCCACGCCGGATCCGGCTCAGCAGGTAAAAATCATTGAAGACCTGATTGCCAAAAAAGTGGATGCCATCACCGTGGTACCAAATGACGTGACTGTTCTTGAGCCGGTCTTTAAGAAAGCCCGCGAACAGGGCATCGTTGTGCTGACTCACGAAGCACCGGACGGCCATAACGCTGACTGGGATATCGAAACTATCGATAACGATGCCTATGCCAAAGCGACCATGGATGAACTGGCGAAAAACATGGGCGGCAAAGGCGGCTATGTGATTTATGTCGGTTCCCTGACGGTGCCTCTGCACAATAACTGGGCGAACCTGGCCGTTGAATATCAGAAGAAAACCTATCCGGAAATGTTTGAAGTGACCAGCCGTATGCCGGTTGCGGAAAGCATTGATGCCTCTTTCGCTGCAACCAATGACCTGATGAAAGCCCATCCTGAAATGAAAGGGATTGTTTCTTACGGTTCACTTGGCCTGATTGGTGCCGGTGAGGCCATTAAGAAAAAACGTGCGAAAAACAAAATCAGCACCGCAGGTATCCTGATGCCTGCTCAGGCGGCACCGTATCTGAAAGGTGGCGAAATCAAGAAAGGTTTCCTGTGGAACCCGGCTGATGCGGGTTACGCGCTGGTGTCTGTCTCCAAAGATATGCTGGACGGCAAAAAAGTGACTGACGGTGTGGAAGTCAAAGATCTGGGTAAAGCTGAAATCGATACTCAGAAACAGGTGATTAAATTCAATAAAATCCTGGAAGTTGACAGTAATAACGCCACCTCACTCGGTTTCTGATCCTTCTTTATTTTTTGTTAAAAAGGGCAGCATCCGTGCTGCCCTGTCATGGGCTGGTATATGTCAAAAGACGCACTGATTACCTTAAAACAGGTTTCCAAACACTTCGGCTCCGTCATCGCACTCGATAATATAAATCTGACGTTTAACCGGGGTGAGGTTCATTGTCTCGCCGGCAAGAATGGCTGCGGCAAAAGTACCTTATTCAAGGTGATCTCCGGTGTTCATCCGCCGGAAAAGGGCGCAGAAATTATTATTAACGGGCAAAGCTACAGTAAGTTAACCCCGCAGCAATCTATTGAGCAGGGTATCCAGGTGATTTACCAGGATCTCTCGCTCTTTCCTAATCTGACCGTTGCTGAAAATATTGTGATTCAGGAACATGTCAGGTGGTACAAAGGGCTGGCTAACCGCCGCCGCCAGATGAAACAGGCGCAGGAAATTATCAGCTGTATTGGCTTGTCCCTGCCCCTGCATAAACGTGTTGAACAACTTTCCATTGCTGAATGTCAGCTGGTCGCTATCTGCCGCGCGATGGCAAATGACGCCCGGCTGGTGATTATGGATGAACCGACAGCCTCACTGACGCGCAGTGAAGTCAATCAGCTGATCCGCGTGGTCGCTGATCTGAAAGCCAATGGCGTCACGGTGGTGTTTGTCAGCCATAAGCTCGATGAAGTGATGGAAATTTCCGACCGGATCTCCGTGATCCGTGACGGAAAACTGATCGGAACGTATGACGCTGATAAGATGAACAGTGATGAGCTGGCCTATCTTATGACGGGTCAGCGTTTCGAGTTCACACCACTTTCTGCGTACAACACCGGGGGACTCTTACGTCTCAGCGCAGAGAAACTGACAAAGCAACATCAATTTTATGATATTGACCTGAAACTGCATGCCGGTGAAGTGGTCAGCATTACCGGGCTGCTCGGTTCCGGACGCACCGAGTTGTGTCTGTCACTGTTCGGCATGACGAAACCGGACAGCGGTACACTGCTGATCAACGGTTCACCGGTTCAGCTGCACTCCAACCGGGATGCGATTAATCACGGCATCGGCTATGTGTCGGAAGACCGCATGAGCACGGGATTGGTGATGGCGCAATCCATTCACGACAACACCACCTCCGTGGTACTGCCGCGTCTGACCCGCAAAGGCGGACTGCTCGATCATACCCGGGCGCATGAACTGGTCAGCGGACTGGTTGAGGCACTGCAGATAAAAGTGTCCGATCCGGCGCTGCCGGTCACCAGTCTGTCCGGCGGAAACGCCCAGCGTATTGCGATCGCCAAGTGGATAGCAGCGAAACCGGATATTCTGATCCTCGATTCCCCGACAGTCGGCGTGGATGTTGCCAATAAAGAGAGTATTTATCAGATCATCAGAATGCTGGCTGCCGAAGGCATGGCGATTTTGATGATCAGTGATGAAATTCCTGAAGTATTCTATAACAGTCACCGGGTCATTGTGATGAAAGAAGGTCGTTTTACCCATGAGTTCAATCCGTTAACCACAACGGAGCAGGCAATTACGGAGGCGGTTAATGCTTAAGTCATGTCGTCATCTGTTTGCACATCATGAGTTCTGGCTGGCGGTATTAATTGTGCTGCTCAGTGTGTTTCTCAGCATCACCAATGAAGATTTTATGACACTGGGTAATGTGTTTGATATGACCACCAGCACCGCTATCCTGGCGATTATGGCCTGTGGTCTGTTTGTGGTGCTGGTCTCCGGCGGGATTGACATCTCCTTCCCGGCCACGGCAGCCACCGCACAATATGTGATGGCAACGTATGTGCTGTCACAGGGTGGTAACTTCTTTATCGCCTTTGCTATCGCGGCGGTGGTGGGTCTGCTGCTGGGGCTGATCAACGCCCTGCTGATCTACCGTCTGAAAGTGCCGTCTATTATTATCACCATTTCCACTCTGAACGTCTTTTTCGGTCTGCTGATCTATTTCACCAACGGCGAATGGCTGTACGGTTTCCCGGAGTGGTTTATGGATGGCGTTGAGGTGATGTCATTTACCGGCAGGGGCCTGCCACAGACCCTGCCGATCCTGACCCTGATTGCGGTGGTTATTTTCACCGGTTTTCTGATGAGCAAAACCCGTGTCGGCCGTCAGATTTATGCGGTCGGCGGTAATGCTGATGCCGCAAAGCGTGTCGGTATCAGTATTCTCGGCGTGATGCTGTTTGTTTACGGCTATATGGGCGCACTCGCGGGGATTGCTTCTGTGGTACAGACACAAATCACCCAGTCTGTGGCACCGAATGCCCTGATGGGCTTTGAACTGACCGTGCTGGCCGCCGTGGTATTAGGTGGTGTCAGTATGACCGGCGGCAAAGGCACGCTGACGGGGGTTATCCTCGGGGTTGCATTGCTGGCGATTGTCAAAAACGGCCTGACCCTGGCCGGTGTACCGTCTTACTGGCACACCGTGCTGACCGGGCTAATCATTGTTATCAGTATCAGCTTCACCGCGTATAACGAAAAACGCCGTGCCGCTGCGGGAGGTCATCTGTCATGATGTCAATGCTGAATCTGCGGAGTGACCGCAATATTATTTACCTGCTGGTGATCATGGCCGCTATCCTGCTGTTACAGGGGATGTTTAATGCAGGCGCATTTTTTTCTGTCTCCAACTTCCAGTCCATGACCTCCCAGATGCCACTGCTCGGTATGCTGGCACTGGCGATGTCTGTCTGTATGCTGACCGGCGGGATCAATCTCTCCATTATCGCCACGACGAATGCCTGCGGGCTGGTGATGGCGAGTGTGATGGCGATGAGTCCGGGCGACGGTGCCATGTTACTGCCAGCCCTGCTGGCCGGGCTGGTCACGGCTGTGATTATCGGGCTGATTAACGGTTTCCTGATTGCATTTGTCGGTGTGTCTCCGATCCTCGCCACCCTCGGGATGATGACGTTAATCAACGGTCTGAATGTGCTGATTTCCGGCGGAACCGTAATCTCCGGCTTCCCGCCGTCATTACTGTGGCTGGGGGACGGCCCCCTTCTCCGGATTCCCCCGGCCCATAAGATTCC
>OCAE01000787.1_pt1 | contig 17390 bp, 16 predicted proteins | sample 1495581 | NCBI WGS metagenome assembly OCAE01 (sample SAMEA2580278, study PRJEB22360) | human gut metagenome | biome: human gut; feature: human-associated habitat; material: faeces | place: Denmark | collected 2008/2010 | reverse complement strand
CCCCATCCTTTTTTGATATTAACAATGAATCTTTTACTGTTTCTATATTTTTATCTTCAAATTTAAACTTATTTGTATAAAAACTTTCAAGTAATTCTACCTGTTCAATAGGTGATATTTTTAATGAAGATTCTAGCCAAAAGTTTGAGATACCACCTGAAACATCATAATTGCCATATCCAATTTGCCTAAGATAAGTTTGCCTGTTTTTTTATCTAGAGTCTGAAAGTACCAGTTTACGGAGTTTTCCATAGCAGAAAATAAGTCTTGGTCTTCATTCCAAGAACTATTAGAATGATGCTTTCCATCCCAAGGGATATGTGAATTATTTCTTGTTATTATCCCATTTTCCAATCCCAATAAGGCACTATAAATCTTATAAGTAGAATTTGGAGAAATTCTTGTTTTACTTTTTTCTTTATTGTAAATATGATATTGCTTGGATTTTAAATCATACATAACAAAACTTCCATCAAAACCTTTAAAATACTGACTTAAGTCCTCGTACACAGTTTGTTCATTTGTAGGTCTATATTTTTCGTTGATATCTGCCATAATAGATAGTTTGGGAATATTTCCAAATACAATTAAAGCTATCAATGTAAAAATTAAAATGCTTTTGAATTTTAACGTATTTGATTCATTATGAAAATCCATTATCTTCAATAGTCGCTTTTTTATTTGTTTTTTTGAACCACCAATATCTGATGTAAGTGTAAGATTTGATGGTCTTGAAATATTATCCACAAAGTTTATTAGAGTTTGTCCATATTCTATATGACTATCTTTATTAAGCTTTTTTAAAACTGAAATATCACATGCAATTTCACGGTCTATACGCATTTCTTTAAATGCATACCATACAAGAGGATTAAACCAATATAATATTTGAAGAAAGCACATTATATAATTTATCAGTATATCTTTATTTTTAAAATGTTGTAATTCATGAAGTAAGATATATTTTATATCTTTTAAAGATAATTTAGATATAGACTTATCTGGTAATATAATGTGTGGTTTAAAGTATCCAAATGTAATAGGTGTATTTATAATAGGTGATAAAATCCTTATTTATACCAATATCTTTTTTACACTTTTCAAATATAAATACTATCTCCTCATCTTTTAAAATTTGTATTGATTTTTTCATATTTTTTATTTTAATGTTGCAATGAATAGTAATAGCTATCATGATTAAAATTCCAATTATCCATGATATTAGTAATAAAATATTTAAACTATCAAAATTAACTTGATTTAGGGATACTGAAAAATCGTTTAATGCATTTGAGTTATTAATTACAGAATTTGAACTATTTTTTATCATAGAAGTCCTATTAGTACTGCTTCCAAGTTGATTAAAAGTATATAAATAGTTAAATACATTTCCAAGATTAATATATTTAAGAGGGACAAATGGAATTATTAACATTATAAGCAATATAAATCCAATATTGTATTGGTACTTTGCAGAAATATGTTTTTTAAATACTTTTTTGGCAAGTAAAATTACAACAATTAATATTGATAAGGTTAATGTACTGAGTAAAAATCGTATAAAGAATGGGGCATACATATTTATTTATCCCCCTTAGTCGTCCTTTTATTTAAGATTTCTCTCAGTTCCTCAATATCATCTTCAGATAGTTTATCATTTTCTAAAAAGTTTAGTACCATAGAATTAAGAGTACCATTATAAAAACGATTTAAAAAAGAACTACTTTCTGTAGCTACGTATTCTTCTTCTTTAACAAGTGGAGTATAAACGAATACTCTGCTATTTTTTTCATATGTTAAAGCTCCTTTTTTAACTAATCTCAATAACATTGTTTGAATTGTTTTAGGACTCCATGTACTTGTTTCTACCAACTTTTCAATTACTTCAGTAGTGCTGATAGGAGCATATTTCCAAATAATTTTCATAACTTGATATTCTGCTTCTGAAATATGTGGTAACTTTTTCATACTATACCTCCTTCTACTTACATTTGTAATACATAAAGTATATTATCATTAATTTAGTTTGTCAATTATTAAAAATAATTCATTTATAGTTGATTAAATAAGCACATGTAGTTAAATAAAACTTTTATTTAAGCTGTGTAAGTATAGCTTTAAATAAATGGTTTATATTGACAGCTAAAAATATAGTTGATATACTTATTGTTGATATAACAACTAAAAAGGAGATATAGAAATGATAATTACAGTTATAAATGGAAGCCCTAGAAAAAATGGAGCTACATCAAAAGTTTTGACTTACTTGTATAAAGATATAGAAAGATTAATACCAGATGTAAAAATTAATTATTTTGATTTAAGTGAGGTCAATCCATCATATTGTATTGGTTGTTTAAATTGTTATAAAATGGGCAAGTGTATCAATCAAAATGATAAAGTAGAGTATATTCATGATATAATTACTAAGAGTGATGGTGTTATATTTGGTAGCCCAACTTATGGAAGTAGTGTAACTGGACTTTTCAAGGTGTTTACAGATAGAGCACATATGATGCTTGAAAGATTATTGTATCGTAAGCCATGTATAGCAGTTACTACATATGAAAATGCACGTGGTTCAAAAGCAATTTCTTTTATAAAATCCATGGTCTTAGATTCGGGAGGTTATGTTTGTGGTAGTTTATCTATAAAAACTGGATTTAATCAAAATCCTATAACTGAAAAAGTAGAATCAAAGATACAAAAGGTATCTAAAAAATTTATTTATTGCATAGAGGAAAAGAAAAATCCACCTGTGCTTTCTCAAATCTATAATTTTATTGCTATAAATGCTGTTTTAAAGCCAATGGCTTTTAAAGATATTGAGCAATATAAGGGAATAATTGATAGATGGGAGGAGCAAGGGATTATTTAAATGGAGGTAAAATGAAAGATTTTGAGAAACTATATGAAGCTACAACTAAGTTAGTAAGTACTTCGTTAAAAGTAAAAGATGATTTAAAAAAGATGTTTAAACAAAATGGATATGATATAACAACTGACCATTATGCGTTATTAAGGTTTCTATGGGAGCAAGATGGAATTTCTCAGATAGATTTATGTGAAAAATCATGTAAGGATAAATCTAATACGACAAGAATCTTAGATGTTATGAAAAATAAGGGATTAATTGTCCGTAAAGTAGATGTTAAAGATAGACGTAAGTTTCAAATATTCCTAACAGATTTAGGTAGAGAATTAGAAGAACCATTAAATGAAATTGCAAGTATATATGCAACAGAGACATTTAAATCTATCTCTGATGAAGAATTGCCTTTGTTTACTGATATTTTGGATAGAATTGGAAAGTAAATATAAATCCTATTTTAAGAGACTTTTTAACTATTGATGATGTAGAAATATAGAAAGAGGGATAAGAATGAATAGTAAGATTTATTATTTTTCTGGAACAGGAAATTCGCTAGTAGTTTCAAATATTTTAAAAGAAACGTTAAATGGAAGTAAAGAAGTTATACCCTTAGCTATACATAGAAAAGAAAATAATATAGACATAAATGAAGATATATTGGTAATTGTTTTTCCTGTTTATTTTGCTGATGTTCCTGATATAGTAAAGTCTTTTGTAGAGAAATTAAATTTTAATATTAATACTCATATATATGCCATTGCCACTTGTAATGGGGTAGCTGGACATAGTTTATTTACTATAGATAAGTTACTTAAAAAAAGGGGGAAAAAATTATCTGCTGGTTTTTTAATCAATATGCCTGGAAATGCTTTGATAACACCTCCAGATGTTGAAGAAGAAAGATTGAAAAATCAGACTAATAGGGTAGCTGAGATTGCAAAATGTATCAATAACTTGGAGATTGGAAATATAGAAGGAAAAAACAATTTAAAGTCACATATAGATAGTGTTGTACTTCGTTTAGTAGGTAAGAATATGCAAATTGCAACTACTAAATTTTTTGCAGAAAATAAATGTAATAGATGTGGGACATGTAAAAGGGTTTGTCCTGTAGAGAATATAAGTATAGTTGATAAAAAGCCAAAGTGGGGTAATGAGTGTGAAAGATGCCTAGCTTGTTTTCACTGGTGTCCAAAAGAGGCTATTAATGTAAAAAAATCTTTTTTAACGAATAGGAAGAAGTATCACCATCCAGATATTACTGTAAAAGATATATTTTTAGATAAATAGATATATTTGACTTGTATTAATAATTGTTTTATTAAATAAAAACGTTAGAAATATAAAGTAATCTTGTAAAGAGTAATGTTACCTAGACTAAATGGAATAGAGATTAAAAGGAACAATATAAATAATAAATTATGTTAATAGTATATAGTTACACTAATATAAAATAAAAGTGCCTCATAAATAGAAGTTTTTGAGGCACTTTTTATTTTATATTAGTTTTTATTATTTTGTAATATCAACCGTTTATAATCTCGAACATTTTTTTTATATCTTCTGATGCCATTTCAAATTTTGATTTTTCAATCAGTATGTTTCCACCAGTCATAATATATGATGGAAATACTCTTAAATTATCATAATAAAGTTCATTATTACGAAGTTTATATGTTGAAATGGAAGGGATGACATTCTTTTTTATATGCTTTTTAGTAATCATATTAAAAGATTTTTTTGCAACATCTCCCATTAACATTACTACCTCTAGGTTTTTAAATAATTTAATTTCTTCTTCTAAAATAGGCATATGTAATTTAATTGTATCACGAGTTATTGTATATTCTGATTTAGGAAGTTTTACTGCATTAGTTATATAGATACCCATATCTAGGATATCATTTATGTTAGATACTTTTATTCCTGCACTGTCAAATAAAGGAATAGTAGTTTTTAAATAATCAGCATCTTTATCTACACTATAAAAATCGTCATTGGTGTTAGTTGGGACAACCTCATTAATCATTATAGTTTTTATTTTGTCTGTTTCTATTGTTATATTAGGAAGATAGGATATTATTCTGCTGTCATCAAAAAGATTGTTCTGTTTAATAAATTCACTTAACTTTGATTTTATATTTATTTTCATATAACGAGTCTCCTTAGTTTTAAGCTTTAAATTACTAAAAAAAGCTAGTTTTAAAGCACACAATTTTGAAAATATAGTAGCATATTTGAAAGTATAATAACATATAAAACATGACAACAGAATGTCATGTTTTATAGATAATCTATCGCAACTTAGAATTTATTAGAGACTCTGCCTGTTCATAATCGTCTTTATGAACATAAATTAAGTACTCATAAGAGAAATCTTCCTTTTGGCCTAAATTGCCAAGTGTTATTTCATTAAAAAAAGGTTTTTTAGAGTAAGCATTATTTTTCACTTTATACTTATATTTAATTTTATTTACTGATAATATATTGCATATCTCGTTAAATCTATTTAAAGAATATCCTCGGAAAAGCTCAGCTCTATTTAAAATCATAATGAAAACCTCCTTTTAAAAGTAATATATTGAAAAGCATAGGAGAAATGTACTATAAGTTGTTATAAATAAAAGGTAGCAAATTTAAATTGATTTGTAAAGTTTTTAAGAGTATTATATTAGTGATAAAATAAATAATTTTTATAATCTAACTAATAACAATTTAAAATAAGTAACTTATGTAAGAATCGTAGGAACTACGGAGATATCCTGTAGAGAATTAATAAGACATATTTAAGTATGCAAAATTCTATTAAGTAGGAACCTTGTAACTTTAGTCATGTGAGATTTATAAGGATATTTAAGTATTGAAAGGAGAGTTTAATTGAAAAAAATATCTCAAGAAAAAATAAGTACACATATCCAAGAAGTACCACAGGAAAAAATTGAACAGTGGAAATCTTTATATGAAAAATATAAAAGTATTTTAAAAGTAAATTCTAAGTCTGTTTTAGAAATAATAGAGTTTTTAAAGCGAAAATATGTAATAGTAGAAGAAACTTCAGAGGAATTTAAACATGTAGTTATCAATAATATTAAGTTAAACAAGCCTTTTTCACAAAAGATTTCCAGTGATAAAGAATTAAAACCTATTGTATTTACAATTCCAAATGAAGGAAATGCAAAAAAATTGTACGATACTCAAGAGGAAATTTATAGTGGCTGTAAGATTATTGTAGGTATGGAATTTGAAACAGGTTATGTTTTTGTAGAAGGTAGTGATGAGCTTAATGATGAAATAACTTCTTTTAAAGGATTAGATAAATATGATATAAATAATTATTATTTAGTAGCAAACTATATTAGATGTCTAAAGAAATATAAATTAATAGATTAGTGTTTGATTAATAAATTAGTGTTTGATTTAAGGATTATAGAGTAAATTTGAAGTTAGTGTGATAATGAAACTAAGCTTAAATCTAATATAACTGTAAAACATAAACTTAAATAGAGTTGCCAAAATAAAATTGGTAACTCTATTTTTTATTTTAAATTTTATTAAAATTAGTAGGTGTTATAGAATTGTTATTTTTTCATGTTAGTATTCTCTTAGTAACAGATTTAAGGTATTACAAGAAGGGAGAAATTAATATGAAAGATTTAATTCTTGAAACAAAAAACTTATCAAAAAGATATGGAGAACAAATGGCAGTTAACAATGTTTCTCTACAAATTGAACGAAATAGTATATATGGACTTTTAGGACCAAATGGAGCAGGAAAGTCCACAACACTTAAAATGCTTGTTGGTCTTCTTCGCCCAACAAATGGTCGTATTATTTTTGATAGAAAGCCTTGGAAACGAGAATCTCTTGCAAAAATAGGTTCTTTAATAGAATCCCCTGCATTGTATGGAAACCTTACAGCAGAGGAAAATTTGTTAGTACATACAAAAATATTGGGAATACCTAAAGATAAAATTTATGAAGTGTTGGAAATAGTAAATTTGAAAAATACAGGTAAAAAGAGAGCTTCACAATTTTCTATGGGTATGAAACAAAGGTTAGGAATAGCTATTGCACTTTTGAGTGACCCAGAGTTGTTAATACTAGATGAACCAACCAATGGTCTTGACCCCTTTGGCATTCAAGAATTGCGTGAATTGATTGCTTCTTTTCCAAAAAAAGGTATAACTGTAATTCTTTCTAGCCATATTCTATCAGAGGTTGCTCAAGTTGTAGATAATATAGGAATTATAAATGGAGGACGACTATTATTTCAAGGAATGCCTGACCCTAATGAAAATCTAGAAGAATTTTTTACAGATGTTATTCTTAAAGGAGGACAAAACAGATGAATGCTTTACAATCAGAACTTTTAAAGTATAAAAGAACATTTATGGGTAAACTTATTGTTTTTTTCCCAGTGTCTTTTGCAGCATATGCATTTATAATGCAATCAACACTCATGCAAAATCCATTATCTCAAACAACTTCTTGGGCGTGGCAAAGTCTTTTAGCATTAATTTTTAACTGGTGGTCATTTTTATTTCTGCCTATTGGATTTGCATTGTTTGCTACTTTGGTAGCTTTCCAGGAAAAAAAAGCTGGAAATTATCGTGCTTTACGTACACACAATGTGTCTCCTATGACACTTTGGATTAATAAAGTTATAGCTATGGCAGTCTACAGTTTTATTTCAACGCTAGTTTTAATAGTCGTAACAATTATAACTGGTTTAATATTGAAAGCTGGTCCAGTTCCTTTTGGACAGATTATAGGGGCAAGTATTGTATGCTGGGTTGTTTCTCTTGCTATACTTCCACTTCAGCTATGGCTAGCTACATGGAAAGGTATGTTCCTAAGTATGGGAGTTGGAGCTTTAGGTATGATATTTGGTGTCCTTGCTGCGACAAAACCATTTTGGATTGCAGTACCTTGGAGTTGGGCAGTTAGAATGGTATGCCCAATCATCAACATACATCCTAACGGTACTATATTAGAAGCTGGAGACCCACTTTTGAATACTTCAGTGATTCCTATTGGGATTGTTGTTTCTTTGGTTGTGTTTATAGTATTAACAGCACTTACTGCAGCTTGGTTCAATAGGAGGGATGACAAATGATAAAGCTATTATCATCAGAATGGCTTCGAGCAAAGAGGACAGCTGTCCAGTGGCTTACTCTTTTTATGCCTATTATTTTTTCATTATGTGTGGTTTTTTATCTCACAACTAAATCTGGAAGTACACAAGAATTTGCTTTTGAAGGATTTTTTACAGTATGGACTGTATTCATCATTCCTATTGGAGTAGGTATTTTAGCAGGATTTATAGTGCAGGAGGAAGAGCTTGCTGGAAATTTTAATGGTTTTTTATGTGTAGGTATTTCTCGTGTTAGATTATATCTGGGAAAATTTCTTTTTCTTCTGTTTTGCCTAACTATATGCACATTTATTGCTACGTTGATACTTTGCATAGGAATGAGTATTGCAGTGCCATCTGGAGCAACAATATGGTTATTCCTGTCAGCAGCAGGACTTGTGGTGATTGGGACACTTCCACTATTAGCTATTCATCTTTGGGTGAGTTTTGCATGGGGTATGGGTGCATCTATTGGTATTAGTATCGGTGGAATTTTGATGGCAGCAATACTTGGATTAACTAGCGTTGGTGAAAAAGTATGGGCATTTGTTCCATGGACATGGCCAGTAAAACTAGGTATGCTTCCAGGAATTTATTTTATTAAAGAAGCTGGAACTATTTCAACTGAGGCATTTTACTCTAAAGTGATGCAAACAGCTAGTATAGAGCTTATAGTAGTAGCAATAGGTTTGATTATATTCTTGATAGGAGGCGTTATTTGGTTTAAAATGTGGGAGGGAAGGAAAAGTTATTAGTAGACGAATATTGTTTTAATACTGACCTTCCCATAAGAGAAAGGTGGTGTTATATTGAGTAAAATATTGATTATTGATGATGAAATGGACCTAGTAATGCTACTTGAGGATGAATTGAAGGCAAAAGGACATGAAGTGTTGATAGCTTATGATGGTCAGGCAGGTATAGAGTTATCAAAACAGGAGCCTGACCTTATTATACTGGATATTATGATGCCTAAAATGAATGGATTTGAGGTATGTCAGGCAATTAGAGATGATGTTTTATGCCCAATTATATTTTTAAGTGCAAAGCAATCAGAAACCGACAAAATCAAAGGGTTGACCTTTGGAGGGGATGATTATGTAACAAAGCCATTTGGACTGCGTGAACTTATGGCAAGGATTGAAGCTAATCTGCGTAGGGAAAAGCGTTCACAGTATATCAATGAAGAGAACAAGAGATCTACTTTGTATTTTGGGAAGTTATGCTTATATATGAAGGAACGTGCAATTAAAATTGATGGTAAGAATATTGATTTAACAAAAATAGAGTATGATATTGTTGAATTACTAGCACTCCATGCAGGACAAGTTTTCTCAAGAGAACAAATCTATGAAAAAGTATGGGGGTGTGATTCTGAAGGTGATTCCTCAACTGTTGTTGAACGAGTAAAAAAAATACGAGCTAAGTTTTCTGCTGTGACACCAGAAAAAGAATATATTTCCACAGTTTGGGGTATTGGGTATAAGTGGAATAAAATGTAAAGAGAGAGAGGTTATTAAATGAAAAATCAATCCCTTATTACCCAATTTAGACATACTTTTATTTTTATTATAATAGCCAGTATAGTTGCCACAGTGATTACTTATGTATTTGCTCTCTATTTGTATATTCATTCCTTAAATAAGGATATCTATCCACCAAACTATTATGAGCGACAAGTTCCTAGAATTGAAAAATACATCAATGAAAAAAACATAACTTTGTTATCACAATCGAATGAAGAAGGTTTAAAAAGAACGATTCGTGGGGATGATATGCTATATCAAGTTGTGGATAATAATGGCAATATTTTATATGGTACTAACCCCAAAAAACTATTTAAAACAAAAGAAGAATTATTTAATAATTTTATCAATAAAACTGTTCGTAAAGGTGGTTATATCCATACTGTTCCAATCAAAGGGGATAATGGAAAGATTGAGGGAGCTGTTATTCTATTCTACCAAGTGAAAATCACCTTTGCAAATATTAGAGGGAGATTTGTATTTGCAGTTATTATAATGGCTCTGTTTTCTCCATTTCTATATATCGTGGGTTTTACTAGATGGCTTTCTAAGCGCTTTGTAAAGAATATCAATCAACCATTACATCTATTGATTGATGCGTCCAAGAAGATAAAAGAAAAGGACCTTGATTTTGAAATCGACTATTATTCAGATAATGAACTCGGTAAACTTTGTAGTGCATTTTCTGAAATGAAAGACGAATTAAAAGGCTCTTTATCTGCACAGTGGAAGATGGAGCAGGAACGTGTTGAAATGGTGGAAGCTCTAGCACATGATTTAAAATCTCCTCTTTCTATTATTTTGGGATATACAGATGCACTTATTGGTAATAATACAGATGACAATGAAAAACTTCATAGGTATCTTACAGTGATAAGAGAAAATACAGAAAAAAGTGCTGCTCTTGTCCAAAAGATGCAATATACGTCTGACTTAGAAAAGTCAAATATACAATTAAATCTTGTTCCTATAAATTTACCTGAATTTTTGAGGCAAAAGGTACAAGACTATGAATTACAGGCTCATCAAAAGGAAGTTGAACTTATATTGAAAATGCAGGGGAATATACAATCCCCAATTCAAATCGACGTGGATAGGTTGACACGAATTTTTGATAATATCATATCCAACAGTCTGCAATACACTCCATCAGGTGGTAATATTAGTATTACTGTAAAGGATGAAAAAAATTGTATTTCTTATGAGATTTGTGATTCTGGTAGAGGGTTTAGCTCTAAAGATTTAAAAAAGGCTCTTGATAAGTTTTATCGAGGAGATGAAGCTAGGCAGACTAAAGGAGGACATTCTGGTCTTGGGCTTTACATTGTAAAACAATTAGTGGAACAGCTTGGAGGTTCTGTTAAAATAGAAAATTCAAAATCAGGTGGAGCATGTGTGAAATTTTGGCATAGCATTTAACTATATATTTTAAATTAAAGGGGAGTGTCTCAAAGCGAAATTTTTAATTCGTGAGGCACTCTTTTTTTGTGAAGTTAAATATATTTTCATTATTTCGACAATGAAAAAAGGCTTATCTCTATTTTGAGACAGGCCTTTTTTAAAGCTTATATTATAGTTAAAAAGATTTATTAGTTAGATTTAAAAGAAAATAGAGACAGTCATTGATAATTTAATTTATTTATTATCTGTAAAATAGTTATAAATTGACATCTATACAGTCAATTATATTCATCTTTTTAACTTTTCTTAACGGAATAAGAGTAGCTATAATACATGCAAGTATAGAAATAATAGTAGCTTGTAAAATTGAAGTAATTGGTATATTAGTAAAATCAAGCTTTTCTATAGTTGCCATGTTTATAATAATAGCACTGACATACCCAGCAATTGAACCAAATATAGTAGCAAAAATTCCATAATAAACACCTTCCCATAAAAACATCTTATATAAGCTACTATTACTCATACCAATAGCTCTTTTAACTCCAATCTCATTAGTCCTAGTATTTATATTTGTATGAGTTGTGTTAATGATGTTTAAAGTACCAATCAATCCCACAAATAATATAACTGCCCATGCTAGAAATTCTATTTGTTTAAAACTCTCTTTAAGTTGTTTATCTGATTCAATATATGATATCCAATGAGAGCCAGGATTATTTTCACAAATCTGTTCAATAGACAATCTTATTTGTTCTAATTTTGATTTATCTTTAGCATAAATATTTATCTGGTTGAACTTGTTTTTATTTGTCAAGGTGTTATAAACAGAATCATATACAATAACATCAACACCATTTATCCAGCCATTACCTTGTAAAAAGAACATTTTATCTACTGTACTATATATATCTAGTTGTTTTTTGTTAATTGTGATATTATCTTTAGGTTTTAAATTTGTATGTCTAGTTTTTACACCTGGTGTAGAAATAGCAATCGGATTTTTTATAAAACAGATAGAACCATTTTTAAAGTCTTCTAGTATAGAATCTGTAATAGAAGGCATTAAGTCTTTTAAAGTTTGCTCATCAATTCCAATGATTTTTAACATCTCACCACTATTTTCAAAATTTATATCTGTATCTATTTCGCCCTGTTTGTATTCAGAGTACTTTATAAAGGAATTGACGTTTTTCATTTTATCTATTTTATCTAGTATTGACTTATCAAAACCAGATATTTCATTTGTTAAGGAAAAATCTCCTTCTTTTAAATTACTTACTGACCTAGATACATCTAATACATTAGAGAACTCACTCAGTGCAACGAATACTGTTATACTCATAAATAATGATAGTATGGTTATTATAGTTCTTCCTTTATTTCTTTTTAAGTTTAGCCAGGCTAGATGTCTTTCAAAGTTTTTTATTGTTTTTTCTCGTTTAATTTTTCTTTTGATTTTGGTAGTACTGCCAGCCATAGCAATTTTGGGAGAGACATGTGAAGCATATATTGCTGATGGTAATGCTGAAATAAGTGAAAAAATCAAAGATATACTAGTGCTTAATACTAATGGGAATATATATGCTGTTGTGTTTTTATGTATAAGCTCAGTAATTTCTTTATTATCATTTGCTAGAAGTATATCTGGATTTAAGATATTAGTGACCATTCCAGTTATGCCTTTAGAAGATATAATTCCAATTACAGCTCCAATAGGTATGGCAATAGTACATAAAATTAAGATTTGTAAAATAACTATCTTATATATCTGGTTTGGTTCAGCTCCTATTGCTCTTAAACATCCATACTCCTTAATTTTCTTTGTAACAGAGATTTTTAAAATATTGTAGATTACAAGTCCAGAAGCCAGTAAAACCAATAAGGCAACAAATAAAGATACCAATATAATCATAGATATACCATCACTATTAGAACTATTTTCATCTTTTTCAAACTGTATTTTAAGAGCATTTAAGTAAATCCAATTATATTGAATTGAATTGTGAGAAAGATTTATTTTTTTAGCTAATTGATTTACTATTTCTTGAAACTTCTCTTGCTGTTTTATTTTAAAATCCAAAGAGGATAAAATATATCTCTTAGGTAATAGATTTTCTGATGCACCTTTGCCTACAATACCGTTTACTATACCACTTACATATCCTGTATAATCATCCTCTAAAATACCACTCAATTTAAAGTTAGCTGTGTAATTATATGGTGGTATTGTATCATTTAAAAGTGAAATATCTAAATTCATAGGTATAGTCACTCCTAGTCTTGGTTTTATACCCATAAGCTTTAGTGTGTTTTCATCTAAGGCTATTTCGTTTTTATCTTTAGGCAAATTTCCAGATTTTAATTTCATTAATTTGGGGTAGTTGGAAAGTCCTGTTTTATCATACTCTTTTACAAGTACAGAGATACCAGAATCCTTTATTTTACTACTGCCAAGAGTTATTGAAGTACCAGCTTGATAAACTCTATCATCTTTCTTTATGTCATCAACTTGATTTTTAGTAAGTTGGTGAAAGGATACATGTCTATCACCGTTAAAAGAACGGGCTTGTTCAATTCTTAAATTTTGTAGGATACCAATTGACTGTCCAACCACAGTTGTCATAATAGTTGATAGTACTATTGCTATAATGATGAATGTAGTCATAAGTTTCTGGCTTTTTAATTCTTTTATTGAAAGTGAAAGGTAATTCTTCATTTCTATTTCACCTCCATAAGAACACCATCAATAATTGAAATTTTTCTATCAGCAAGTTTTGCAATTCTATCATCATGAGTAATTACCACTAAAGTCTTTCCAAACTGTTTTGAAGTTTTTATAAGAAGATTCATAACTTCACTGCCACTTTTACTGTCCAAGTTTCCTGTAGGCTCATCAGCAAATATTATATCTGGTTTTGCAATAAGTGCTCTAGCAATTGCAACTCTTTGTTGTTGACCACCTGAAAGTTCATGGGGAAGATGATTGAGTCTATCTGCAATTCCAAGTAATGATGAGATTTCATTTAAATATTCTTTATCAGGTTGTTTTTTATCTAGAAGTACAGGCATTGAAATATTTTCAGATGCTGTCAGAACAGGTAAAAGATTAAATTGTTGAAAGACGAATCCAAAGGATTTTCTTCTAAGTGCAGATAGTTCTTTTTCAGTGTGTTTATATATATCTTTATCATCAAGTAACACTTGTCCAGAGGTAGGATTATCTAATCCACTTAAAATATGTAAAAGTGTGCTTTTTCCACTTCCAGAAGGTCCAATTACAGAAACAAATTCACCTGAGTTTATTTCTAAATTTACATTATTAAGTGCGATAACTTTATTGTTATTAGAACCATATATTTTTGATAATTGTTTTGCTTTTATAATCATAAAAAACACTCTCCTTTTCTATATAAGAAGAGTGTAAGTTTTAAAACTCAATTTTTTCCCAACTTTTAGCTTAAATCTAAAAAGTCTTCACTATTTGCGGATAATTCGCAGTGCTGATAAGCAGTTTCAGTATCATTTTTAATTTAAAATGTAATTTATGCACTAAAGGCTTTACAATACAACTCTATTGCTTTAAAACTATTTTACACATAAACTTGTGGATAATTTTTTATGTTTTACTTCCTCATTATTATATAAATTATTTTTGTCACAAATTCTAAGTTTTCACATAAATATACTTTTTATATCACGATTTAATTCTTTTGATTTTATCATAATTGCTATTTCTTCAAAAGAAGAAAGAAAAGCCACGATACATATCATAATTCCTGCAACATCAAGACCAAAGCAAATATAGAGTAATGGAAACGCAAAGATAGAAATTCCAGTGATTTTATTCATCAAAGTATGAAGCGATGAAAATGTGCGATACTTAAAAAAACCAATACTGTAACTAATCAACCGTAACAATGCTATTGCAACAATACACCACCATAGATACATGGGAAGAGCAATATTTTTTCCGACAGTAACCAAAATTGTAACCGAAAAAATGAAATCAGCAATACTATCTAACTTTGCACCTATTCCACTTTGTTGTCTCAACTTTCGGGCAATAAGACCATCAAATATATCACTAATTCCACACCAAAAATAACATATCCAGAAAGGCAGTGAACAGAATGTAAAACTAAGCATTAGCAATGCAAACACAATACGAGAGAATGTAATATTATTAGCAAAACTTTTAATATAATCACCTCCAAAATTCTAATTTCATACTATTCTACATATTTAAATATATATTTCTATTATTGTTTCAAATGCCTTTTGCCAAAATATTATAATTGAAGCAACTCTTACAATTTCTACAAAATAGTATATATATTGGTTATAAATTGAAATACATTTTATAAATTCTAAACTAACAAATTTTATATAATAGCAGTGAAAGCTTACAAAATCATTTTAATTTCTTGTTGAGAATTTAGCAGTAATTTTAGCACTGTTAGTAGAATTATTTTCAATAGAAATAGAGCCACCATGTTTTTCACATAATATTTTTGAGATATAAAGACCCATACCAAAGTGTGCATTGCTGTCATTTAAAGTCTTATCTCTATAGAAAGGTCTTAAAGCTAATTTTAGAGATTCCTTACTAAATCCTATACCATCATCTTCAATTACAAAGGTAAGGAGTTCTTGTTCAAGATATATAAGTATGGATACATTATTTCTAGCATATCTAAAAGCATTCGATATTATATTTTCGACGACTCTAAGAATGATATTTTCATCAAAAAATAGATTTATATTATTTATTTGACTTTTAAGTGTAAAAGATTTTCCTTCTTGTTTAGCAATGATAGATATATTTTCATCTAAGTTTTCTATAAACTTGTTTATATTCGACATAGATTTTGAAACAACTAAATCTTCTAATCGTTGAGCATTACTCATATTTTCTACATAGTATTCAATTCTGTTAATATGCTCAGACATAAGTTGTGTGGTTGATAAAATCTTCTCATCACTAAGCTTACCTGTTGGTATGTATTTTGTTAAATAGTTTGAGTAACCTTTTAGAACTGTTAGGGGATTTCTTAAATCATGAGAAAAAGCAGCATTAAGTTGTTTTCTATCATTAATCATAGTCCACATCTTTATGTTGTTTTTATTTAGTTCAGACCTCATTTTTTCAAAAGCATTACATAGATTACCTAATTCATCATTATTATTATACTCTAAGCAAAAGTCTAAATTGTTGTTGGATATTTCCATTGCACCTTTATTGAGTATTTCTATGGGTGTTTTTAATTTTACCTTGTAAAAAATTATATCAGCTAATAATAAAAGTCCTATAAAAAATATAAGTGGAAGTACAAGCTGAAGTATGTTGATTATATTAAGTAACGTTTTATCATAATCACTAAATTGGTTCACATTGTTTTGAACTATGGTTATAAAACCCGTATTTATAGGTGTTTTTAAATACTTATCTTGTATAGAATTATATAGATTATTAAGCAAAATGTATGAGAAAGTAGTAAGTGTTGATGCTATAATTAGTGAAGATAAAGTAAGAACAAAGAAAGCTTTTTTTAATGACATATTATTTATTTTATCCATTTATAACCAACTCCCCAGACTGTTTCTATATAATTTTCCAGAGTATGTTTTGATAGTTTGATTCGTATCTTTCTAATGTGTTCCATTATAACATCACTATTTCCATTGCTATTGTATCCCCAGACTCTATCATAGATTTTTTCTTTATCAAATACTTGTCCAGGATTCATAGAGAGAAGTTCTACTATATCAAATTCCTTTTTTGAAAGTGAAATCTGATTATTATCTATACAAATTAACCTTTTTTCGTAATCTATCGTTAAATCATTATAAAATTTAATTTTAGTTTGATTTGACTTCCTTTTTTCACGTCTTAAATGAGCAGATACTCTAGCTCCAAGTTCGTCTAAATCAAAAGGTTTTACAATATAATCATCAGCACCAGCACGAAAACCATTTATCTTGTCAGTATTTTCAATTCTAGCTGTAAGAAATAGAATAGGGCATGATACATAATCTCTAATTCTATTACAAACTTCAATTCCATCTATTTCAGGCATGTTTATATCAAGTAGAATAATATCTGGATTTTTGGATATTTTTTTTAATGCGCCTTTTCCACTTTGAGCAGTGTAAACCTCATAACCATTCATTTCAAAGTAATCTTTTAAGAGTGTTATTATACCTTCCTCATCATCTACGACGAGTATTTTATTGTTCATAAGAATGCTCCCTTCTAAATTAAGCTTGTATAGTATGTATACTTTAGTATAAAAATCTCAATAAAATCTCAAATTCTTAGTTATATTTCAAAACTTAATCATTAAAGTTAGTATATTTTTATATATTAAATAAATCAAGGATGAAATTATTAGAAATTTTAATAGAATATATATTTGATATTTAATACTTATTGGAATGCAAAAACACAGCTGAT
>OCAE01000786.1_pt1 | contig 17405 bp, 17 predicted proteins | sample 1495581 | NCBI WGS metagenome assembly OCAE01 (sample SAMEA2580278, study PRJEB22360) | human gut metagenome | biome: human gut; feature: human-associated habitat; material: faeces | place: Denmark | collected 2008/2010 | reverse complement strand
CTTGTGGTTGCGGGCGTTGTGGTCTACTACATGTTGAGGAAAACGATTGGCTGATTAATTAGTAGACTAATTTGCGGATTTTCGCATGCAAAAAGTGCTGTATATCTGAAAAAGCGGTGGTAGAATCCATTTTTAAGCAAACGGTGATTTTGAAAAATGGGTAACAACGTCGTCGTACTGGGCACCCAATGGGGTGACGAAGGTAAAGGGAAGATCGTCGATCTTCTGACTGAACGGGCTAAATATGTTGTGCGCTACCAGGGTGGTCACAACGCAGGCCATACTCTCGTAATCAACGGTGAAAAAACCGTCCTCCATCTTATTCCATCAGGTATTCTTCGCGAGAATGTCATCAGCATCATCGGTAACGGTGTTGTTCTGTCTCCGTCCGCGCTGATGAAAGAAATGAAAGGACTGGAAGATCGTGGTATCCCGGTTCGCGAGCGCCTGCTGCTGTCTGAAGCTTGTCCGCTGATCCTTGATTATCACGTTGCGTTGGATAACGCTCGTGAGAAAGCGCGTGGCGAGAAAGCGATCGGTACTACCGGTCGTGGTATCGGTCCGGCTTATGAAGACAAAGTAGCTCGTCGCGGTCTGCGTGTTGGCGATCTGTTTGATAAAGCAACCTTCGCTGAAAAACTGAAAGAAGTGATGGAATATCACAATTTCCAGCTGGTGAATTTCTATAAAGTTGAAGCAGTTGACTACCAGAAAGTGCTGGATGATGTGATGGCTATCGCCGACATCCTGACCTCGATGGTTGTTGATGTTTCCGATCTGCTGGACCAGGCGCGTAAGCGTGGCGATTTCGTCATGTTTGAAGGTGCGCAGGGTACGCTGCTGGATATCGACCACGGTACCTATCCGTACGTAACGTCCTCCAACACCACCGCAGGTGGCGTGGCAACCGGCTCCGGCCTGGGCCCACGTTATGTGGACTACGTTCTGGGTATCATCAAAGCTTACTCTACTCGTGTAGGTGCGGGGCCGTTCCCGACTGAACTGTTTGATGACGTTGGCGAGTTCCTGTGCAAACAAGGTAACGAGTATGGCGCGACCACCGGTCGTCGTCGTCGTACCGGCTGGCTGGACTCCGTTGCTGTACGCCGTGCAGTACAGATTAACTCCCTGTCTGGCTTCTGCCTGACCAAACTGGACGTACTGGACGGTTTGAAAGAGGTGAAAATCTGTGTCGCTTACCGTATGCCGGATGGCCGTGAAGTAACGACTACTCCGCTGGCAGCAGACGACTGGAAAGGTATCGAGCCGATTTACGAAACCATGCCGGGCTGGTCTGAATCTACCTTCGGCGTGAAGGAACGTAGCGGTCTGCCGCAGGCTGCACTGAACTACATCAAGCGTATTGAAGAACTGACCGGTGTGCCGATTGATATTATCTCAACTGGCCCAGACCGTACTGAAACCATGATCCTGCGCGACCCGTTCGACGCATAATTCTGGTTATAGCGTGGCGTCGAATGGCGCTGCGCTTGCAATATCTCAAGCCGGATAAGGTGCTTTGCATCAGAATCCGGCTTAAAATCACGTAAGTTCCTCGCTTTTTTCCTTCCCGAACTGAAATAAATTAGCGACCTGGCTGGTGGCTGGTTTATCATCAATATAATTAATACCACCAGGTTTATCCGTTTTATCCCTTTTCCTGAGGTTGATGTGCAGTTAACAAGTTTCACCGATTACGGATTACGTGCGCTAATCTACATGGCGTCACTTCCCGAAGGACGTATGACCAGTATTTCTGAGGTGACAGAAGTCTACGGCGTGTCCCGTAATCATATGGTCAAAATAATCAATCAACTTAGCCGGGCGGGCTTTGTTACTGCTATTCGAGGAAAAAATGGCGGTATCCGCTTGGGTAAACCCGCTAAGGATATTGGTATTGGTGATGTGGTTCGCGAGCTGGAACCCTTATCGTTGGTCAACTGTAGCAGCGAGTTTTGCCACATTACCCCGGCCTGTCGACTCAAACAGGCGCTTTCTAAGGCAGTGCAAAGTTTTCTCACGGAGCTGGACAACTACACACTTGCTGATTTGGTTGAAGAGAATCAACCGCTTTATAAATTATTGCTGGTGGAGTAATGAAGTCCAAAGTACTTCGCGTCGCATCGCGGCGGCAACTGAGCGAGTCGCCAGGAGCTTACAAAAGTAAGTGACTGGTGGGAGCAAAGGCAGCCAACAAAGAGGCGTCGTGAAAGACGAAGGAATTCCATCAGAGCTGACAATGGAGGAACCTCAATGTCACAAGATCCTTTCCAGGAACGCGAAGCTGAAAAATACGCGAATCCTATCCCAAGTCGGGAATTTATCCTCGAACATTTAACTAAACGTGAAAAACCGGCCAACCGCGATGAGCTGGCCGCTGAACTCAACATTGAAGGTGAAGAGCAGCAGGAAGCACTGCGCCGCCGTCTGCGCGCGATGGAGCGTGACGGACAACTGGTCTTCACCCGTCGTCAGTGCTATGCGCTGCCGGAGCGTCTCGACCTGCTGAAAGGTACCGTTATTGGCCACCGTGATGGCTACGGCTTTCTGCGCGTTGAAGGCCGCAAAGATGACCTGTACCTGTCCAGCGAGCAGATGAAAACCTGCATTCATGGCGATCAGGTGCTGGCGCAGCCGCTGGGCGCGGACCGTAAAGGTCGTCGCGAAGCGCGTATTGTGCGCGTACTGGTGCCAAAAACCAGCCAAATTGTCGGTCGCTACTTCACCGATGCTGGCGTTGGGTTTGTCGTCCCTGACGACAGCCGTCTGAGTTTCGATATCCTGATCCCGCCGGAAGAGGTGATGGGCGCTCGTATGGGCTTTGTGGTCGTCGTTGAACTGACCCAACGTCCGACTCGCCGCACCAAAGCGGTGGGTAAAATTGTTGAAGTGCTGGGTGACAACATGGGAACCAGCATGGCCGTTGATATGGCCCTGCGTACTCATGAAATCCCATATATCTGGCCGCAGGCTGTTGAGAAACAGGTCGCCGGACTGAAAGAAGAAGTGCCGGAAGAGGCGAAAATAGGACGTGTCGATCTGCGCGACCTGCCGCTGGTGACTATCGATGGCGAAGATGCGCGTGACTTCGACGATGCGGTTTACTGCGAGAAGAAACGCGGCGGCGGCTGGCGTTTATGGGTGGCAATTGCCGACGTAAGCTATTACGTTCGCCCGCCGACTCCGCTGGACCAGGAAGCCCGCAGCCGTGGCACATCCGTTTACTTCCCGTCGCAGGTTGTCCCGATGCTGCCGGAAGTGCTTTCTAATGGATTGTGTTCGCTCAACCCGCAGGTGGACAGGTTGTGTATGGTCTGTGAAATGACCATTTCGTCGAAAGGCCGTTTAACCGGCTTTAAATTCTACGAAGCGGTCATGAGTTCCCATGCACGTCTGACCTACACCAAGGTCTGGCACATGCTGCAGGGCGACCAGGAGCTGCGTGAGCAGTACGCACCGCTGGTCAAACACATTGAAGAGCTGCATAACCTCTACAAAGTGCTGGATAAAGCCCGCGAAGAGCGCGGCGGTATCTCGTTTGAAAGTGAAGAGGCGAAGTTTATCTTCAATGCTGAACGCCGTATTGAGCGTATTGAGCAGACGCAGCGTAACGACGCGCACAAGCTGATTGAAGAGTGCATGATCATGGCGAACATCTCAGCGGCGCGATTCGTTGAGAAAGCCAAAGAGCCAGCGCTGTTCCGTATTCACGATAAGCCGACGACCGAAGCGATTAACTCGTTCCGTTCCGTCCTGGCAGAGCTGGGACTGGAGCTGCCAGGTGGCAACAAACCTGAGCCGCGCGATTACGCTGAACTGCTGGAGTCGATTGCTGACCGTCCTGACGCAGAAATGCTGCAAACCATGCTGCTGCGTTCGATGAAGCAGGCGATTTACGATCCGGAAAACCGTGGTCACTTCGGCCTGGCGCTGCAATCTTATGCACACTTTACTTCACCGATCCGTCGTTACCCGGACCTCTCCTTGCACCGGGCGATTAAGTATCTGCTGGCGCAGGAGCAGGGTCATAAAGGCAACACCACGGAAACGGGTGGCTACCATTATTCGATGGAAGAGATGCTGCAACTGGGTCAGCATTGTTCGATGGCCGAGCGCCGTGCTGACGAAGCCACACGCGATGTCTCTGACTGGCTGAAGTGCGACTTCATGCTGGATCAGGTGGGGAATGTCTTCAAAGGCGTGATTGCCAGCGTCACCGGATTTGGTTTCTTTGTCCGTCTTGATGAGCTGTTTATCGACGGTCTGGTGCATGTCTCCTCCCTGGATAACGACTACTATCGTTTCGACCAGGTTGGGCAGCGCCTGACGGGGGAATCCAGCGGTCAGATGTATCGCCTGGGCGATCGCGTGGAAGTTCGCGTGGAAGCAGTCAACATGGACGAGCGTAAGATCGACTTTAGCTTGATCTCCAGCGAACGTGCGCCGCGTAATGAAGGTAAAACTGCGCGCGAAAAAGCCAAAAAAAGCGATGCGGGTAAAAATACCGGTAAACGTCGTCAGATGGGCAAAAAGGTGAATTTCGAGCCGGATAGCGCTTTCCGCGGTGAGAAAAAAGGCAGAGCCAAACCTCAGGCGGAAAAGAATGCGGCTGAGAAGAAAGGCGACAAAAAAGCGAAAAAGCCATCGGCAAAAACGCTTAAAATTGCTGCCGCCACCAAAGCTAAACGTGCGGCGAAAAAGAAAGTCGCACAATAACTGCCATAAACAGTAAGTCGGGCAATCTCGTGTTGCCCGCGTTATGCATAAACTATTAACGAGTACATTCATGAGTGAAATGATTTACGGCATCCATGCGGTGCAGGCTCTGCTGGAACGTGCGCCTGAGCGCTTCCAGGACGTCTTTATTCTCAAAGGTCGTGAAGATAAACGCCTGCTGCCGCTGATCCACGCACTGGAAGCACAGGGTGTTGTCATTCAACTGGCTAACCGTCAGTTTCTGGATGAGAAAAGCGAGGGTGCGGTACATCAGGGGATTATTGCTCGTGTGAAGCCGGGCCGTCAGTATCAGGAAAACGATCTGCCGGATCTGATTGCTACGCTCGATCAGCCGTTCTTTTTGATCCTCGATGGCGTCACCGACCCGCATAACCTGGGGGCATGCCTGCGTAGCGCCGATGCCGCTGGCGTACATGCTGTAATCGTACCGAAGGATCGTTCCGCTCAGTTGAATGCTACGGCGAAAAAAGTGGCCTGCGGTGCGGCAGAAAGCGTACCGCTGATCCGCGTGACCAACCTGGCGCGCACCATGCGTATGCTGCAGGAAGAGAATATCTGGATCGTCGGAACCGCTGGCGAAGCCGACCATACTCTCTACCAGAGCAAAATGACCGGACGTCTGGCGCTGGTGATGGGAGCAGAAGGTGAAGGTATGCGCCGTCTGACCCGTGAACACTGTGACGAACTGATCAGTATCCCGATGGCAGGTAGCGTTTCGTCGCTGAACGTTTCAGTTGCGACGGGCATCTGCCTGTTTGAAGCAGTCCGTCAGCGCAGCTAAACTATCTCCCTGATTTCTCTCTTCTCTCAAGCCATCTTTCGGGATGGCTTTTTTGTGACCGTTGTCCCATGCGTTCTCTCTGCTGCCTGACCATACTTAAAGCGACGGCCATTGACGGAGGGAGACACAATGCACTGGCAAACGCATACCGTTTTTAACCAACCTGTACCGCTCAATAACAGTAACTTATATTTGTCCGACGGCGCGCTGTGCGAAGCGGTTATCCGTGAAGGCGCTGGCTGGGATAGCGATCTTCTCGCCAGTATTGGTCAGCAGCTAGGGACTGCCGAGTCGCTCGAACTGGGTCGTCTGGCCAATGCTTTTCCACCTGAACTATTGCGCTACGACCCGCAGGGGCAGCGGCTGGATGATGTGCGTTTTCATCCTGCCTGGCATTTGCTGATGCAGGGATTGTGCGCCAACCGTGTACATAATCTGGCCTGGGAAGAAGACGCGAGGCAAGGAACATTTGTTGCCCGGGCGGCGCGTTTCATGCTGCATGCGCAGGTTGAAGCAGGCACGTTGTGTCCGGTGACCATGACGTTTGCCGCCACACCGCTGTTACTTCAAATGTTACCCGCCCCCTTTCACGACTGGCTGACGCCGCTGCTAAGCGACCGTTATGACTCGCATTTACTGCCCGGAGGGCAAAAGCGCGGGCTACTGATTGGTATGGGGATGACCGAAAAACAGGGTGGTTCAGATGTGCTGAGCAATACCACTCAGGCAGAACGTCTTGTCGACGGCTCGTATCGGCTGGTGGGACATAAGTGGTTTTTCTCCGTACCGCAAAGCGATGCCCATTTGGTGCTGGCCCAGGCAAAGGGCGGCTTATCCTGCTTTTTTGTACCGCGATTTTTACCTGACGGGCAGCGTAATGCCATCCGTCTTGAACGACTGAAAGATAAGTTAGGCAACCGCTCCAACGCCAGCTGCGAGGTTGAATTCCACGATGCGATTGGCTGGCTATTGGGCGAAGAAGGGGAAGGTATCCGCCATATCCTGAAGATGGGCGGGATGACGCGTTTTGACTGTGCGCTCGGCAGTCACGGCATGATGCGACGTGCTTTTTCCGTCGCGATTTATCATGCGCACCAGCGACAGGTTTTTGGCAAGCCATTGATTGAACAGCCGATGATGCGTCAGGTATTAGGCCGGATGGCGCTCCAACTGGAAGGTCAAACGGCGCTACTGTTTCGACTGGCGCGGGCCTGGGACCGTCGTGCTGATGCCAAAGAAGCGCTGTGGGCCAGGTTGTTCACGCCAGCAGCGAAATTCTCCGTTTGCAAGGTCGGTATGCCGTTTGTGGCTGAAGCGATGGAAGTGCTGGGCGGGATTGGCTATTGCGAGGAGAGTGAGCTGCCGCGCCTGTATCGTGAGATGCCGGTAAACAGTATCTGGGAAGGCTCCGGCAACATTATGTGCCTTGATGTATTGCGGGTACTGACAAAACAACCCGGCATCTACGATATGCTCAGCGAAGCCTTTGCGGAGGTGAAGGGGCAAGATCGACATTACGATCGAATGGTACGTCAGCTACAGCAGCGTTTACGTAAACCCAGTGAGGCATTGGGACGAGAGATTACGCAGCAGCTTTTCCTGCTCGGTTGCGGGGCGCAGATGTTGCGTTATTCTTCTCCGCCAGTGGCGCAGGCCTGGTGCCAAATGATGCTTGATACGCGGGGTGGACTACGATTGTCTGAACAGGTGCTGAACGATTTGCTCCTGCGGGCAACGGGGGGGTTACGGTAATAACTTGCCTGATGGCGACGCGGGTGCGTCTTATCATGCCTACGCTCAGTCCAGGTCTGATAAGTTTACGCCATCCGGCAATCTGTTACGCATAAAGTATGGCCTGTACGCGCCAGTTGTCGGGCTGCTGGTCTTCGTACATCTGAATGATCCGATACCATGAGGCACCTTGTTCATCCGCTTTTAACGCGATTACACGTTCTACATCCTGCGGATTCCCTGCAATGTTACTGACAGAGATCAGGCCAATTTCGTTCAGGCCAGTAACGCAGTCAGCACTGGCGAATTCGGCAGACTGCGCCGTAGTGCCTGCCAGTCCGGCAGAAAGCAGCAGTGAGGATAAGGCAAGAGATTGTTTCATCGTCAGCTCCATTATTCGTACCCCTACACACGGCAGGGCATTCCATCGCGATAATAAACCTCAAGCTTCCTGCTGTTGGTTTATTGTGCACAGGTAAACGCATAGAGGCGCAAAGCAATGTAAAGCTGACTAAATTTCAACCCAATGTTATTTACGATACAAAATTGCCTGTGAATACCATTGGCCTGTCACGATGGTTTCATCTACTAATAAAACCACGTAGTAATCAGCTTTAGCCGCGACGGCTTTGGCACGGATCTCTGCCAGCGCATCATCCGGAGAGCCTCTAACCAGCGCGCTAACCGTCCCTAATCGCTGTAACCCATTACTCTGGTCACGGCGGATCTCCTGCGGGTGGTCGGCAACGGGCGGTGCGGGTTGCGGCGTTCCCTGTAGCACGCTACAGGCGCTTAAAAACATAACCAGCAACAAAGAGGCAAACCGACGCATAACTCTATCTCGTTTCCTGATAGCCATAGTGTAGTGCCTTATTAATTTCCCTTTAGGGGAATGTTCCCGAATTGTTATCTCTCACGCGATTTTCGAATGAAAATGTTGCGAAAGCGTAACCCAGTTCTCAACATTATGAATCATTGCCGAACACATTCGCTTGCGTTAAGTATTGCTGCATGGCATACCAGAAAAAAAGGGGCAACAAATGATAGAAATTGAGACACGACAGTTAGCTGGTATCCCTGTCCTGCACGCCGTTCCGGCTGGTAAACGCGAATGTTCACTCCCTTGTATTCTCTTTTATCACGGGTTTACATCTTCAAGTTTGGTCTACAGTTATTTTGCCGTTGCGCTGGCTCAGGCCGGATTTCGCGTCGTCATGCCAGATGCGCCCGAACATGGCGCCCGCTTTAAAGGTAATGCTCAGGAGCGAATGTTCCGCTTCTGGCATATATTGCAGCAAAACATGCAGGAGTTTACGACGTTACGTGCGGCTCTGGTGGCAGAAAATTGGCTTTCAGATGAGCGGCTTGCCGTCGGTGGGGCATCGATGGGGGGAATGACTGCATTGGGCATAATGGCGCGCCATCCTGAGGTTAAATGTGTAGCCAGCCTGATGGGCTCAGGCTATTTTACCCGGCTTGCGCAGACGCTTTTTCCTCCTTTACAGGTTCAGACCCCAGAGCAACAGGCGGAGTTTGATGCCGTTATCGCCCCGCTTGCCGAATGGGATGTTACGCATCAGTTGCCACGCCTTGCCGACAGGCCGTTGCTGCTATGGCATGGACAGGATGATGATGTTGTACCGGCTGTTGAAACCTTCCGCTTACAGCAAGCGCTGATTAAGGCAGGTTTGGACAACAATCTGACCTGCCTGTGGGAAGCGGGCGTACGGCATCGCATCACGCCAGAAGCGTTGGCCGCAACAGTGACGTTTTTCCGCCAGCACCTTTAAACGCGCATAATGCTCACGCCCTGAGCTTCAAGCTGTTGTAGAATCTCAGGGTTTGCATTTTTGCCGGTAATGAGCATATCGATTTGATCGGCGCGACTGAACAGCATTCCCGCACGTTCACCGACTTTACTGCTATCGACCAGCACCACCAGTTTACCCACCACGTTAAGCATCTTCTGCTCGGCCATCGCGGTCAGCATATCGGTTTTATACAGTCCGTCCGCGGTCAACCCTTTGCCGCTGGTAAACATCCAGTGTCCGGCATACAGGCTATTTTCACTGCCTTGCGGGCTAAGCGTAATGGATTGGCTTTTGTTATATTGCCCTCCCATGATGATCACGCTGTCATGCTCCTGGTCGATCAGATAGTTCGCCAGCGGCAAATAATTGGTGATGATCTGCACCGGCTTGCCGCACATTTCGCGACCCAGCAGGAAAGCGGTCGATCCGCAGTTGATCACTACGCTTTCACCCGCATTCACAAGCTGGGATGCTGCCTTGGCAATGCGAACTTTTTCATCGTGGTTCTGCGCCTGGTGAAGATTCATTGGCGTCCAGCGCGGCCGCTGCTGGGTAATAGCTTCTGCGCCGTTGCGTACTTTCTTGAGTTTGCCGCTTTCGTCGAGCTTGTTGATGTCCCGGCGCGCAGTGGCGGGTGAAATCCCCAGACGCTCAACTACGTTCTCAACGGTAACAAAGCCCAACTGCGCCAGCATATCCAGCAATATTTGATGTCTTTGTGCTTCAGTCATGAGCTATTCCGATACAAATTGATTTGAAAAGATGATATTTGAAATAGCCTGGAAATACTAAAGTAAATGGGAAAAAAATGCCGGGATGGCCCGGCATTTTGTGTGGATCACAAGAACGATTTAAACGGTAAATCCGGTTCAATGGTGAAGCAGTCATCAAAGCCGCGCGGATAGTGATATTCAAAGTTATCTTTGTCCAGCGGCCAGGTGAACTTGCCACCTACCTGCCAGATGAATGGCTTAAAGCCATACTTAAGGCGATCTTTTTTCATCTCCCACAGTACGCGGATCTCCTGCGGATCGGCCTGAAAGTTTGACCAGATATCATGATGGAAAGGGATCACCACTTTTGTATTCAGGGCCTCCGCCATACGCAGCATGTCAGAACTGGTCATTTTGTCCGTAATACCCCGTGGGTTCTCGCCGTAGGATCCGAGTGCGACGTCGATCTGGTGCTCGTTGCCATGCTTTGCATAGTAGTTGGAGTAGTGTGAGTCGCCGCTATGATAAAGCGTACCGCCCGGCGTTTTGAACAGATAGTTTACTGCGCGGGCATCCATACCATCCGGCAGTACGCCAGCGGCTTTCTGATCGGCGGGCAGGGTGATTAACGCAGTACGATCGAACGCATCAAGCGCATGAATTTCAATATCTTTCACTTTTACCACATCGCCTGGTTTTACCACGATGCAGCGCTCTTTTGGTACACCCCAACCGATCCACAGATCCACACAAGTCTGCGGTCCAATAAACGGCACGTCGTCGGCACAGTTCTGCATGACGGCTGCCGCAACATTTACGTCGATGTGATCGTTATGATCGTGCGTGGCCAGCACCGCATCGATCTGACGAATGGCAAACGGATCAAGAACAAACGGCGTGGTGCGCAGGTTTGGCTGCAGCTTCTTCACCCCTGCCATGCGTTGCATCTGGTGACCGGTTTTCATCAGCGGGTTACCGTGACTCTGTTTGCCCGTGCCGCACCAGAAATCGACGCAGACGTTAGTCCCGCCTTCCGACTTCAGCCAAATTCCGGTACAGCCGAGCCACCACATCGCGAAAGTACCTGGTGCGACCTGTTCCTGCTCGATCTCTTCATTCAGCCAGCTTCCCCACTCCGGGAATGTGCTCAGGATCCATGATTCACGCGTGATGCTTTTTACTTTACTCATCGCAATTACCTTCATGTTTATTCAAGTTGAATCAAATTGTGATTTGTTTTGATTGATACTGACATCATTTTCTCAAGAAGGCAATGCGTTGATTTTTGATGTTGAATGAAAAATTGTTAACAAATTACAACGTGACAAGATGGTTTATATGAAATGTATTTTTTTATTTTATTGTTTTAAATGGATTTATTTTGAAGTGAATGAATTCGGAGCAAATCCACTCTGCAAGTGAGAGAATTATTTGCGTACTGCATCACATTTAATCAAATTCAATCTTGTTGTGATTACTTTTGAAAATTAGAGTGAGGGCACAACATCCTGGGCATCTGTAATGAATGTTCAGCAACTTCGTCTACTGGAGATCGTTATGGAGATCCTCTACAACATCTTTACCGTCTTTTTTAATCAGGTCATGACCAATGCACCGTTGCTGTTGGGTATTGTGACCTGCCTCGGCTACATCCTGTTGCGTAAAAGTGTCAGCGTTATTATCAAAGGCACGATCAAAACGATTATCGGTTTTATGTTATTGCAGGCAGGGTCGGGCATTCTGACCAGCACGTTTAAACCGGTAGTGGCGAAGATGTCCGAGGTTTACGGTATCAACGGTGCGATTTCCGATACCTATGCCTCCATGATGGCAACCATCGAACGTATGGGGGATGCCTATAGCTGGGTAGGGTACGCGGTACTGTTGGCGCTGGCGCTAAACATTTGTTACGTGCTGCTACGGCGGATTACCGGTATTCGTACCATCATGCTGACCGGGCACATCATGTTCCAGCAGGCGGGCCTGATCGCCGTCTCTTTCTACATCTTTGGCTATTCCATGTGGACCACCATCATCTGTACCGCGGTGCTGGTGTCGCTCTACTGGGGCATTACCTCCAATATGATGTACAAGCCGACCCAGGAAGTGACCGACGGCTGTGGTTTTTCCATCGGTCACCAGCAGCAGTTCGCCTCCTGGATTGCTTACAAAGTCGCGCCGTATCTGGGTAAGAAAGAGGAGAGCGTAGAAGATCTCAAGCTGCCAGGCTGGCTGAATATCTTCCATGACAACATCGTTTCTACCGCGATTGTGATGACCATCTTCTTCGGGGCGATCCTGCTCTCTTTCGGCATTGATGTGGTTCAGGCGATGGCGGGTAAAACCCACTGGACCGTGTATATCCTGCAAACCGGTTTTTCGTTTGCTGTCGCTATCTTCATCATCACCCAGGGCGTACGTATGTTCGTTGCTGAACTTTCAGAAGCGTTCAACGGTATCTCTCAACGTCTGATCCCGGGCGCGGTACTGGCCATCGACTGCGCGGCGATTTATAGCTTTGCTCCTAACGCGGTGGTCTGGGGCTTTATGTGGGGGACCATCGGCCAACTGATTGCGGTGGGCATCCTTGTGGCCTGCGGCTCTTCCATTCTGATTATCCCAGGCTTTATCCCGATGTTCTTCTCGAACGCCACTATCGGCGTATTTGCTAACCACTTTGGCGGCTGGCGTGCAGCGCTCAAGATTTGCCTGGTGATGGGGATGATCGAAATCTTCGGCTGCGTCTGGGCGGTGAAGCTCACCGGTATGAGCGCCTGGATGGGCATGGCGGACTGGTCAATTCTGGCACCGCCGATGATGCAAGGCTTTGCCTCCATCGGCATCGTGTTTATGGCCGTCATTATTCTGATTGCACTGGCTTATATGTTTTTCGCAGGACGCACGTTGCGTGCTGAGGAAGACGCAGAAAAACAACTGGCAGAACACTCTGCTTAATAAGGAGTTCCGATTATGACCGTACGTATTCTGGCTGTGTGTGGCAATGGGCAGGGCAGTTCCATGATCATGAAAATGAAGGTGGACCAGTTTTTAACCCAGTCAAATATTGACCATACGGTAAACAGCTGCGCCGTGGGTGAATACAAAAGTGAACTGAGCGGAGCGGATATTATCATCGCCTCTACGCATATCGCCGGTGAGATTACCGTTTCTGGCAATAAATATGTCGTTGGCGTACGCAACATGCTGTCTCCTGCCGATTTTGGACCAAAACTGCTGGAAGTGATCAAAGCGCATTTTCCGCAGGACGTGAAGTAAGGGGCGGCATATGAAATTACGTGACTCGCTGGCAGACAATAGTTCCATCCTTTTGCAAGCCGAGGCCAGTACCTGGCAGGAAGCGGTAAAGCTTGGCGTGGATCTGCTGGTTAAGGCTGATGTGGTTGAACCACGCTACTACCAAGCCATCTTTGATGGCGTTGAGCAGTTTGGCCCGTACTTTGTGATTGCGCCAGGCCTGGCGATGCCGCACGGCCGTCCGGAGGAAGGGGTCAAGAAAACCGGTTTTGCGCTGGTGACGCTGAAAACGCCGCTGGTGTTTAACCACGAAGATAACGACCCGGTCGACATTCTGATCACGATGGCGGCAGTTGACGCCAACACGCATCAGGAAGTGGGCATCATGCAGATCGTGAATCTCTTTGATGACGAAGCCAATTTCGACCGTTTACGCGCCTGCCGCACCGCGCAGGAAGTGTTGGATTTAATTGATAACGCCACTGCGGCGGCTGTTTAAAAGGATACCAAAATGTCATTACCTATGTTGCAGGTTGCGCTGGATAACCAATCAATGTCTTCCGCGTATGAAACGACGCGTCTGATTGCCGAAGAGGTCGATATCATTGAAGTGGGCACTATTCTTTGCGTGGCAGAGGGCGTGCGCGCCGTTCGCGATCTGAAAGCGCTTTACCCACATAAAATTGTACTGGCGGACGCCAAAATTGCCGATGCGGGAAAAATCCTCTCCCGCATGTGTTTCGAAGCCAACGCTGACTGGGTTACCGTCATCTGCTGTGCCGATATCAACACCACCAAGGGGGCGCTGGAGGTGGCGAAAGAATTTAACGGTGATGTACAGATTGAACTGACTGGTTACTGGACCTGGGAGCAGGCGCAAGAGTGGCGTGACGCAGGGATTGGGCAAGTTGTATATCACCGCAGTCGTGATGCGCAGGCGGCGGGCGTGGCGTGGGGAGAAGCGGATATCAGCGCGATCAAGCGTCTGTCCGAGATGGGCTTTAAAGTCACCGTCACCGGCGGTCTGGCGCTGGAAGATCTGCCGCTGTTCCAGGGAATTCCGATTCACGTCTTTATTGCCGGCCGCAGTATTCGCGATGCCGCCTCTCCGGTGGAAGCGGCCCGTCAGTTCAAACGTTCTATCGCCCAACTGTGGGGATAAGGAGCGACTATGTTGTCGAAACAGGTCCCGCTCGGTATTTATGAAAAAGCACTCCCCGGCGGGGAGTGCTGGCTGGAACGCTTGCAACTAGCGAAGGAACTGGGCTTTGACTTTGTCGAAATGTCGGTTGATGAAACCGACGCTCGCCTGGCGCGTCTTGACTGGAACCGCGAGCAGCCGGAGAGGCCTGGGAACCGCGACCAGCGACTGGCGCTGGTGGCCGCTATCGCCGACACCGGGATACGGGTACCGTCCATGTGCCTGAGCGCTCATCGTCGTTTTCCGCTTGGTAGTGAAGATGATGCGGTACGCGAACAGGGGCTGGAGATCATGCGTAAAGCCATTCAGTTTGCGCAGGATATCGGTATTCGCGTTATTCAAATGGCGGGTTACGACGTTTATTACCAGCAGGCCAATAACGAAACGCGTCGTCGGTTCCGCGATGGGCTGAAAGAGAGCGTAGAGATGGCGAGCCGTGCACAGGTGACGCTGGCGATGGAAATCATGGATTATCCACTGATGAATTCGATCAGTAAGGCACTGGGATACGCCCACTATCTCAACAATCCGTGGTTCCAGCTGTATCCCGATATTGGCAATTTATCGGCGTGGGATAACGACGTGCAGATGGAGCTGCAGGCGGGAATGGGCCATATAGTTGCCGTACACGTGAAAGATACCAAACCCGGCGTATTCAAAAATGTGCCGTTTGGTGAAGGGGTTGTCGATTTCGAACGTTGTTTTGCGACGCTCAAACAGAGTGGGTATTGCGGGCCATACCTGATTGAGATGTGGAGCGAAACGTCGGACGACCCGGCACGTGAAGTGGCGAAGGCGCGCGACTGGGTGAAAGCGCGTATGGCCAGCGCGGGCCTGGTGGAGGCTGTGTAATGCAAAAACGTAAACAGCAGGTTTTTGAGGCCAACATGGATCTGCCGCGCTACGGGCTGGTGACGTTTACCTGGGGTAACGTCAGCGCCATCGACCGCGAACGCGGGCTGGTGGTGATCAAGCCCAGCGGCGTCGACTACCAAACAATGACAGTGGATGACATGGTGGTTGTGGATCTGCACGGTAATGTGGTGGAGGGACGCTATCGTCCTTCTTCCGACACCGCCACCCATCTGGCGCTGTATCGCCGTTATTCCTCTCTCGGCGGCGTGGTGCATACCCACTCAACCCACGCAACGGCATGGGCGCAGGCAGGTCTGGCAATTCCTGCGCTCGGCACGACGCATGCTGACTACTTCTTTGGCGATATTCCCTGTACCCGGGCTTTAACTGAAGCTGAAGTTCAGGAGGAGTATGAACTTAATACCGGTAGGGTGATTATTGAAACGCTCGGGGAGGTGGAACCTTTACATACGCCTGGCGTAGTGGTGTACCAACATGGCCCGTTTGCCTGGGGCAAAGATGCTCACGACGCGGTACATAACGCTGTGGTGATGGAAGAGGTGGCAAAAATGGCATGGATTGCGCGTGGCATTAATCCGGCGCTCAGCCCCATCGACAGTTACCTGATGAATAAGCACTTCATGCGTAAGCACGGCCCAAATGCCTATTACGGCCAGAAGTAAGAAAAAACGTTCCGGAGCCAACTCTTCATGGGGATGAGATCGGTCTGGCTTCGGGATTGTTTTGCAAAAAAAAGCCCCCAGTGAAGGGGGCAAGTCAAACTGTGGCAATGTTCTCGTTGGTTGTTTCTGGTGCTAGCGATAAATATCTGCACTGGCGTGCATATTTCCGTTACTACCGGGTTCCCTGGTGAGGATCACGTGATAGTAGGTTGCGCCTTGCGCATCGGTTTCTTCATTCAGGGCCTGAGTGGCTTCACTTTCAGTGGCGAAGTTATGATTTATGTAAATAACGCCTAAGCTCTGCACATCATCCATATTCCTGGCCTGATGATTGTCAATTTTGATGGCTGCCGTTGCATTTGCACTGAGCAAAAGTACAGCCAGAAGGGTCAAAACACGGGCTCGCATATGTACCTCCTCGACTGCGGTCTCTGGTTAGCTCTCTCCTGTGAGTGGATAACTTCTGATTTAATTTTAACCGCTGCCGGCGCAGTCGATAGCGACCATTTCTGATGCAGTTGTTCAAAAAATTACCGCAAAGCCATCTTTTCTTTAATTAACAATCAGCTGATGCCTTCCGCTACGGTTAAAAATACCTGCCTTACGCGCATAAGCTCTTACCAAATAGTCAATTTAATCGGGTGAGTACGCCGTTTATAGTGAGCTAGATAATTAATATAACTTTATGATAATTAGGCAAAAACTTATGGATACTTCATTCGTGGATTTCAGCTATTTCGTGATTATGTTTATGGTCGCGCTGGTGGCTGGCTTTATTAACGTGGTGTCGGGCGGCGGTGGTTTTCTCTCTATTGGCGCTCTCTTAATTTCTGGTTTACCCCCGGCTAATGCGCTGGCAACCAATAAAATTCAGGCACTGGGTAGCTCGCTAACCTCCGGAATTTACTTTTTACGCCGGGGACATATTAATGTGCAGGAGCACAAATATGTCTTTTTATCTGCCTTTATCGGTTCTGCGATGGGCACAACGCTTATCCAGTTTATTGAACCGGACGTGTTGAAGAAACTGCTGCCGATCCTGATTATCGCGGTCGCTATCTACTTTATTTCTGCGCCTAATCTTAGCGAACCGAAAAGGAAGCAGCATGTATCCCTGTTTCTCTTCTCGTTGATCTGCGGGGGAGGTATTGGGTTTTATGATGGTTTTCTCGGTGCCGGGGCCGGCTCCTTTTATACGCTCTGCTATATCCTGCTGTGGGGGTACAGTATCGATAAAGCGCAAATCCACTCGAATTTTATCAACCTGGCGTCGAACATTGCCTCGATTCTGTTCTTCATTTTCGGCGGTAAAATGATCTGGTCGCTGGGGCTGGTGATGTTTGCCGGGCAATCCCTTGGCGCACGTCTGGGTGCGACAGTCGTACTGACGCGCGGCAAGAAAGTCATCCGACCCATGATTGTCATCGTCTCTATTTGTATCAGCGTCAAAATGCTGCTGGATATGTATTAATGGCGACATGATAAATAATCGTACAAGCACCTTGAGTTTAACTGCTGACCCCAGTATTATGACGCGTCATTTTTCAGCCGACCTTTAACACGTTCCTTGCCTCCATGGGCCTCGGCTGACCCAGACAGGAGGCTGAATAATCCGTAAGGAGCAATTCGATGCGTCAT
>OCAE01000781.1_pt1 | contig 17478 bp, 17 predicted proteins | sample 1495581 | NCBI WGS metagenome assembly OCAE01 (sample SAMEA2580278, study PRJEB22360) | human gut metagenome | biome: human gut; feature: human-associated habitat; material: faeces | place: Denmark | collected 2008/2010 | reverse complement strand
TTCCGGGGTACCGGGGGGGTGGGCCCCGCCCCCCCGCCCCGCCCGCCGCAGGAAACTGCCGCCGGGATGCGGCTGGCGCTGCCTCAGCATTACCGGGGCTGGTCTCTGGCGGATTTGGCGTCCTTTGAATTATGGCGGACAAACTCTCCCGGAAATCTGCCGGTGACCGCACTGCCGTTTACCGAAGCGGATTTTCCGGCACTGACAGCGCATGCGGCGGCTGAGGATAAAAAAACAGCGCCGGTGTCAGTGCAGCGAAATCAGTAACAGCGGGAGAACCCGGCCGGGCAGGGATTCCGACGGCGTTTCCCCGATACGGATAGCTCCCTGGCGGATATAAAATGCCTCCGCATTCGGGTCCGCATCCACCAGAAGGGCGCTGATACACTGTGTCCGGGCGGAGGAAACCGCCCACTGATACAGCGCGCTGCCGATCCCCTGATGTAAATAATCCGGATGCACAAAAAGTTTGGAGAGTTTTCCGTTCTCTTCCTGGCGGTTGATGGTCAGTTGCACAACACCGGCGATTTTGCCGTTGATCCGTGCAGTCATCAGCCGTGAACGGTCAAAATCAGCGGAGGTAATGGTCAGTTCATCCCGGCAGGTCGCCATAAAGGTTTCATCATATCCCCAGTGCTGTTTTGAGCGCAGGCACAGACGGGTCAGATACTCCGCTTCATCACGCTGAGGCGGGGCGAGTAAAAAAACGGGTGCTTCTGTGGTCATAACGATCAAATCCGTGATTTTGCTGAGACGAATAATAATAGCAGATCAAATGTCAGCCTGCGTAAGCCGGCGGTGTGTTATTTCACCGCAGGCGGATGTCATTTTGTACCGGGGTTATCAGCGCAGAAAAGCTGAACGGCGGATTGTGCATCTGCCCGGTATTACAGTGACGTAAAAAGCGCGATGCCCTGAGCGGCAGCAGATCCGGGCGACCGTGACAACCCAGCGTCTGTAACTGACCGGGCCACTGTTTTGCCGCCAGTTTCAGGTGCTCTGCCGGATCACCGGCGATCAGATTAAAGCCGTATGGCAGCCAGTGTGCCGGTTCAAATTTCCGCTGTAATGTCAGCCCCCAGCCGGACACCGCACTGTAAACCGGCGGCCGGAAATCCGGTGCCAGCACATGACGCAGTGTCAGCTCCCGTGCCTTCACCATCTGCAGTAAACGGATATGCTGCGGCAAACGGGGCAGTTCATCCAGCACCTGTGATAGCGAGCTGTACAGCCGTTCCGCCATCATCGGGCTGTCGAGGAGAATAAAGCGCGGTGAGTTACTCACTCCCCGGAAGAACAGGCAGGTATCCCACAGGATCAGTTCCGGGGCAGGTAAATCCGAGCCACAGATCGCCATCGCGCTGATCTTTGGCCCGTTTTCGGTCAGGCGGATATGCGGCGGGGTGATTTTCCGCCAGTGGCGGAGAAGGGCATCGGTTCCGGTCACCACCACGGTATCAGTATCACGCAGTAATGCGGTCTCACTCTGCGCCGGATCGGCAAATTCACAGATGATATTGCCTGCCCCCGGCTGTCCGCACAGCATCGTGAGCCAGTCGTTGTGGTTGCGGGTTCTGATACGGACAGCGGTACCGGTGATATAAGCAGCGATGACCAGCTCCGCCGTGGTCAGCGGGTTATGACCGTTATCAATAATCAGCACACGTTCTGCCGCATACCATGGTGTGCCGCTGAGGGCACGTTCTGCAGCGGTATCAATGGCGCGGGTGTCCGCCAGCCACTGCAGACGCATCTGACAGAATGAGTGTGTGGCCGGGTCGGCGGAAAATACCGGTTTACGGCTGAGCATTGCAGACAGGCGCTCTTTGATTGCGGCAATGCGCGTACTGATAGCGTTTGTCATCCTATTTCATCCCCGCTGAGGCTGTCCCGCGCCGTGATACTGCCCCGGAAATATATCCAGGGCAGCATGCTGCCGCAGGCACAGCCGGTACCCTGTTCACAGACATCGGTCGTCAGCAGGCGCTGGGCGGGCAGTGGTGTGAGCAGCGGGGTATTCAGCTGTAACAGACCGGTATTGCCTTCCGCTGCCGGATAGCCATTCTCACCAACCAGCATAAAGCGGGCAAACTGCGGAATATGGAAATGCCCTTCCTGACAACTGACGTAATGTAGCGGGTGTGCCGGTGTACTGTAGATTTCACGGATAGTGACGGACGGTGCCAGCAGTGTCTGCGGCAGTTTATCGGTGATAATCCGGCGGTAGCGGCTCTGACCGTGACTGCTCAGTATACGGATATCCCCTTTCAGAGCAAAAGGTGCCGGGCTGTGTTGTGCGAACTGTGCGGCATGATGTGCAGCGGCAAAAAGATACACCGGATCAGGTTTCTGCGCCCATTCCATCAGCACCGCCCAGGCCAGCACGGAATTCGGCTGACCATCCGCAAAAACAGCGGTAACACACTCTTTTACCGGCGCAAACTGCGTCAGTTCAGGGAACAGCGGGGTGTCGTATTCATTGTGGGGAGAAGACGGCGGTGGTGTCAGCAGCAGGAAACGCGCCGGACGGGTGTCGGTGAGTCCGCTGAGCCGGAGAACAGATGCCATCGTCCGTTTAATGGTTTCCGCGTATTCTGCATTTGTGTGCGTGGCGGGACACCCGCTGCGGAACAGCACTGCGGGGATGACCGGCGCAGGCTCTGCGTTATCCAGCAGAGCATAGGACGGATTATAACGGCAGTGATAATTGTCAGTCTGCTCCATCGCTTTCTGATAACGGGTCTCCGCTGACGGGGTCAGCGGCGCACAGGGCGACGGGTTATCCGCGAACTGTTCAATCGCACCGGTGTCCGCAGATACCGGCTGTACAATCTCCTTTTGCATCATCTCCCCTGATAGTCCTGATAAAAACGGCGGGGTCAGTATATAAGTATTCGTTATGCGATAATTCTTAATTAGGCAAAGAACACACTCAGGAAGATGATGCCGGTCAATCGGTTACCAGTATCCGAGGAGTTTCCACCACAGGCTGCCAACGATAATCCAGATAACCAGGTTGACGATACTCATCACCAGACCGGTTTTCCACCATTCACCGAGTGTGGTGTAACCGGAACCGAAAATAATCGGCGCAGTGCCGGTACCGTAATGCGTCAGTGACATCATCAGCGAGGAGGAAAATGCCAGGGTCAGCCCGAGCAGCATCGGAGGTGCGCCGAGTGCCAGCCCTGCGGCATAAAATGCGGCAAACATGGCGGTGATATGCGCCGTGGTGCTGGCAAAAAAGTAGTGGGAATAGACATAGAACAACACAAGCAGCAGCATCCCGCCGGTCCAGCCGATCCCGAGATGATCAATACCGCCGCCGACCGTCAGGGAGACCCAGGTTATCAGCCCGAGTTTGCCGAGGAACGATGCCATCATCACCAGTGCGGCGAACCAGACTACCGTATCCCATGCCCCTTTATTTTTCAGCACATCATCCCAGCTCAGCACACCGCTGCACAACAGGGCGGCAAGGCCGATAAAGGCGGCGGTGGTCGGGTTCACATTATGTTCACTGCCGAACAGCCAGCCCGGAACACCAGCCCACAATGCCAGCAGCAGGATAAAGACCCCGAGTGTGATTTTTTCCGGCAGGGAAACCGGGCCGAGTTCGCGGAGCCGCTCACGGGCAAAATCCGGGGCATCCGGGGTGGCAGTGATCTCTGGTTTATACAGAAAATAGATCACCAGCGGCATGGTGATCAGTGAGATCAGTGCCGGTAAAAACGCGGCCACTGCCCACATCGACCAGCTCAGTTCCGCCCCTGTTCCTGCCTCCTGCATAATCAGTGACACAATCAGCGGGTTAGGTGCGGTAGCGGTGATAAACATGGCGGACGTGATCGGGTTGGTATTGTAATTCACCAACGCCAGATAACGACCGATTTTCCCGCTGGTGCCGTCATCAGCTTTTGAACCGAAGCTGTCTGCGATAGAGCGCATAATCGGGTGGATGATCCCGCCGCCGCGTGCGGTATTACTGGGCGTAACCGGTGCCAGCACGGTTTCGGCGATCGCCAGGGAATAAGCGATACCCAGCGTTTTCTTCCCGAACAGGGAAATAAAATAATACCCGATACGTGCACCGAGCCCGGTTTTATTCAGGCTGAGGGAGACCATAATAGAGACCCCGATAAGCCAGATAAGCTCATTGGAAAAGCCGCTCAGGGCATCAGCGAGCGCGGCTTTCGCGGAGCCGGGATTGGTCACACCGGTCAGGGCGACAAGGGCTATCGCCACCATGGAGACCGCCCCGATTGGCATTGCTTTACCGATAATCGCGGCAATGGTGCCGACAAACAGTGCAAGCAGATGCCAGGCATTCGGATCAACACCATCGGGTACCGGAACAGCAAACCAGATAATACAGGTAATAAGAACTGCAATTAAGGAAGGAACAGGTTTCAGCGGAGTCAGTTTATTCATAGGTCCGTCCGTGGTAATAGTATTTAACTGCCGGAGGGTGACGTATTTATACTGAGTAATGAAGGTATAGTATATTACAACCGGTAAATAACCGTGCTTTGATTTACTGACCGTAATCAATATTATGTCAGATGCCGGTTATTTTTATGTAACAGAACATAACCGGCATAAACAGGGAGAAAAGTGAAGGGAATTAAAGTACCGGAATATAATAATCCACACACAGATGCTCCGGCGGATTATCCGTTATCGCTTCAGTACGGGTATATTTTTCAATATCCAGACCCGGACGGCGGCATAATCCGAGTTGTGGTAACGCGTATAAATACACATTGAAGGTAAAGTCCCGGTAATCACGGAATAAGCCGTCAAAATGGAATTTTGCATATTTTCCGCGGTTAATCACCGCCGGTGTTAATGCGTTTTCCTGTACAATAAAGGCCGGGTCATCCACGCCGATATGATAGCCGATAGCAATACAATCCGGTTGATCCGATGTTCTGTCATAGGCGGTGCGGACATAACAGTACGGAAGGTCCGGTGACACCAGACGGATAAAATCCCGCCAGAATGTCGTGCGGATCTCTTCATGCAGATGGCCGATTTCATCCAGCGGTGACTGATAGTGATAGCCCTTTTCCATAACAGGGATCTCGTCCAGCATAATAATGTCCGGCTGCGGCAGCGGCGGCATTTCCAGCTGTACCGGTGGTTGCAGCGTTGTCAGATCCCAGTTGGGGTTGCGGCGGTATTCTGTCGGGGTCATATTAAAGACCGCCTTAAAGCGCCGGGCAAAAGATTGCTGGGAATCAAACTGATACTTTAGTGCGATATCGCCGATGTTTTGTGTGGTCAGCCGTAATTCGGTGGCGGCTTTTGTCAGACGGCGGCGGCGGATATAGCCTGCCAGCGTCATATCGGTAAACCGTTTAAAAATCCGCTGAAAATACCATTTGGTATAGCCGGAACGTTCAGCCACCACATCCAGTTGCAGTGACTTATCCAGGTTATGCTCAATCCACAAAATAATGTCTTTTATCACGCTGAGATAAAAGGCATTGTCATCCTGTTCTTTATCGGTGACCGGTACGGAATCAACGGATTCCGTGACAGTGTTATCATGTTTAAGCATAAGGATTTCCGTTTATTGGCACCCAAAAAAATACTGTGATACGATTACATACTGATAGTATGTAACAGGGCATTTTTACCATGAACACACTGACCAGGCAACAGGAAAATTCAGCACGGACGCGGCAGGCATTACTGATTTCGGCACACGGACTTTTTATTGAAAAAGGCTATCAGTCCGTTTCGATTGATGACATTGCCCGTGATGCACGGGTCACAAAAGGGGCGTTTTATCACCACTTTAAAAGTAAAAGTGACCTGCTGCTGCACTGCTATGAAATACAGTTACAGAAAATCAGTGCTGTACTCGATAATATTGAACCGCTGGCGGATAAATGGGAAGAGCTGCAGCGTGTTGTCCGCAGTTTTATGAATTATCTGGAACAGCATTACCGGGAGCTGATTCCGGTTCAGGAAGTGATGCCGGTCGCCGGGTGGTATGAATTTGAGGATATTAACCGGCGCTATATCAGCAGCAGGGTGGATAATATTATCAGTCAGTTGAAAGCAGAGCAGACAATTAAAGAGTATGACTCTTATCTGTTATGCAGTCTGATCCACGGTTTTATGATGCATATTACCCTGAATATCAAAAGTCTCGCGGAATTCCCCGGTTTTAAAGATGATTTCACCGAAATTTATAATAATTTCCTGCAGACACTGAAAAAAACATCCTGACGGAATACGTCCGCTGACATGATGTCAGCGGGCGGATAAAAACCGGGTAATGGCAGGAACCAGTTCCGGGTGCAGCGCCAGCGCCGGGTTATTGTAACTGCCGATGGCCGCCGCACAATCAGCAGGGGTCGCTTTCAGAACGTGATTCATGGTTGCTATCTCCGCATACTGATTATCCGGTGCGGTACGGATAAGCCGTTCGCCGTTTTCCGGAGGGATTTGACAGTCATAGCCACCCTGAATAATCAGTCCCGGAACGGTCACTTTTGCCAGTTCTTCTGCCGGATCATACTGCATCCACACCATAAAATAGCGCTGTAATTCCGGGGCGAACAAAATATTGAGAGACGGCGGCACATTATCCGTGGTTTTCTCTGCTTTCAGCCGGTCGATCACATCGTTGATATAGGTCAGCGCCTCCGGCGGGAATGGCTGAGCACGCATTTGTTTTTTCAGGATAATATCGATGGTATATCCCGCAGGTGAAACCAGGATAATCCCCGCCGGTTTATGCTGCTGTGCCATCAGGGTGGCAAATAATGCACCTTCGCTGTGACCGAGCAGATACACCGGGGTGTCCGGATAGCGCTTTTGCAGAAACTCAAACCACGCCTGATAATCCCGCAGATAACCGGCAAAGGTGATATCTGCCGGGTTAACGGCTGCTGCACCGGCTCCTGTTCCGGCTTTGTCGGTCCGCAGTGTGATATAGCCGGCATCACTCAGGGCATCGCCCAGCATCCGCAGATTATCGGTCTGACTGCCCGGGCTGTTACCGTCACGATCCACCGGGCCGGAACCGGCAATAAACAGGATGACACCTTTCGGTGTGCCGTTTTCCGGCAGTGTCAGTGTGCCGTTAAGGCCGTTTATTTCAGCCGGGATATTTTTCCCGGCGGCAGCCGTTTGCAATGAAATAAAAAGAATCAGCAGGGCGGTAAAACAATGGCGTAAAACAGCAGTCACAGTAATATCCGGTATCATAATATGAATAAAAAAAACATATCACTGAACCGGGGATTGTCATACAGAAATATTGCCGGGGTGCACATAATGCGCGGTAACATCACCGGATGACGAATAGTTAAAGATTAATAACGAATTAACATAATCTGCTTTTTTGTAATGACGGGTTTTGTGATAACAATAATGCAGATTGGTGATAATAAAAAAGAAACGTCGGAAAATACATGTTATTCCCCGGCCGTATAAATCATCATTCTGTTATTTTCCGGCTTTGCCTGATTATTGTGTTTTGCTGCTCCGGCGTTTGCCGGTAATTTATCCTATGCCGGGTAAATAAGGATTGATAACATCGGGGCTGTGTTCAGAACAATATGATGAGACCGATGATGAAAACCGCAATAAAACTAAGTGTATTAGGTTCTGCCGTATTATTAATGGCTGCCTGTGACAGTCTGGATCCGGACAGCACGAAAAATGAATTCTGGTACAGCAACCCGACTGACACCACACTGACCTTTAAAGTGGATGACAAAGAATACACCACCGAGCCGGGTACCGCCGCGAAACTGACATTATCACCGGGTATGCACAGCATTGAGAATGCAAAGGGTGAGAAACAGAATTTTATGGTGTATGACAATAACAGCGGCGGCATTATTAACCCGGATAATCACGTCTATTATATGCTGTCTGAGATCTATGCGGTGGAAGGGCAGAGCGATCGCTTTAAACCGGCGCTGTATGATGTGACCATTAACGGCCATGATTTGCAGATGCCGGTACGCAGCAGCAATGCCACCCTGATTGACCACAATCTGTTTAATTGCAGTTACCCTGTCGGTACGGCGTTCCCGGCAGAGATTACCACCAGTAACCGCCAGTCTGTCGGCAATATTAAAACCAAATGTTTTGATAAAGCAGAACTGGTGGCCTATATCGAATCGGATTACGGCGAAAAATTACAGCCGGTTGCGCCGGGTGATGAGCTGAAAGACTCGGTGAATATGACCTTCGATTACACTATTCCGGAGCCGCAGTTCAAAGATGCGGAAACGCAGAAGCAGGCTCTGAAATTAACCGGGCTGCTGAAACAGATTAAAGAATCGGATAATCCGGATATTCATGATGACCTGAAGAAAGAGATCCACCAGACCATGATGGATCTGGTGTCTGCTTCTGCCGGGTCCGCGTCATCCAATACGGTGGCGGAAAATGAATACTACAATACCTTTATCACACAGACCGGTAATTTCAGCGGTTTCGGTATTCAGCCGAAATAAGCGTTTTTTCTCACCGTAGTCCTCTGAGGGCGGCATTTGATGCCGCCCTTTTTTATTAATTTTTTTTATGAAAAATAATGCATTGCTGGTTTTATCAGCAACAAAAAATTAAACAATAAAGAGAGGGACATCAAATAAAAAAAGAGTATGATTTCAGGAGAGCCGTATTTTTCATCTGAAAACCGGCCGGTAGTATAAAAAAACAACATCAGGGTTAATCTGATGTAAATAATGGTTTAAAACACACTTTATTGCGTAACATCTGTTACGGAATCCTTTATCTGCAACAAAGTAATGGCGGAATAATGTACGGTCCGCCCGGTAAAATAACACATCACTATGTCAATAGCGGTGTATTTTATTGTTTATTTTGTTAAAGGCAGATGTCAGTTTTGTTCTGAACTCCCTCACTTTCTGCTCATGATTTTTTCTGCGGCTGTCAGGCTCAGAAAAAATTAATCAGATTTTTTAAAGTCTCCGGGGGATTAAGTACATCAGCATTATGGAGATAGTATGAAGTCAAGAAGTTTAACGACCTGGATTGTGGCTGCGTTATTTATCGGGGTGATTGTCGGCGTTGCGCTGAACAATCTGGCCACACCCGGGTTCAATCAGCAATATTCTGCCGATATCTCAGTGGTGACAGATATTTTTCTGCGACTCATTAAAATGATTATCGCGCCGCTGATCCTCTCCACGCTGGTGGTGGGGATTGCAAAAATGGGGGATGCGCAGACACTCGGACGGGTTTTCTCCAAGACACTGTTTTTATTTGTCTGCGCTTCTTTTATTTCCATTACGCTCGGGTTACTGATTGTTAACCTGCTTAAACCGGGTGCGGGAATTAACTTTGTGGCACCAGCGGATACGGTGGTGGACAATGTGGCGACCGCCGCGTTTTCGGTGAAAAATTTTATCGCCCATTTGATCCCGACCAGTATCGTTGATGCGATGGCCCGCAATGAAATTTTACAGATCGTTGTTTTTTCTATTTTTATGGGCGTTGCTCTTTCCGCTATCGGTGAGAAAGGCAAACCGATTCTGACGGTGCTGGAATCGGTGGTCAGCCTGATGCTGAAACTGACCGGTTATGTCATGCTGTTTGCGCCGCTGACGGTGTTTGCCGCCATTTCCGGTATGATCGCCGAGCGCGGGCTGGTGGTGCTGCTGGAAGCCGGTATTTTTATGGGTGAATTCTACCTGACACTGGCAACATTATGGCTGGTGTTAATCGGCCTGGCGGTTCTGATCACCGGGCGCTGTATTCTGCGGCTGACCAAAGGGATCACCGAACCGGCACTGCTGGCGTTTACCACCTCCAGTTCTGAAGCGGCGTTCCCGGGTACCCTGAAGCAACTCGAGCAATTCGGGGTCTCCAATAAAATCGCCAGCTTTGTGCTGCCGATTGGCTATTCCTTTAACCTCGTCGGCTCCATGGCGTACTGCTCTTTCGCGGTTATCTTTATCGCCCAGGCCTGTAATATTGAGATTTCCATGGGGGATCAGATAACCATGCTGCTGATCCTGATGCTGACATCCAAAGGTATGGCCGGTGTGCCGCGTGCTTCACTGGTGGTGATTTCTGCCACGCTGACACAGTTTAATATTCCGGAAGCCGGGTTAATTTTGCTGATGGGCGTCGATCCGTTCCTCGATATGGGCCGTTCTGCAACCAACGTGATGAGTAACGCCATGGGCGCCGCGATTGTCGGACGCTGGGAAGGCGAGCATTACGGGGAAGGTTGTCACGGAAAACCGCCGGTAACGGTTGTTGATATGGCAGAGCCGGAGTTGCTGAAAAAAGCAGGCTGAAGAACATATTCTATGTATAAAAAAACACAGGTGCGGGTTTTCACCTGTGTTTTTATATCTGACGTTTGTATCTCATGACCCGCTTAACACTTTTACATTTTCATTGATCTGTATTTCCGTATTAAGATCTCATTTTTTATAAAATAAACTTTAGGTTTTTATTTTATAAATTTAATTCAATCATAAAATGTAACGATAATATGTTATTTTCTCATTTTAAAATCGTTAATTAATAGTTTATCTAATTGTTTTAACATTGGTTTCTTAATTGTGTGACAGTGGTGTGATACCGGTCTGTTCCTTCATGAAATTCACCAACTTCTTCATTTTAATCATTTGTTTTCGTGCACGATAAGCCACCATAATCGGGGCAGATAATTTTATTTTTAAATTGTGAGTCAATAGGTTCTTCATTTTTCTGATTTAATACGAGTGAATATAATGACAAATAAAACTTTTGAGTATCAGGAGCCATTCCCGTTATTGGAAGATAAAACGGACTATTATTTGCTGAGCAGGGAGCATGTTTCCACGGCGACATTTGAAGGCCGTGAGATGCTTAAGGTTGAACCTGAAGCGCTGACGCTGATTGCTCAGCAGGCCGTGCATGATGCTTCCTATTTCCTCCGTCCGGCACACCAGAAACAGGTAGCGCAGATTTTAAGCGATCCTGACGCCAGCGAAAACGACAAATATGTCGCGCTGCAACTGCTGCGCAATGCGGAAATCTCTGCCAAAGGGGTTCTGCCGAACTGTCAGGATACCGGTACCGCGACTATCGTGGCGAAAAAAGGCCAGCAGGTGTGGACCGGCGTCAATGATGCGGAATGCTTATCCCGCGGTATCTATAACACATTTCAGCGTGAGAACCTGCGTTATTCACAGAACGCGGCGCTGGATATGTACACGGAAGTGAATACCGGCACTAACTTACCGGCACAGATTGATATCCTCGCCACCGAAGGCGCGGAATATCACTTCCTGTTTATCAACAAAGGCGGCGGCTCTGCCAACAAAACCGCGCTGTATCAGGAAACCAAAGCGATTCTGGAACATGATCGCCTGAAAGCGTTCCTGATCGACAAAATGAAGTATCTCGGCACGACTGCCTGCCCGCCGTACCATATTGCGTTCTGTATCGGCGGCACCTCACCGGAAATGAACCTGAAAACGGTGAAACTGGCATCGACCAAATATTATGACAATCTGCCGGATACCGGTAATGCGCTGGGACGCGCCTTCCGCGATCGTGAGCTGGAGCAGGAACTGCTGGAAGCCACCCGTGAGTTCGGTTTCGGTGCGCAGTTCGGCGGTAAATATTTTGCCCACGATATCCGTGTGATCCGCCTGCCGCGTCACGGTGGTTCCTGCCCGATTGGTCTGGCACTGTCCTGTTCGTCTGACCGTAACATCAAAGGGAAGATAACCAAAGACGGGATCTGGCTGGAGAAACTGGAATACAATCCGGCAAGTTACATTCCGGAATCCATGCGCAAAGAGAATGAAAGCGACATGGTCAGCATCGATCTGAACCGGCCGATGGCAGAAATCCTGAAAGAACTGAGCAAATATCCGGTCTCCACCCGTGTCTCTCTCAGCGGCCCGCTTATCATTGCCCGTGATATCGCGCATATGAAACTGAAAGAGCGTCTGGACAGCGGACAGGGATTACCGCAGTATTTCAAAGATCATATGGTGTACTATGCGGGTCCGGCGAAAAAACCGGAAGACCTGGTCTCCGGCTCCCTCGGCCCGACCACCGGTAACCGGATGGATCCGTATGTGGACTTGTTCCAGTCGCAGGGCGGCAGTATGCTGATGCTGGCAAAAGGAAACCGCAGTCAGGCGGTGACCGATTCCTGTAAAGCACACGGCGGCTTCTATCTGGGCAGCATCGGCGGTTCTGCGGCGATTCTGGCTCAGGAATATGTGAAGAGCCTGGCGATTCTGGAATACCCTGAACTGGGTATGGAAGCAGTCTGGAAAATGGAAGTGGAAGGGCTCCCGGCCTTTATCCTGGTGGATGATAAAGGGAACAACTTCTTCGAACAGGTTCAGACGAAAAAATGTGAGAAATGCGTGGCAGGTCAGCCTGCCTGAGCCAACACTTTCCCTGAGGAGTTTGCATGAGCGACGAACGTTATCAACAACGGCAACAGAAACTGAAAGAGCATGTCGATGGGCGCGTTGCCGCGGCTCAGAAGACCGGCGGGGTCCTGATGGTCTTCACCGGTAACGGGAAAGGGAAATCGACAGCGGCCTTTGGTACCGCGACACGCGCCGCCGGACACGGTATGAAAGTCGGTGTGGTGCAGTTTATCAAAGGCCAGTGGGAGTGCGGCGAGCGCAATGTGCTGGAAAAACTGGGGGTTGAATTTCATATTATGGCCACCGGTTTTACCTGGAACACGCAGGATAAAGAAGGCGACACCAAAGCAGCACAGGAGGTATGGCAGTTCGGTAAAGCAATGTTACAGGATCCGTCTTATGACCTCGTGGTGCTGGATGAACTGACTTACATGGTGCGTTATGGCTATATTGATCTGGATGAGATTATCAGTTACCTGAAAAACCGTCCTGAAAACCAGAGCGTAATTATTACCGGCCGGGGATGTCACCGTGATATCACGGATTTGGCAGACACCGTCAGTGAACTGCGTCCGGTTAAACACGCATTTGACAGCGGTATTCAGGCACAGAAAGGTATCGACTGGTAATTCATTCCGTTAATACAATCCTGCTGTCACAATCGCTCCGTTGATACGGGGCGATTTTTTTTGCCGGTAAAGCGGTGTTATCGCGGTTTTTCAGAATAGACTGCTGGTGCCGGATAAACCTGTATTGATATTTTCAAAGGCAGGAGATATACCCTGTAAAAAACGGAAACGAATATAATGAAATTAAAGACACTCTCTGCTCTCGCGGTATCTGCTGTTGTTCTGGCCGGTTGCCAGAATATGAATTACGACTCGCTGGCGCAGTCCGGTGGTCAGTTATTTCAGGCCGCAACCCTGACCGATGCGGATATGGTGAAACTGACTGACGGCGCCTGTAAAGAGATGGATGCCCAAAACAAGGTTGCACCGGCATCAAGCCAATATACTACCCGTATGAATAAAATAGCCAAATCATTGGGCTCTGACGTTAACGGCACCAAAGTGAATTACAAAGTGTATATGACTAATGAGCCGAATGCCTGGGCGATGGCGAACGGCTGTGTCCGTGTTTACAGCGGCCTGATGGACATGATGAATGACAATGAAATCGAAGGTGTTCTGGGACATGAATTAGGGCATGTCGGTCTCGGTCATACGAAGAAAGCCATGCAGGTTGCTTATGCGGCCGTGGCGGCAAAAACCGCAGCAGGTTCAGCGGGCGGTATTGCATCCCAGCTGAGTAATTCCCAGTTTGCTGATATGGGGGTAAAACTGGTGAATGCCCAGTTCTCTCAGCATCAGGAAACGGAGGCCGACAATTACTCTTATGATTTGCTGAAAAAACGCGGCATTTCCACTGAAGGTCTGGCCACCAGTTTTGAAAAACTCGCGAAAATGGATAAAGGGCAGAACAGCATGTTTGATTCTCACCCGCCGACCACAGAGCGTGCAGAGAATATCCGTAAGCGGATCGCGGAAGATAAAAAGTAATTATTCCTTATAATAAAGACGTGATGCCTTTTGGTATCACGTCTTCATAAAATCAGATTCCGGTTAATCATAAATATCGCCGCGCCAGCCAACTTTTACTATTAAAACAACAAGTTCATCATCAATAATATCATATATGGCACGGATATCTCCCATCCGGTAACGATAGCGGTTACTTGTTCCCTGCATTGATTTTATATTAGGTCCTGAACGCGGACTCTCTTTTAAAAGAACTAATTTGTTTAACAGCCGCTTCCGGTATACATTATCCAGTTTTTTTAATTCTTTTTCAGCTTTCGGGGAGAATTTAACGTTATACATTATTTATTCTCCTCTAATAGCTGCTCCAGCGTTTTAAAATTTTTGATACTTTGTCTGGTAAAACTCAGCCTTTCCATTTCGGCCTGCTCTGCCAGTTTTTTATCAATTTCGTTATCGTTGCGTTCATCCGTAAACTCAGGGTTATCCATTGTTATTCCTTTAATAGATCATCCAGTGATATTGTGTCTGAATCATGGCTGTAACTGACAGCACTATCTTCAGCATCTTCAATTTCGTTTATCTTATTAATGATAAACTGATAAAGTTTGGGTTGGATTATGACACCCGCTAACTCATTATTATCATCATAAATAAGGATATCCTCACCTTCTGATAAATCCGGATTTTTTATCATTGAAATGATGTTTTGATTAAAATCGTTTATGCTGACTTTCATGTTTGCCTCGTAAAATAATGTGATATGAGATAAGTATATCAGATTGTCAGTTTGGCAATGAAATAAATAATGATAAAAACAGGCTTGTACATAATTTATCTGCGCGGGTAATATAGCAGGCGATATATGACGGGTTCAAATATATCTTTTTGTGAAGTATTTATATTTATTTATTTTGATATTATATTTTTATATTAAAAAACAGAGGTGACGTATTGTTATCCGGATAATGCAGACAACAAAAAGCACGCCCTCTGTATCAACAGAGGACGTATTGATTAAGACAAAATCAGTTCTTTTTCCCGTGATTTCTCATGGATCCAGTCACTGAATTTCCGCAGATTGAGTGATCCTTTTTTGTCCTCTTTATAAGTAAGGACAAAGCGGTTACCGGTACTCATCGGCAGGTCGCACGGGATCACCAGATCACCGTTTTCCAGATCTTTCTGGATAGCAAAACGCGGCAGCAATGCCACGCCGAGATTTGAGCGGATGGCGGAGATCAGCATCGACAGCAGATCAAAGCGCGGACCGACCCGGGTTTTCGGATTGTGAATGCCGGAGAGCTGGAACCAGTCACTCCAGGCATCGAGGCGGGTGGTCTGGTGCAGCAGAGTAAACTCTTCCAGCAGCTGGCTGGTGGTGAGTTTGATACTGTCATCCCGCCACAGCATGCGGCTGCACACCGGTACCAGTTCTTCTTCAAACAGATATTCAAAATCCGGCCACGGATTACAGAAATCCTCGCGCATGATCGCCGCATCGTATTTCAGACTGGTAAAGTCCGCCGGAGTGGTTAATGCGCTGATACTTAAGGCGATTTCCGGGTGTTTCTCACGGAAGCTTTGTAAATTCGGGATCAGCCAGTGTGTACTGAAAGTCGGCGTTACAGCCAGTTCAAACAGCTGTTGTGAGGATTGCCAGGACATAATATCCCGGGTGTCTTTCTCCAGCTTATCCAGCGTGTCATGCACCAGCCCGAGGTAATGTTTTCCGGCATCACTGAGGAAAATGCGTTTGCGGACGTGATGAAACAGCGACACATTCAGAAATTCTTCCAGCGCGGCAATCTGGCGGAAAACCGCACTCTGAGTCAGTGATAATTCTTCCGCTGCTCTGGTGTAGCTTTCATACTGTGCAACAGCTTCAAAGGTGATCAGTAAATCCGTTTTCGGGATCTTCTTTCGCATAGCGTTTTACTCCCTAAAAATATAATCCATTTTACCGGATGGGGGATGGCGGCAGGGTGAAACCGCTGCCGGCCTGATGCCCCATATGACAATACATGCTGCATGCGGCATCAATGACGGACATGGCTAATGCCGCGCCGCTGCCTTCACCCAGCCGGAGATCCAAATATAAGAAAGGTTTCAGACCGAGCTGCTCAAGCGCGATACCCGCGCCTTTCTCGGCGGAAAAGTGGGACGGGATCAGATAGTCCCGGACAGCAGGGGCCAGACGGCAGGCTGCGATAGCGCAGGCGTAAGATAAAAAGCCGTCGAGCACGACGGGAATACCGCAGACGGCGGCACCCAGAATGACACCGGTCATGCCGGTCAGATCATACCCGCCGACTTTGGCGAGCACATCAATGGCATCTGCCGGATCCGGCTTGTTCACCGCGATAGCCTGTCTGACGATCGCTTCTTTGTGCGAGACGCGATCCAGCGGCAGATTGGCACCGATACCGACGGTATCATGCGGATCAAGCCCGCACAGGACACTGATCATTGCAGACGCCGGGGTGGTATTGGCGATCCCCAGTTCCCCGGTGCCGACAACGCGGATTCCGGCGGCAACCCGCTGTTTTACCAGCTCAGCACTGGCGATCAGCAGATGCTCCGCATCGGCATAAGACATTGCCGGGCCTTTGGCGATATTACCGCAGCCGCGTGCCAGTTTCAGGGAAATCATGTCATCGATAGGATCGCAGTCAATGCCGATATCCACCGGCAGCACGCTGGTACCGTTGCTGCGGGCAACCGCGCAGACACCGGTCAGCTGTTTCTGGATATTGCGCGCCTGAATAGCAGTGACTTCCTGCGGGGTGACAGCGACACCTTCTGCAAATACGCCGTGATCCGCACACATCACAATAATTTCTTTCGGCAGATTATCCGGATGGTCAATTCCCGGCATGCCGGCAAGATGCACCGCCAGATCTTCCAGGCGTCCGAGACTGCGCGGCGGCTTGGCTAATCCGTTGATATGCTGCTCTGCCGCCTGCATGGCCGCGTGATCCAGAGGCGGGATCGCACGGATCAGGTCTTTCAGTGTTGTCATTGTTTTTATGCTCACATTCTGTTTTTATAATCAAACAACAGGCGTAAAACGTGATCGCCCGTTAAACACAGCTAACGTCATAAATCCGTCGCGGCATTCCGTCACACTGTAACTGTCCTGTTCACAGGGGAATTGCCACATGGCCTCTGCGGGCAGGCCGAACCAGCGGGTGATGATAAGCCCGAGCACGCCCTTGTGGGCGACAATCAGCCGGGTTGCCGGGGTTTCTGATGCCTCCCGGCGCAGTTCATCTGCCAGCGCCTGAACCCTCGCCGCAAACTGCGGAAACGGCGCGGCATGCAGCCAGTCCTTCATCCAGGTCTCCCAGTCCGCCGGGTAACGGGCGGCAATCTCACGGTAATGCTGCATTTCCCACTCTCCGAAGTGCATTTCATTGAGGCGCGGGTCACAGCGATAGTGATGAGTTTCCGGGGCGCGGATGTATTCCGCTGTCTGTCTTGCCCGCTGCAATTCACTGGTCAGTATAGTATCTATATGAATATCATACAGATAAGCAGCCACTGCGGCTGCC
>OCAE01000776.1_pt1 | contig 17571 bp, 15 predicted proteins | sample 1495581 | NCBI WGS metagenome assembly OCAE01 (sample SAMEA2580278, study PRJEB22360) | human gut metagenome | biome: human gut; feature: human-associated habitat; material: faeces | place: Denmark | collected 2008/2010 | reverse complement strand
ACCGCAGAGCGCCTCCCGCTGCGCGATCATCCATGGACTGATGCAGCCAGTTTCCCTGACTGCTACCGGTACCGGCTTTATCCCAGGAAAATACTGCAATACCAGCATCCAGCAGGGTATTAAACAGCGGGTTATATCCGTTGTCCGAATATCTGTCTTGCGGGCCGTCACCATGAATAATCACGGCAACCGCCGCCGGGTGTCCGCTGCCGGGCAGCAGCAGGGTACCGGAAAGGGTATCTCCCTGTGAGGTGAAGGTCAGTTCTTTTGCTACTGCATTGTCGAAATCAAAATCATCAAGATGGCTGGTAAAAAACAGCACCAGTCCGGCAGCCAGCAACAGCAGAACGAGCCCGGCAAGTGTCCGGCGGAGATAACGAGCTATCATGTTGTTATTCTTCCCCGTCTTCTGATAAGAGAAAATCCCACTGTGCAAAAGGCGTAAAACCACTTTGCTGCGCGAGGATCAGGGACGAAAGGTTATCCGTCTGGCAGCGGTACTGTGGTTTTAAACCGGCATTCAGAATCGAATGGTTCAGCGCCAGCAATGCCCGGCGGGCAAATCCCTGTCTGCGGTAACGGGGATCGGTCAGCACGCCGATATCCTGCAATGGTGAATCTTCCCAGTGGCAGGCACTGGCGGCAGCAACCAACTGACCTTCCGCGAATACCCCGAAGATCCGCGGATGTGTGAGTTCCACACCCGCTGTATCCACATCATCCTCAGTATTCTGAGTACAAAACTGCGCAAAAATATCACTGTCTGCTGCTGTCAGCATCCTGACATTGTCAGGAATAACGGCATTTTTCTGAACAGTTTCCCCTGCGTCTGTCAGATAAAAAAATTGATCCGCATACTGCCAGCGAAGCCCGGCCTGTTCCGCAAGAGAAAGAAATTCATCCCGTGATACCGGCTGTTCCGGGGTCAGTGCAAGCTGTTGTGCCAGTTCAGCAGAAATATGAATACGGTTATATCCCGGTTGCCGTAACCACAGCGCATCATAGCCGGTTTCCAAATCAGTTCTGCACATCAGCTGCCATAAGGCGGATTCTGCCAGCACCTCACCGCGCCGGTATTCCTCATCCCAGTGATCTGTGATCACGGCAGGGAAGGCAGGGCGGAGAAAGGCGGCAGCGGCGGCACGGGCCAGGGCTTCAGTATCACACTCTTCGCGGTTGGATAACGCGACGATGGTGGTATCAGATTTTGTCAGCCGGATAAAGTACGTGCTGGTACCCATCCAGCCTCCGGCATGTTCCAGGCTCAGTTCACCGAAATGATGAAGGGTATGTAACCCCGCGGCATAAGGCTCATAATCCGCAACGGGCGCGCCGTTTTCTGTCAGCGGGGAAAGGGTTTCTGACATTTGTTGTATCAGCGAAGTACCACCGGCACAGGCAGTGCGATAGTTTTCGCCCCATTTCATCAGGTCAGCGGCACTGGAGTGCACCGCGCCGTCACCGGTGTGTGTCCACGGGCTTTCGGAAATACGCCACTGACCGGCAGCTTTGCCGTAGCCGGTGGCAATGGTCTGCGGTGCCGGATATTGTTCAACAATAAAGGTATTATTCATTTCCAGCGGCGCGAAAATTCGTTCGCGGGCAAAATCAGCCAATGACTGTCCGCTGATCCGCTCAATCACCTGTGACAGCAGAAAATAGCCGGTATTGCTGTAATCATGGCGGGTACCGGGCGGAAAATCTGCCTCAGTCTGACTGACCAGGTCAGCCAGGGTTTCCTGCGGTGTCAGCGGATCATAAAAACCGGTTTTACGGGCAAAAGCCAGATCCATATAGTCCTTCAGTCCGCCGGTGTGGTGCAGCAGATGGCGTAATGTCACCGGACGGGCATATTCGCCCAGCTCCGGCAAGACGGACAAAACAGAATCACTGAACGCAATTTTACCTTCCTGCACCAGTAACAGTAGCGAAAATGCGGTGAATTGTTTGGAAACGGAGGCTAAATTGAAAATGGTGTCCGGTGTTACCGGCGTGCGGGTTGCCACATCCGCCATGCCCCGGCAGCTGTACCATGTTGCGCCGTTATCGGTATGTACCATGACGATAACGCCGGGCTCATCCGGCGAAAAGCCCGCTGTCAGCGCATTCAGTGCCGTTTGCATTGTTATTTCTCTCTTATTTTTACAGGGCAGGTTTGTTTTAAGACTAAATGCGCTGAAAAATATTGTCGAGAAGATACTGAGATGCGCCGTCAGCGGCTTAAGGTAGTGTTCAGATTAATCGGTACGTTTAAAACACTGGCTGTGTTGCAGAACAAAATCGATAAAACAGCGCAGCCGGGGAGAAAGTGCCTGACTGCGGTAATACACGGCATTAATAGGCAGTTTGTTTTCATAAGTGTATGACGTCAGAACCTGACGAAATTCCCCGTTTTCTCGCATTTCGTGTGTCACAAAATCAGAGATACAGGCAATTCCCGCGCCGGAACGCGCCAGGTTGCAGATAATTTCCCCGCTGCTCGCCGCCAGTGACGGGGTAATTTTCAGTCCCTTTTTATTGCCGTTATACAGCGGCCAGGTGTTCAGGCTTTCCGGGGCGATAAATCCCAGCAGAGTATGCTGTGCCAAATCTTCCGGTGTTTTCGGCTCGCCATGTTGCTGAAGATAGCGCGGGCTGACCAGAACCCGCTGGCGGGTGTAACCCATCAGCGTGGCATGCAGGGAAGAATCCGCCAGCGGACCGAAGCGGAATGCAATATCGGTCTGCTTTTCCAGTAAATTGGTAATGCCTTCATAGTTGGTCAGTTCAAGGCGGATTTGCGGGTAACGTTCATGGAATTGTGTCACCAGCGGTGCTATCACATGGAGCTGAACAGGTGTTGAGGCATCAATACGCAGTGTGCCGGAGGGGATCTCTTTATGGTTCATCAGCACATCTTCCGCTTCCTGCGCCAGTTGCACCACATCACGGGCTTTCTGCAGAAATAATGCACCTTCCTCACTCAGTTTGAGCCGCCGCGTGGTGCGGTACAGCAGGGTACTGTTTATCTTTTCTTCAAGGCGCAGCAGGGCGCGGCTGATAGCGGAAACCGTCACCCCGTTCTGTGCGGCGGCGGCTGTGACGGAGCCGCTGTCAACCACGGCGATAAAGGCCCGCATTTCTTCCAGCGTGATTTTCATTGTTGCGTTTTATTCAATTGTTTTTTGCAGATTAGCGGCTGTTTCCGCAAAAATCAATGTGGCAGAATCCCCGTCCTGACAACATTGTGACGTTGTTTTTTATTCTGAGGACATTATGCGAACAAATACTGCTCTGTTATCCCTGTCTGTCGGCGCGTTTGCTATCGGGGCAACGGAATTTTCCCCGATGGGTATGCTGCCGGAAATCGCCGGGTCACTGGCTGTTTCCATTCCCGCCGCCGGGATGCTGGTTGTGGTGTATGCACTGGGTGTGATGCTGGGAGCGCCGGTAATGACGTTACTGCTGATCCGGCGTTCGCCGAAAGCGGCACTGATTTTCCTGATGAGTATCTTTACGGCAGGTAATGTGCTGTCGGCGCTGGCGCCGGATTATAATACGCTGCTTGTCGCCCGTTTTATCACCAGCCTGAATCACGGCGCGTTTTTCGGCATCGGTGCTATGGTGGCGACACGGGTGGTAGCCAAAGGTAAAGAAGCCGGGGCAATTGCGGGCATGTTTATGGGGCTGACGATTGCCAATATCGGCGGTGTTCCGGCGATCACCAAACTGTCCCAGATGCTGGGCTGGCGTGAATCCTTCTTTGTGATCAGTCTTCTTGGCCTGCTGACAATGGCGGCGCTGCTGCGATCACTGCCGCGTAATATGCAGGGACAGGCACTTAATCTGCGCCGCGAATTACAGGTGCTGACCCGTCCGGCGGTATTACTGGCAATGCTGTGTACTGTGCTGGGTGCCAGCGCTATGTTTACGTTTTATACCTATATTGCTCCCGCGCTGACCTTTATCTCTGCCGTTCCGGAAACGCAGATCAGCATTATGCTGGTTCTGGTCGGGCTGGGTTTCACACTGGGGAATTATCTGGGCGGAGTCTGGGCGAACCGTTCTGTTTCCCGCACATTGTACGGGTTATTTGCATTGCTGGCGCTGACGATGGTTCTGTTTCCGCTTATGGCTCGTGACGTTGTCACAGCCGGGGTCATGCTGGTTATCTGGGGTGCAGCCAGTTTTGGTATCGTTCCGCCGCTGCAGGTCAAAGTCATGCAGGTAGCCTCTGAAGCGCAGGCACTGGCCTCATCAGTTAATATCGGTGCCTTTAATCTCGGTAATGCAGTGGGTGCCGCGCTGGGGGCATCGGTGCTGGCAAATGGTGGTGATTATGCCGGTGTCAGTTATGCCGGGGCGGCGGTAGCGGCTGCCGGATTAGTGGTGCTGCGGATAACTTTACGCCGGACAAAGCCGCAGAAGTCTGTCTCAGATGCAGAGCAATGCACGACTATCTGAATGAATTAGCTGGTTAAAATAGTATGGCAGTCCGTGATATAAATCCACGGACTGCTTGTCTTTTGTGCGGGTTATTGATTAGAGTGGTGGATTCTGTTTACTGATAACCGGTGATTTTGCTATGACAACCTCTTCTGACACAACATTCCGTACTTTGTATCCGGCTATTGAGCCTTATGAGACCGGTTTTCTCGATGTTGGTCATGGTCACCGGATCTATTACGAACGCACCGGCACACCGGGAGCGAAACCGGCGGTTTTTCTGCACGGCGGGCCCGGCGGCGGAATCAGCCCTGAATACCGGCGCTATTTTGATCCGGCCCGTTATGATGTGCTGCTGTTTGACCAGCGCGGTTGCGGGCGTTCAACACCCCATGCTGAAATTGCCCATAACACCACGTGGGATCTGGTGGATGACATTGAGCGGCTGAGAAAACATACCGGTGTCAGCAAATGGCTGTTTTTCGGCGGCTCCTGGGGCTCGAGCCTCGCGCTGGCATACAGTGAAACATATCCGCAGCAGGTCAGTGAAATCATTCTGCGCGGTGTGTATACCGTGACACAGGCAGAACTGAACTGGTATTACCAATTTGGCGTTTCACAGATGTTCCCGGAAGAGTGGGAAGCCTTTTTGGCACCGGTTCCGGTGCAGGAACGGCACAATATGATTACTGCCTACCATAAGTTGCTGACCGGTGATGATGTTCAGGTTCAGCTGGCGGCAGCCAAAGCATGGACGTTGTGGGAAGGGAAAACCACCACACTGCTACCGGATGCAGAGCATCTGGATGAATTTACCGATGACCATTTCGCCATCGCCTTTGCCCGGCTGGAAAATCACTATTTTTATCACCAGTGCTGGCTGGAGGAAGGACAGTTGCTGCGTGATATTCACCGGCTGCAGGGTATTCCGGGAATCATTGTCCACGGCCGTTATGATATGCCGTGTCCGGCAACCTTTGCGTGGCATCTGCATAAAGCCTGGCCGGGATCTGTGCTGCATCTGATTGAAGGTGCAGGGCATGCGATGTCTGAACCGGGGATCCGGGATCAGCTGCTGCGGGCCACAGACTATTTTGCAGCGGCATGCTGATAATTCCTGCGGCATTACTGCCTGCCGCCGTGTCTGTGCTTTAATCCTCACCGGTTACCGGGGTGTATACCAGTAACCGGTTGGATTTATCAATATCAAATGTCAGTGAGGCATACTCATAAGTTTCCCGTCTGCCGTTAAATTCAATTTCACGGATACCGTTACAGGGCTGATTGATTTCGTGTTTATTCCACAAGGTGTCAAAAGCAGCAGACTCCTGACATAACGCTGTGATCATCCGCTGAATATTGGGGTCATGTTTTGTTCTGGCATAATCCCGGCGGAAACTGGCCAGCAGACGCTGAGCATCGGTTTCCCAGTCAATAAAGCGGGTTTGATAGCGGGGATCGGTAAACAGTAAATACAGAAAGTTACACATCCCGGGCTGTGCTTCAGAGAAGTGCAGATAACGATCCGCTTTTTCATTATACGCCAGCACATCCCAGTGCAGATTCAGCACATAGCAGAGATAATTATCCGGAAAATCATCCAGCATCCGGGTGATAACCGGCGGCACATGATGTTCCGTATCACCGGACGCTTCGGGTGCCCGCTGATGGGCCAGCAGATACAGGTGCTGACGTTCTGCCTCATTCAGACGCAGTGTCCGCGCAAGATTGTCCAGAAAGCGGGTGGATACTCCGATTTCACGTCCCTGTTCCAGCCAGGTGTACCAGGTCAGACCCACACCAGCGAGTGCGGCGACTTCCTCACGGCGCAGACCGGGAGTACGGCGGCGTGAAGTATGTGGCAGGCCCACACATTCCGGAGTCAGGCTTTCGCGTTTTGTCCGTAAAAAATCAGCCAGTTCCGGTCGTGTGCGCGGATTTTCACTCATGTTCAGATGCCTTATGTTATGTTGCCTTTAGTGCCTGTTATTATTAGTAATAGTATAAATGGTTAAATTGTAACAGGATAACGGCATGATTATAGTCTCATTCCTGCTTTTAAAAATGGCAAAATGAGAAAAACATGAATCAGCAACAACGTATCGCACTGTTTGTATTAGTCCTCGCCGGGTTTGTCACTATTTTTGATCTGTTTGTCGTCAATGTAGCGATAGTCAGTATCGAACGCAGCTTACAGGCCAATTTTACTGAACTGACACTGATTATTGCCGGGTATGAACTGGCATTCGGCCTTCTGCTGATCACCGGCGGACGACTGGGCGATATTTACGGACGCCGCCGGTTATATCAGGCCGGAATGGCCTTTTTTACACTAGCGTCACTGTTGTGTGCTGCTGCACCAACAGCCTTATTTTGCATCAGGCAGGAAATGAATTTCTGCCGAATGCGGATAAACCGGTGCCCGGTTCAGCAGATCTCTGCTTTCTCACCGGCACCCCTGTTGAACAGACGCTGGCGCATCTGGCAAAAGAAAAAATTGTTACGGAAGAGGGGCCGGTGGAACGCACCGGTGCAACCGGCCCGATAATATCGGTCTATTTCCGTGACCCCGATTTAAACCTGATCGAGATTGGCCTGCCGGTCACATCCCGGGAGGTATAAACGGAGAACAAAACCGGAAATCAGTATCAGCACCATTGCAGTACAGATGAGAGCTGCAATGACATTTCCCTGTAAGGAGAACGCGGATACCATTATGCCCCCGGCAGCAGAACCGGCAGCAATACCGGTGTTAAAAAAGGCGATATAAAGTGATCCGGTGACTTCAATCGCTTGTGCACTGTAGCGGATCATCCAGTTCATCAGCGTCACAGATACACCGCCGTATGCCATTCCCCAGAGCATGAGAATGATGATGTGTGATACAGGAACGGCAGGCAGCAGGAGTAACCCGGCCAGGCTCAGGGCAATACCACCGGTAATATAGAATACGGCACGGAACAGATGACGACCGGACAATAACCCCAGCACGAAATTACCGGCAATACCGGCAATACCGTACAGTGCCAGTAACCCGCTGAGTTCATGTGCCTGCAATTGCGGGTTCTGTTGCAGAAGCGGGCGGACAAAGGTAAATGCCATAAAGTGGGCTGTCACCAGCAGCAATGTGATCAGCAACCCCGTACGGATCACCGGGCGGCGGAGTTGGGTCAGAAAATCGCGGACAACCGGTGCCTGAACCGGTGGCAGAGAGGGAAGATTCCGCATCAGCAGTAGCACGACCAGGGAAAACAGGCTCATGATGCCAAACACGCCACGCCAGCCGACCCATTCACCGAGGATCACGCCGGCGGGAATTCCCAGCACGGATGCGGCGGCAACACCGGAAAATATCAGAGAGGTAGCAAGTGCCACATGCCGGGAGGCAACCAGTCTGACAGCGATTCCGCCGGCGATTGCCCAGATCCCGCCGATACTCAGCCCGACAATAATCCTGGCTGCGACCAGAATGGAAAAATGTGTTGCCATTGCTGAACTGATGTTGGCCACCATTAATAACAGCATCAGGAACATCAGTAAATAACGACGGTTCAGGCGACCGGTGAACAGAATAATCAGGGGGGAACAAAGTGCAGCTACCAGTGCCGGAATGGTTAACATCAGGCTGACATACGCCTGCGGCACCCGGAATTCATCGGCAACCGGTGTCAGTAATCCGACCGGCAGCATCTCAGTGGTGACCACAGCAAAGGTTGCGAGGGTCAGCGCAACAACAGAAAGCCACCCCCGGCGGGCAGGCGGCAATGAAAGTGATAAACAATGACTGTCTGACATACATTCCTCATGGTAATAACATTACTTGAGAAGAGAGTCTATCTGCGCCAGTATGGCAGATAAATATCACCTTTGGCCAAACACCGGGGACAAATCGTGGCAGATAAAAATGGCTTACTGCTGGATAACTTATTTGATGTGCTGGTTTTTGTGCGGGTCAGTGAAACCGGTAATTTCACATCGGCCGCTGAAAAATTACAGATTTCACGTTCCGCCGCCGGAAAGTGCCTTCAGCGCCTGGAAAACCGTGTCAGCACCCGTCTGCTTCACCGGACCACACGGCGGTTGCGTCTCACGGAGGAGGGTGAGCGCTTTTACCAGCATGCAAAACGGATATTATCGGAGGTGGATGATGCGGAAAATGCATTGTATGAAGGCAGACAAAAACCTTCCGGTACATTGCGGGTTGCTGTCCCTGTGGTTTTTGGCCGCAATTATGTGATGCCGGTAATACAACAGTATGCCGCACAATGGACCGGTGTTGATATTGATGTCAGTTTTTCGGATGATTACTGTGATCTGATTCAGGAAGGAATTGATGTGGCAGTGCGTATCGGCGGTAATGATGACAGCCGCCTGGTGCGCAAAGTTCTGGCACCTCATCGTCTGGTGACCTGTGCGTCACCGGGTTATCTGGCACTGCACGGTATACCGGAAACACCGGAACAGTTAGCAGCACATGAATGTCTTATCTTCCGCCACCGGGGACGACATGTTCCCTGGCAGTTTATGCGGGATAAAAACGTTCAGTTGCATCCGGTCAGCGGCCGGTTCAGTCTGGGTGATACCGGCGCGGTGCTTGATGCTGCACTGGCTGATGGGGGGATCTGTCAGCTCGGTGCTTTTCTGGCCGGTCCTCAGATAGCGAAAGGGGTATTACAGCCGATACTGACTGTATTTACACCGCCGGGCGAACCCGTGTGTGCGGTATATCCGTCAAAACAATTTCTGGCACCGAAAGTCCGTGAATTTCTCAATACACTGGAAACACAATGGCAGGGGAAAGCGGTATGGGAATCCCCGCTAATCACCAATAAGGAATAACTGATGACAGATAGTGAATTTTTGGCACAGGCGATAGCACTGGCCCGCCGGAATGTCGAAAAAGGCGGGCGCCCGTTTGGTGCCGTCGTGGTCAGAAACGGGGAAATTGTCGGTGAAGGGGTTAATCAAATGCTTGAGCTGCATGACCCGACCGCCCATGCTGAATTGCTGGCTCTGCGCCATGCCGGTAACAACCTCCGGCAGACCCGGCTGGAAAATTGCGTGGTGTATGCCAGCGGACAGCCATGCCCGATGTGCCTGGCAGCGATACGAATGGCTGGCGTAACCCGTGCGGTATATGCGTATTCTAATGCGGATGCGGAACCTTATGGTTTATCAACGGAATCAATCGCGCTGGCTTTACGGGCTGATCCGCATGAACAACCCGGTTTTTCGTTTACGCAGCAAAAACCGGAAGGTGAGCCGTCACTGTATGATTTCTGGCAGCAAAAACAGAACTGATTATTGTTGCCACTGATGCTGCCGGGTTTCCGGCAGCCGGTATTCCTGATACTATATACACCCGCACCTTCTGCCGGTTTTGTATTTTTTATCTTCTGTATTTTCCGCTCTGTTTTATATCCCTCTTTTTATCCTCTGAACATACTGCGTTCTATCAGCAGTACATTCTCTGTCTGCCTGTCATTTCACCTGTTTTCCCTTTCCCTGATATGTGAATTCAATCCATAACCCGTTTATTTTCATTCCGTTATACAGGATTTTTATGATTTCACCTTATACATTGCCGGTACTGGCATTCACGGTATTTTTTACCGGTATTACTGAATTTATGGTTTCACCGATGCTCACACCGCTGGCGGTTGCATTTGATGTCACGCCTGCGCAAGCCTCATGGTTAATTGCGGTGTATACCTTATCGTATGCGGCAGCCGCACCGGTGCTGGGACGGCTGTCAGATCGTATCGGTCGTTACCGGATGTTGCGTGCCGCATTATTACTGTTTGTGGCGGATGGTATCGCACTGGCACTGGCACCGTGTTTCAGTGTGGCTGCGGGCTTGCGTATTCTGGGCGGACTGGCATCTGCCGCGCTGATCCCATCGGTTTTTGCGCTGATTGCGGAACAATTTCCGCATGACAGACAGGCTTCTGCTATGGGGGTGGTGATGACAGGTATGACCGCCGGTATAATTTCCGGGCCGGTGATTGCCGGATGGCTTACGATCCGTTACGGTTGGTATGCGCCTTTTCTGCTGACCGCTGCCGGAAGCCTGATCATGTGGATTATCTGCTGCTTTTTGTTTCGCGGTATCAGCAGCGTTTCCGTTCAACCGGCAGCCCCGTTAACCGGAAAAGGCTATTCACCGGCATTATTGGGGTTGATCGCCGCAAAAGGTCTGTGGAACGGTATTGCGGTGGTTATGTTTGTTCTGAGCGGTGAATTATTGCGTCACCGGTTCGGGCTGAATACCGGAACGATAGGGCTTATCAGTGCAATATTTGGCGGCGGATTACTGACCGGGAATCTTTTGATGCCGCTGTACCGGCGTTTAAGCGGTACAGATATCCTACTGCTGCTCATCAGCCTGATAGTGATGAGTGTCATGATTGCCGGTTTCATCAGCGGAACGGGCGGGCTTCCCGGGATGATGTTGTGGATGTTATTGCAGGGATGTGCCCTGGGGATTGCAGCTCCCGTCAGTACAGCCATCATTGCTGAGCATGCCGGAACATGTAAAGGAGAGGCACTGGCATTGTCAGAAAGCATGAATAATCTGAGTATCTTTATTTTATTGCCGGTGGCAGCGGCACAGCAGGATAGTCAGATATTATTACCCGCAGTTATCGCGCTATTGTGTTGCGCAACAGTACTGACGGGTGCATTCTCAGCCCGGATATGGCGCTGATCCGGACATACCGTCACCGGTTTTCCGGTGACGGTAATATCACCTTTTATACCTTCACAAATTCAATATGCTGCAGCAATCCGCCGCCGGACAATGAGCGGTCTTCATGGAATGTCAGCACAATATCGCCTTCCTCAAGATTTACCTGTGTCTCGCGGTAAATGACCGGACCGTAGTTTGAGCCGGACTTATACGGTGTCAGTACCGTTTTGGTTAAATCTGTCAGGTGGGCATCTGTGACGATTTTTCCGGCCTGTTCGATCCGCAGTTGTGTTTCATAATCAAAACTGAGGGAATTGGTCATATAGGCATAGTACAGCCGAAGATGATACTGACCGGCACTTCTGACCGGCAGTGTGACCGGGTCACCACCTCTGTTGTAGCAGCGGGGGTCAGTGGCGGACAAGTAGTTATAGCTGCCGTCAGCAGAAGAATTACCATCTGTCAGAAACAGATTGCCGAGATAAACCGTATGATTTTCACCATCAACCGGATTAGCGGTAATATCGCCGCGCTCACGACAGACACGGGTGGGTTTCTGCTGTGCACCGTAAGTCAGGTGCTCCTGAATATTGGTATAACCGGATGTCCAGTAAATGACGGAGCGTTTGGCCTGGCTTTCCGGATCATAAAAATCATCATTTTCGGTGTAATTATTGATCTCTGCTGTCAGCACATCCTTAAACATAATATCTGCCTGTTCCGTCAGGGCTTTACTGTATTTTTCCAGAACATCAGAGGCGTATCCCCAGCTTTTGCCGAATACCAGGGTATCGCGCAGTGTAAAGAAATAGAGCAGGCAGGACAGGGCACACACGCCGCACAGCCGGACAATACCCCGGCTTTTTGCGGTATTAATGCTGAGAATACATAACCGGCGCATATCCGCGACAGCAATTTCATTGCGCACCACAATCAGCTGGCGCGCCTCTTCTGTCGGTGAATTTTGCCAGGAACTGATAGCATCCTGCAGACTTTCGGCATCTTTGCGGACGGCCTGATATTCTGATTCCAGCCATTCTGAGGTATTTTTCATCAGTGTTTCCTGAATAATACCAATGACATCCACCTCTTTTGGCTCTGTCATTTTTTTATAGACCAGTTTCAGTACCATACTGAGAATGGTGGTGGCAATTCCCTGCGGTGAAGTGGCCGGTACAGCGTAAGATGCGGGCGGAATCATATTCAGTGCCTGCAACGTCAGCATATGTAACGGTGGCTGGGTGTTTTCTGCGGCAAGGTGAAGGGCAGAAGTCTGAGTCATAATGTTTCTCCGGCAGATAATAAACAGATAAGGGAAAATCAGTTTATTGCTGCTTATCTGCCGGTGACAGATGCATTTTTATCAGGTTTATAAGCAACGTTATTACGGGGATTACAGGAATCAGCAGCAGAGAGGATTGTGGCTTTGTAACGAACGGCAGGGAGCCGGTCACGGTCTGATAAAATTACACCGGAACCTGAAGGATTTATAAAATATCATCCGTCAAATCAACAGAATGGTGCTATTTAACTGAAAATTTAGGAATTTTCCCTGTTGCGATAAGTCACTGTAGTGTATTGATATTATTAATATTTTACAATCCAACATAAAATGACACGATAGTATTTCCTGCACCGGTATGCTAAAACACGGTGTGCTGAAAATCAGAAAAGCAGTTTAATTGATTTTTTTAAAAGGAAATTTTCAGATGATGTTTATCGACAGGGTTATTCACCTGGTGCTCAGTGGTATTATTATCGTAGGTGTCTATCAGTTTTACTTTTTTACACAGCGTCATATGGTCAGGCCGGTTAAAACATTTAACTCTGCACTGGATGAAAAAATTCCTTTCTGGCCCTGGTGGTCCTGGATCTACAGCTTTCTTTATTATCCGGCGATTCTCTATCTGAACTGGATTATTCAGGATTCACGTCAGTTTATCATCATCGTATTCAGCTATGTTATCCTGTTACTGATGCAGATGTTTTTCTTTGTGGTGTATCCGGTTGCCACGCCGCCGCACTGGCGTGAAATGAATACCGGAAAGAAAGCGTCCGAAAAATTCCTGCTGTTTGTGCAGAAATTCGACGATACATCCAACTGCTTCCCGAGCATGCACGTCTCTGTTGCCACATTAACTGCGTTGCTGGCTTATGCCTCACTCGGACCATGGGTATTCATGTTCCCGCTGTTAATCGCCTTATCCTGCATGTTCACCAAACAGCATTACATTATTGATTTACCGGCAGGTGCCGTACTCGGCTGGCTGGCTTATCAATGTTATGTCGTATTAATATAATACCCTCATGACGTAATTGCCGCATTCAGTGCGGCATTTTTTTGTCCGTATTCCGGTCAGAAAAAACCCCCGGTAATGGGGTATCCAACTATCGGGGGTTATTCCGGATTCAGGTTTTCCGGCAGAGTATCAATGCGCCATACGCGCAAATCCGTCAGCCAGGTCACGCTTCAGATCATCAATATCTTCCAGCCCGATTTGCAGGCGCAGTGTCCGTCCGCCCGGATTCCACTGTGTGACGGTGCGGTATTCCGCGCAATCAAACGGCGTGATCAGGCTTTCAAAACCGCCCCAGGAATACCCCATGCCGAAGATGGAAAGGCCGTCCAGCAACCTGCCGACATCATCCTGTGTAAATTTCGGATCCAGCACCACTGAGAACAGGCCGGAAGAGCCGTTGAAATCTCGTTTCCAGATTTCGTGCCCCGGGCAATCCTCAAAGGCCGGATGCAGCACGCGGATCACTTCCGGGCGAGATTTCAGCCAGTGTGCAATATCCAGCGCCCGTGACTGGGCTTCTTTCAGACGGATTGACAGCGTACGCAACCCGCGCAATGCCAGGAAGCAATCTTCCGCACCCGGCAGCATTGCCATCAGATCATAGGTTTCCCGCAGTTTCGGCCACCATTCGGCGTTGGCGGAGACAATTCCCATCAGCAGATCGGAATGACCGCCCAGATATTTGGTACCGGCCTCAAGGGAGAGGTCGCAGCCCATATCATGCGCCCGGAAAAACAGCGGAGTTGCCCAGGTATTATCAATAATCGTCGCGATATTGTATTTTTTAGCCACCGCCGTGATGGCCGGTACATCCTGAACCTCAAAGCTTTGCGATCCCGGGGACTCCAGGAAAATCGTGCTGGTGTTGCTTTTTATCAGAGATGCAATGTCACTGCCGATCATCGGGTCGTAAAAGGTGATGGTGATCCCCATTTTTTCCAGCAGACCACGGCAGAAATTGCGGGTCGGACGATAAACACTGTCCGGCATCAGCAGGTTATCGCCGCTTTTCAGCGTGGTCAGCAGTGCCAGTACAATGGCACCTAATCCGGACGGCGACAGCACGGTTCCTTCAGCACCCGCGAGGGCGCTCCAGGATTGCTCGAGGTTTTTGATGGTCGGCGTGCCGGCGGTACCGTAGTTAAATTCAGCCCGGTTATTCAGCAGAGCATCCATCGTCGGAAAAACCACGGTAGAACCCCGGTAAACCGGAGCATTAACAAAACCGGATTGTGACGCCGGGTCACGCCCCAGCTGCGTTATTTGCGTATCAATATGAAAATCTGAAACGGTTTTTTTAGTCATAACATCCTCACGCGTAATACGTCGTTATTCATTTACAGCATTATTCGAAAAACTTAAAGAACGGAGAGAGACACAACAGCACGCCGAAGAAAATAATAAACCAGACTGTTGCCCCTTTGAATTTATGTAATACCGGTACACGGTAAACCAGATAGCACGGGATCAGGCAGGAAACCACGCCAAATAATGGCCCGCCGAGCTGCATAAAGAACAGAATAGAGAAGCGGGTGGAAACCCAAAACCACAGGGACAGAATCACGCCGATACATACACCGTAATGCAGCACGGTCTGATTAATACGCTCCTGCGGCATAAAGCGGGTAAGAATATTCACCACAATACCTTTAATCGCTTCCTGGAATCCGAGATAAATACCGAGGAACGCGGTCAGAATGGCGAAAATATTCAGCATTGCCGTCATCACTTTAACAACCGCACCCGGAATGACCTGTGCTGCGATCGCCAGCGCCGAGATATTCTGTTCAAATGCGGAGACGGCCTGGTCATGGCTGATTGAGAACGTAAACGAGAACGCAAAGAACAGAACCGCAACCGCCAGGATGATATACGCCACCCGGTTTGCGCGCACTGCACGGTAAGTCGCGATCCGTTTATTTTTCTCCACTCTGCGGTAAGCAATGTTCATCGGGCTTAAAATCTGTACAAACAGGATGGAGAACAGGGTAAACGGCAGTGTCAGGAACACATCCCGCAGGAACGGCAGGAAGTCCGGGAATGCGCTGATATTGGCAAAGTTCCAGTAAGGCACCATCACAATCCCGAGTAATACGATAATCCCGAATTTTACAATCACCATCGGACCGGAGACCTTAAATAACAGGCGCTCCCCCTGAGCGGCAATCGCCACCAGAACCGTCAGGATAATCAGTCCGTACCATACCGAATCGGATAATAATCCTTCCGTTATCCCGAATGTTTTAATATAAGATGCACTGTCAAAGGTTACGGCGAGTGAATAGGAGAACATGCCGTGCAGCAGCATCAGGAAATAGGCGATACCCAGGGCTACCCCCCAGTTTTTCCCCAGATACTGTGTGATAACGCTGGCATAATCCTCACATTCTTCGGATTCGGATAATGTCCGCAGATATAAATTTTGCAGCCAGTAAATTGCCGGATACGACAATAATGTAGCGGCTATAAAGACCCAGATACCTTTAATACCGATCTGAACCGGCATAAAAACAATCCCGGAACCGATTGCCATTCCGATACATAATACAACCCAGCCGGCGTCATATTTGGTAAAGGGGATCTTTTTTAAATCACTATTTGCATTTGCACCTGTCTGAATGCTGTCTTGCATAGTCAATTCCTCAACGTTATAGATTTAATTATTTAAAAAGTCAGGAACAACGTGAATATATTTATGTTGTATGGATACAGTGTTATAAAACCGTTGTTATAGTAAGGGGTAACACGCAGGCTGAACAGGGTACGACTATGCTAATAAATAAAAACACTTTTGCGTTTAAAGCAAAAATTGACAGCTACGCGATTTTTCGCCATCTGGAGCTGTTTATTAAAATTGTGGAGTGTAACAGTTTCAGCGGTGCGGCACGAAAACTCAACGTTACGCCGTCCTCTGTCAGCCGCGGCCTGCAGCAACTGGAGGAACAATTAGGCGTGGTATTGCTGAAACGAACCACCCGTAATTTTATTCTGACCGAAGCAGGCCGTTATTTATTGCAGAGGGCGCAACAGTTGCTGTCTGATCTCGATGATTCATTAGTAAATACGGCGAGTTTTTATCAGCACGCACAGGGACAGTTAAAAATAACCTGTTCAATTGCATTCGGTGTCTGCCATTTAATGCGGCTTTACAGTGAATACCGGGAAATAAATCCGCAGGTCAGCTTATCGGTAGATCTGAACGATGCATTAATTAATTTAAATGAAACTGACTTTGATATTGCATTACGGATCACCAGCCATCCGCCGGAAAATTTTGCATTACGAAAACTGTGCAATATAAATTGGGTCTATTGCGGCAGCCGTCATTATTTTGAGCAAAACGGAATTCCGCAGTCACCGGCAGATATTGCCCGTCATAATTGTTTAATTAATCCGAATATTCCGGATACCTGGCGGATGAATGATAAGGACGGGGTGGCGTATCCGCTGGCTATTAACAATATGATTGAGGTAAACAGCAGTCTGGGATTACTGGAGGCTGCGCGCTGCCATCAGGGTATTGTCTGTCTGCCGACCTACATGCTGGGGAATTATATTGATAACGGCGAGTTATTGCCGGTATTGCTGGATTATAACCCGAAAACCACACCATTTGCGCTGTATGCACTTTACAACCCGGCACACACGCATGCTCCGAAAATCCGTACGTTTATTGATTTTCTGGCGGATAAGCTTCCGCTCAATCCGCCGTGGGACAGCTGGATGTATCAGGACAGTGCAGGGAGCTCTCCGGCATAAACATAATAGGTTTCTGTCACATCATGGCCGCCCCAGTCATAGGCTTGTGCGGCGATACGCTGTAATCCTTTGTGCTCATAAAAACCGAAATCGGAATCACTGTCTGTCCAGAGGAAATAACGGGCGGATTGTTTTTCCCGCAGATACCCCATCGCCAGCTGCCAGAGCTGGTTACCGATACCGTGCCCCCGGAAGCGGGTATCAATCATAAATAAATTCAGTGAGGCATCGAAATTTCCGTCACAGGAAGCCAGCAGATTTCCGTTGATAATCAGCGTATTCAGATACATATCAAACAGGGTTTCTTCCTGCGGATCACGGGTGATAATGTTTTTCAGGGCAGAATACTGACGGGTTTTGGCGCGGACTTTTTCCCGCAGATCGGCAGATGCCGTGACA
>OCAE01000764.1_pt1 | contig 17887 bp, 15 predicted proteins | sample 1495581 | NCBI WGS metagenome assembly OCAE01 (sample SAMEA2580278, study PRJEB22360) | human gut metagenome | biome: human gut; feature: human-associated habitat; material: faeces | place: Denmark | collected 2008/2010 | reverse complement strand
GGCTGACCGTTGCCGAACTGCATCCGCCGATCCCGGGCTACGAATGTCCGCCAGACCATCAGTTGGTTGAAGTAGTGGAGAAACTGCTGGGCGAGAAAACCGATGTGGTGAACTACTGTACCGAAGCGCCGTTTATTCAGACCCTGTGTCCGACGCTGGTGTTGGGCCCGGGCTCTATCAATCAGGCGCACCAGCCGGATGAATATCTGGAAACCCGGTTCATCAAACCGACGCGTGAACTGATTACCCAGGTTGTTCATCATTTCTGCTGGCACTGACCTCCATCACTCTCCGGTAACACCGGAGAGTGACTTTTGTCACAATTCCATAAGTAATACTTATCTGCCGCAAAGTGAGTTAAATTTCGTAAATTATCGACATTTATTCGTTTGCTGAAGCGATTTCGCCGCAATTGACGAATGGTTTTTTACGTGGCTTTATAAAGTGAGATGAATTAACAAATGTCCTGATCACAGGACTCAAACCCACAGTATTTCGTGTTGCAGGAAGGCGGCCAACGCAGCTGCGGCGCGAAAGACGAAGGGTAAAACATATGAGATGGGGTGTCTGGGTTAATATGAACGAACAATATTCCGCGTTGCGTAGTAATGTCAGTATGCTCGGCAAAGTGCTGGGAGAAACCATCAAGGATGCGCTGGGAGAGAACATTCTTGATCGCGTAGAAACAATCCGTAAGCTGTCTAAATCCTCACGCGCTGGCAATGAAGCTCATCGCCAGGAGTTACTCACCACGTTACAAAATCTGTCGAATGACGAGCTGCTGCCGGTCGCACGCGCGTTTAGCCAGTTCCTGAACCTGGCCAACACCGCCGAGCAATATCACAGCAGTTCGCCAAAAGGCGAAGCCGCCAGCAACCCGGAAGTGATTGCCCGCACCCTGCGTAAACTGAAAAACCAGCCGGATCTAAACGACGCCATCATCAAAAAAGCGGTGGAGTCGTTGTCTCTGGAACTGGTGTTGACCGCACATCCGACGGAAATCACCCGTCGCACGCTGATCCACAAAATGGGCGAAATTAACGCCTGTCTGAAGCAACTCGATAACAAAGATATCGTTGAGTACGAACGCCACCAGCTGATGCGCCGTCTGCGCCAGCTGATTGCACAGTCCTGGCACACCGATGAAATTCGTAAGCTGCGCCCAAGCCCGGTTGATGAAGCCAAATGGGGCTTCGCGGTGGTCGAGAACAGCCTGTGGCAGGGGGTTCCGAACTATTTACGCGAGCTAAACGAACAGCTGGAAGAGAATCTGGGTTACCAGTTACCCGTTGATTTCGTTCCCGTACGTTTCACCTCGTGGATGGGCGGCGACCGTGACGGCAACCCAAATGTTACCGCGGATATCCCCCGCCACGTTCTGCTGCTCAGTCGCTGGAAAGCGACCGATCTGTTCCTGAAAGATATTCATGTTCTGGTTTCTGAACTGTCGATGGTCAATGCCACGCCGGAACTGTTAGCAATGGTCGGCGAAGAAGGCGCATCGGAGCCTTACCGCTATCTGATGAAAAACCTGCGCGCACGCCTGATGGCAACCCAAGCCTGGCTGGAAGCACGCCTCAAAGGCGAGAAGCTGCCGAAACCAGCAGGTCTGTTGACGCAAAACGAGCAGCTGTGGGAACCGCTGTACGCCTGCTACCGGTCGCTACAAGCCTGCGGCATGGGCATTATCGCCAACGGCGAACTGCTCGACACCCTGCGTCGCGTGAAATGTTTTGGCGTTCCGCTGGTCCGTATTGATATCCGTCAGGAAAGTACCCGCCACACCGAAGCGCTGGGTGAACTGACCCGCTACCTCGGCATCGGGGATTACGAAAGCTGGTCAGAGGCGGACAAACAGGCCTTCCTGATCCGCGAACTGAACTCCAAACGCCCGCTGCTGCCGCGCAACTGGGAACCGAGCAATGACACTCGCGAAGTGCTCGATACCTGTAAGGTCATTGCCGAAGCGCCGAAAGGTTCAATTGCCGCCTACGTTATCTCGATGGCAAAAACGCCGTCCGACGTGCTGGCCGTGCATCTGCTGCTGAAAGAGGCTGGAATTGGCTTCGCCATGCCGGTTGCGCCGCTGTTCGAAACCCTCGACGACCTGAACAATGCCGACGACGTGATGACCCAACTGCTGAACATCGACTGGTATCGCGGTCTGATTCAGGGCAAGCAGATGGTGATGATTGGCTATTCCGACTCGGCAAAAGACGCCGGCGTGATGGCCGCCTCCTGGGCGCAGTATCAGGCGCAGGATGCGTTGATTAAAACCTGCGAGAAAGCGGGTATCGAGCTGACGCTGTTCCACGGTCGCGGCGGCTCCATCGGTCGCGGGGGCGCGCCAGCCCATGCGGCACTGCTTTCACAACCGCCGGGCAGCCTGAAAGGCGGTCTGCGCGTGACCGAACAGGGCGAGATGATCCGCTTCAAATACGGCCTGCCAGAAGTCACTGTTAGCAGTCTGTCGCTGTACACCAGTGCGATTCTGGAAGCGAACCTGCTGCCGCCGCCGGAGCCGAAAGACGCCTGGTGTCATATCATGGACGAACTCTCGGTCATCTCCTGTGACGTATACCGTGGTTATGTTCGTGAAAACAAAGACTTTGTCCCGTACTTCCGCTCCGCAACGCCAGAACAGGAACTGGGTAAACTGCCGCTCGGCTCACGTCCGGCGAAACGTCGCCCGACCGGCGGTGTAGAATCCCTGCGCGCCATTCCGTGGATCTTCGCCTGGACACAGAACCGCCTGATGCTGCCAGCCTGGCTGGGTGCCGGTACCGCGCTGCAGAAAGTGGTTGAAGATGGCAAGCAGAGCGAACTGGAAGCGATGTGTCGCGACTGGCCGTTCTTCTCCACTCGCCTCGGCATGCTGGAAATGGTGTTCTCGAAAGCGGATCTGTGGCTGGCGGAATATTACGATCAGCGACTGGTGGCGAAAGAGTTGTGGCCGCTGGGCAAAGAACTGCGCGAACTGCTGGAAGAGGACATCAAAGTGGTGCTGGCCATTGCCAACGACTCACACCTGATGGCCGATCTCCCGTGGATTGCCGAGTCCATTCAGTTACGTAATATCTATACCGACCCGCTGAACGTTCTGCAGGCAGAGCTGTTACACCGCTCACGACTGACGGAACAGCAGGGCAAAGAGCCCGATCCTCGCGTTGAACAAGCGCTGATGGTCACCATTGCCGGCGTGGCGGCCGGCTAATTTCCCCCTCTTCCCCCCTCTCGTGCTATTGCGCGCGAGGGGGCTGAAATATTGCTGTCATAACCTCCACACATTCACTATATTTCTGTCTGTTTTTTCCACCGTGAGATTTTTCCAGAGCAACGTGCGCCTTTGTGCCGATGCTTCAGATTCTCTTAAGGTTTAGTCGCTACGTTTGGCACCACGTTTAAAGACAGGCTGACAATATGCAATCCACTACCCTCCAGTCTACGCCATCATTTAGCTGGAAAGCCCTTGGCTGGGCGCTTCTCTATTTTTGGTTTTTCTCGTCATTACTGCAGGTCATTATTTTAGTTTCCGGATTCAGCGGCACCAACGGGCTGCGTGACTCATTGCTTTACAGCTCCCTTTGGCTGATCCCGATTTTCCTGTTTCCCAACCGAACCCGCATTATTGCTGCGGTGGTGGGCGTCGTGTTGTGGGCCACGTCGCTGGCCACGCTCTGCTATTACGTCATCTACGGACAAGAGTTTTCGCAAAGCGTCCTGTTCGTGATGTTTGAGACCAATGCCAACGAAGCCAGCGAATACCTGAGCCAGTATTTCAGTCTGAAAATCATCGCCATTGCGCTGGCTTATACCGTCGTCGCCGTATTTCTCTGGACGCGACTGCGCCCCGTCTATATTCCCGGACGCTGGCGTTGGCTCGTCTCTTTTGCGTTGCTATACGGACTGATCCTGAACCCGTTTGTGGTTCGTTCTGCGTTTGGCAACTCACCGTATGAGAAGACGCTAAGCGGCCTCTCCTCGCGTATGGAACCGGCCGCACCGTGGCAGTTTGTCATTGGGTATTATCAGTATCAGCGCCAGTTGACCTCACTCAACAACCTGTTGAGCCAGAACCACGCTCTGCCTCCGCTGACCAATTTTAAAGACAACTCCGGCGACGCACCGCGCACGCTGGTGCTGGTAATTGGCGAGTCTACCCAGCGTGGCCGCATGAGTCTGTACGGTTATCCGCGTGAAACCACACCGGAACTGGACGAATTGCATAAGTCAGACCCGAATCTGACCGTGTTTAATAACGTCGTGACCTCACGCCCTTACACGATCGAAATCTTGCAACAGGCGCTGACCTTCGCGAACGAGAAGAACCCGGACCTGTATCTGACGAAACCGTCGCTGATGAACATGATGAAACAGGCGGGATACAAAACCTACTGGATCACAAACCAGCAGACGATGACCGCCCGTAACACCATGCTGACGGTCTTCTCTAAGCAGACCGACGAGCAGTTCTATATGAACCAGCAGCGTACGCAAAGCGCGCGCGAATATGACACTAACGTGTTGACGCCATTTAAGAAAATCATGGCCGATCCTGCACCGAAAAAGTTCATCATTGTTCATCTGCTGGGCACGCACATTAAGTACAAATTCCGCTACCCGGAAGACCAGGGCAAATTCGACGGCAGTACCGATCATCTCCCGCCGGGCCTGAACGCAGAAGAGCAGGAGTCGTATAACGATTACGACAACGCCAACCTGTATAACGACAAGGTCGTCGCGAGCCTGATTAAGGATTATAAAGCAACCGATCCGAACGGTTTCCTGCTCTATTTCTCCGACCATGGTGAAGAGGTGTATGACACGCCGCCGCACAAAACACAGGGTCGCAACGAGGACAACCCGACGCGTCACATGTATACCGTGCCGTTCCTGCTATGGACCTCAGAGAAATGGCAGGCCGCGCATCCGCGTGATTTATCACAGGATGTGAATCGTAAGTACAGCAGTTCGGAACTGATCCACACCTGGTCCGACTTAGCTGGCCTGACCTACGACGGTTTCGATCCGACGCGTTCCCTCACCAGCCCGCAGTTCAAAGAAACGACGCGCTGGATTGGCAACCCGTACAAGAAAAATGCGCTGATTGACTACGACAGCCTGCCGTATGGCGAGCAGGTAGGAAATCAGTAAGTCATTCAACAGGCCACTCTTTTTAGAGTGGCCTTTTTTCACCATGGCGGTTACTGTTTCCCTGTCTGCGCAACGCAAGGGATCATCATGTATCAAGACGTCAGCCATCTTCTTTCCCGCCTGATTCATGGCCCCTCGCCGCTGCGCCAGATTTTCTTCGCCAGTACGCTCACCCCCATCCCGGAACTGGCGTATCAGGTCGATTTTCCCCGTCTGGAAATCGTACTGGAAGGTGAACTGGCCGACGCCAGCCTTACCGATACGCTCACGCCTTGCGATGTGCTCTATGTACCGGCTGGCGGCTGGAACCTCCCGCGATGGCAAGTGCCCGTCATCACGCTCAGTATTCTGTTTGGCAAACAACAGTTGGGGTTCAGCGTTGTGCAATGGGACGGGAAAACATACCAGAACCTGGTCAAACAGCACGTGGCGCGCCGTGGACCGCGTATCGGTTCCTTTCTGTTACAGACGCTCAATGAAATGCAGATGCAACCACAGGAGCAGCAGACAGCGCGGTTGATTGTCGCCAGCCTGCTCAGCCACTGTCGCGATCTGCTTGGCAGCCAGATTCAAACCGCCTCACGCAGTCAGGCGTTATTTGAGGCTATCCGCGACTACATTGACGAGCGTTACGCATCACCGCTTACCCGGGAGTCGGTAGCGCAGGCGTTCTATATCTCGCCGAACTATCTCTCGCACCTGTTTCAAAAAACCGGGGCCACCGGCTTTAACGAATACCTGAACCATATGCGACTGGAGCACGCGAAAGCATTGCTAAAAGGCTACGATCTGAAGATCAAAGAGGTGGCTCACACCTGTGGATTTGTCGACAGTAACTACTTTTGCCGCCTGTTTCGTAAAAATACCGAACGCTCACCGTCAGAATATCGTCGTCAGTATCACAGCCAGCTAACGGAAAAGCAGATTACTCCAGAATAAGGTGGGTATATTGCGGAGCGGAAAGTAGCTTACGTACCGCGCTCATCACACGCTGCGGTTCGCGCAGAAAGGCGTTAATCCCGGACTGGACATAGCGGCACTGGGTAAAACGCTCCGCGCCCGCCAGATCGATATCGGTAATCAGCAGCACGGCATCCGCCCGGCGGATATCATCTTCAGTTAAGCGATTTTCTGTGCCGAGCGCCCCTTGCGTTTCAATCTTGATGGTCCACTTTTCCTGCTGGCACAACTTCTCCAGTCGTTCAGCCGCCATGTAGGTATGCGCCACGCCGCTTACGCAGGCCGTCACCGCGACCAGATATCGCCCTGTTGAAACGGACATATTACCCTCCTGTTGTGACCTGAAAGCCAGCGTTCTCCGCCATCTCACGCACCTGGGCGACAACCTGCTCCGTTGGCGCAGGAACGTCCTTCATCGACCATTGCTGCCCAAGCAACCGGTATTTCGGTTCACCGTATAAATGAAACGGTAACAGGTGCAGTTGCTTTATACCAAGCGATAACAGCAACGTCAGCGCACGCTGTATATTCTCCTGCGTGAGCGTGTAGCCGGGGATCAGCGGTAAGCGGGGGATCACGTTCACGCCCTCTTCCACCAGCATTTGCAGATTCGCCACCACGCGCGGCATATTCATCGCCACAATCTCACGGGCCCGTTCTGGCTCCATTATCTTTAAATCGAACAGTACCTCATCACACGTTTTCGCCAGCGGCAGCAGGCGACGGGGGCACCCCCTGCCGTTTCAATCGCACAGTGCACACCCCAGCGCCGCAGACGCTGTAAGAACGACGTGGCAAAGGCCGCCTGCATCAGCACTTCGCCGCCCGACAGCGTCACCCCACCGCCAGAGGTACGAAAGAAAACGTCATCTTTCATCACCTCACGTTCCAGTTCATCCAGGGTGATGTCGCGACCAATCCGCTCAAACGCCCCGGACGGGCATTCATCGGCATCACGCAGACACGGCGAACAGTGCAGGCATTTACTTTCCCGCCGCACCGTTTCAATCCGTGGCGAGATAGATTCCGGATTAGCGCACCACGGGCAGGTATGCGGGCAGCCTTTAAAAAAAACCACCGTGCGGATCCCCTGACCGTCATTCAGCGAATAGCGTTGAATATTGAAGATGCGCGCAACCTCCTCGTCGCGCGACTCCACAACCTCACAACTGATGCGCGGTGCGGCGAATGATGTCATCCTGGATCTCCTTCGACAGCTCGACAAAGAAGGCACTATACCCCGCCACGCGCACCACCAGCCCGGCGAAATCCTGGGGTCGCAGCTGTGCTTCCCGCAGCGTTTCAGCATTCACCACGTTAAACTGAATGTGCTGCAATTTTAGCTGGGTAAAGGCGCGCAAAAAATCACACAGCTTGCGTAATCCCGCCTCTCCTTCCAGCGTGGCGGGCGTGAACTTCACGTTCAGCAACGTCCCGTTGGACAGCAGCGTGTTATCCAGTTTACTGACCGATTTCAGCACCGCCGTCGGCCCCTGCATATCCTGCCCGAGCATCGGCGACAGGCCGCCATCTGCCAGTTGTTCTCCGGAAAAACGCCCGTCCGGCGTCGCCCCTACCACTGCCCCCAACGGAACGTGTGCAGAAACGGTATAAGAGCCTGGCGTAAACTGGCCGCCGCGCGGATTCTGGTATTTCTCCACCTCTTTGCAGTAATGACGCAGCAGTTCGGCGCTGATGTTGTCCACCTCATCAATGTCATTACCGTACTTCTGGAAGCGGTTGATGAGCCTCGCGCGAATCTTTTCCCCTTCCGGCGTGGCGAAGTTGGCCTTTAACACCGCAAGCAGCGCGTCGAAACTGACGCGCTGCTGTTCAAACACCAGTCCGTTCAGCGCATGCAGCGAGTCGCTCAGATTGGCGATACCAATACCCTGCACCCCAGAGAAATTATAGCGCGCGCCGCCGTCGGTGATGTCACATCCCTTCTCCAGACAGTCGCTGATAAACGAGGAGAGCAGCGGCACCGGCGCCCAGTCGCGATGACCGATATCGCAAATATTGCTGCCTTCCACCATCAGCGTGATGTAGTGGCTGATTTTGGCGCGAATATGCGCCAGCAGGCCTTCGTAAGTCAGCTCGCGATTGCCTTCGTTCTCATAGAGGCTTATCTCCATAACCTTCAACAGGTTGAACATGGCGATATCGTGCAGGCCGTAGGTTCTGCCCGGAATCGACAACTCCACGCACCCCACCACCGCGTAATCACGCGCATCTTCCAGCGAGACGCCCCGGTTGAGGAATGCCGGGATCACCACTTCGTCATTAAAGATCTGCGGAATGCCGGTCCCCAGACGGATGGTTTCGGCGGTCTTCATCAGAAACGGCGTATCAATCAGCGCGTTCGTACGTACGCCCAGATTCGGCTGGGGTAACTGCACGCTCTGGTAGGCATCCAGACAGAGGAACGAAAGCACGTTTACCGCGCTGCGGCCATTTTCCGTCAGGCCGCCGAGTAGCGCGGTATACCCGGTCGGGAAGCCGGCGAAATAGCGCGCGCTGCTGGTCGAACGCAGAAGCACGATGTCGTTGCATTTCACCCACAGCGATTCGAGCAACTCTTTCAGGAATGCGGGGTCTTCCCCCTGCGTCAGCGACGCCTGATAAAATGGCAGCATGTACCGATCGAAACGGCCCAGCGACAGCGAGCTGGCGTTGGACTCGTACTGCAAAATGATATTCATGTACCAGAACAACTGGCACGCCTGCCAGAAAGTTTGCGGCTTATGCTGCACGTTATGCCGCGAGTTGGCGGCGATAGTCAGCAACTCCTGGCGACGCGTGGCGTCCGGGCAGCGTTCAGCCATGCTTTCCGCCAGTACGGCATAGCGCAGAATGTGGCGCTGCGATGCCTCCAGCAGTAGCAGCGCCGCCTGATAAAAGACGTTATCCGGTGCCTGCTGGCAGTGCACGCGCATCTGCTCGACCAGTTCACCCAGCCCGTGATTCAGCAGACGTGGATAATCAATGATGATATGTCCCTGTCCCTTATCCGTCTGGTTGATGCTAAAAATCTGGGTGCTGACGGCGGCTTTGACCTCATCCGTCATCTGACCGTTGATGAAATCCTTCATTGACCGTTTTTCCCAGTAAGGGAAAAGCACATCGCGATAGAGGCGTTTATCGTCTTCGCTGATATCGAAACGGTCCTGGGGACGGGTCGGAAACTGATCCAACTCCTTGAGCAGCCAGTACGGATCCATTTCCGGCGACATGATGCCCGCACGCGGCTTAACGGTACGGTTGCCGGCAATCAGTTCCTCATCACGAATCGAAATCGCGACATGCTCAAGGATATAAGGCGTCGCTTTGAGGTCAAAGGCTAAAGAATAAACGCCGTCGCTTGCGCCCGACGTAAAATGACCGGTTCCCCTTCTGTCTGCTGATGGCTGGCGGTATACAACACAGCACGCTCAAGTGAGATTTCACGGTTATTTTTAAAAAGGGCGGTTTTGAGACGATGGATACGGTTGGTCATGAGGGACTCCTGTGGGGCCAAACCTATCAGGCTATCTTATTTGTCATTTTGAACCAGGGCAGTGCTCGTAACCCTCACGTACTCCGTGTACGCTCGGGTTCCTGCGCGCTGTCCGTGTTCAAACTGCCTGCAACGATGACGCCTGATGAGGTTGCCCCTTAGACTTAAAACTTGCTCTGATTCGTAGGCCGGATAAGCGAAGCGCCATCCGGCAAACAAAACGGTTACGCAGTCTGCGCCAGATGCGCGCCAATCTTGTTCATGATCGCGTCAGCGCGTTTCACCGCATCGCTGATGTTGACGCGTACGATGGTTTTGCCTGCAAAACGCTCTTCAAATTTGATACCGATATCTTTGGTCAGAATGACGATATCTGCCTGCGCCACATCGACTGGCGTCAGTTCATTTTCCAGACCAATCGAGCCCTGCGTCTCAACTTTCACTTCCCAGCCTTTTGCTTTGGCTGCGCTTTCCAGCGCTTCAGCGGCCATATAAGTATGTGCAACACCTGAAGGACATGCGGTTACTGCAATAATTTTCGTCATGACGCCACTCCTCACTTAATTAATTTCAAAATCTAAATCCAGATCGTCTTCTTTCTCGTCGGTCTGAGAGACATTCTTGCGCGCCAGACTTTTCAGCACGTTCACACAGACAGCCGTCACCACCGCCCCCACCGCCACCGCGGCGACATAGCCCAGTTTGCCTTCAACCACCGGCAGAACGATCAGTCCGCCCCAACCGGCGTAACACTGCGCGCCGAACAGCGCCGCAGTGACCGCGCCACAGGCCGAGCCCAGCATGATGGAAGGAATGACGCGCAGCGGGTCAGCGGCGGCGAAAGGAATCGCCCCTTCGGTCACGCCGACACAGCCCATCACCAGCGCCGCTTTACCGGCTTCGCGTTCTTCAGAAGAGAAGTTTTTACGCCCCACCAGCGTCGCCAGCCCTAAGCCCAGCGGCGGCACGCAGATCCCAACAGCCGCAATGGCCACCACGGTGTAAACCCCCTGCGCCACGCAAATCAGCATAAAGGCGTAGGCAACCTTGTTGATCGGGCCGCCCATGTCAAAGGCCAGCATCAGCCCCATAATCACCGCCAGCATCACGATGCTGCCCTGCTGCATACCCTGCAGCCACTGGGTCAGACTGGCGGTCAGTGCGCCAACGGGTTCGCCCAGCCCCCACATCATGATGCCCGCCGTGATAAAGGTCCCGACGATAGGAATCACGAAGATCGGCATCACGGAACGCAGCACCTTATGAACCGGGATTTTTTTCAGGTAGTGCACAACGATGCCGCCGATAATCCCGGCAATCAGCGCCCCGAAGAACCCGGCGCCGAAGCTGTTGCCCACCCAGGCGCCAATCGCACACGGTGCCAGGGCAGAGCGTTCGGCAATGGAATAACCGATGTACGCCGCGAGGAAAGGGACCATCAGCGTCAGCCCGGCCACGCCGATATCAAACAGTTTTTTGAGATTCGGATCGGTCGCGGCATCAGGCACCGCGCCTTTGCCATACAGCATGACGGAGACTGCCAGTAATATGCCGCCCGCGACCACAAAGGGGATCATATGCGACACCCCCGTCATCAGATGCTGACGGGTGTTTTTCAGGATTTGTACCAACTCATTCATAAGTCGCTCCCGGGCACATGTTTGCCCATGTCCATAACGTTGTTGTGGAAAACAATAGGCAATCCGCAAGGGCGCAGACAGTGGATAAAAAGGCCATTTACTGGATTTTTGTAATGTCAGTACAAAAATGGGATCCGCCTCATAAGTTGAGAAATAGGAGGATTTATGGATATCACGTCGACTTGTGAACTATCTCCCACTTTTCGTCTTACATTACATTTGTCCAGTTTTTGGCAGAATTGTCACATGGCAGCGAACAACCAAGGCCTTTTATCCTGTAGGCAGAAAACCGTTATGGGAGAGAGGCAATGGCCCTGATTGTGGAATTTACCTGTGAGCTGCCCAATGGCGTTCATGCACGCCCGGCAAGCCATGTTGAGACACTGTGTAATACCTTTACTTCACACATTGAGTGGCACAACCTGCGAACCGATCGTAAGGGCAACGCCAAGAGCGCACTGGCACTGATTGGCACAGATACGCTGGCCGGCGACCATTGCCAGTTGCTGATTACCGGCGCGGATGAAGCCGATGCCCATCAACGCCTGAGCCAGTGGCTGCGCGACGAGTTTGCCCACTGCGATGCGCCGCTGGCTGAGGTCAACAACAGCGAATTAGAACCGCTACCGGCCTCGCTGACTCACCTGAACCCGCAGCTTTTCCGCGCCCGTAGCGTTTGTAGCGGCAGCGCGGGCGGCATCCTGACGCTTCTCTCTTCGCTGGATCTCAACGCACTCGGCGAACTCCCTGTGGCAAGCGATGTGGAAAGCGAGCAGTCAGCGCTGGATCGCGGCTTAACGCTACTGGTGAAGAACATTGAGTTTCGCTTGCTCGACAGCGACGGTGCCACCAGCGCCATTCTGGAAGCCCACCGTTCGCTGGCAGGCGATCCCTCCTTGCGTCAGCATCTGCTGGCAGGCGTTTCTCGCGGCTTAAGCTGCGCGCAGGCGATTGTCGACAGCGCGAACCATTTCTGCGATGAGTTTGCCCGTTCCAGCAGCAGCTATTTGCAGGAACGCGCGCTGGACGTGCGTGATGTCTGCTTCCAGCTACTGCAACACATCTACGGCGAAAAACGCTTTCCGGCACCGGGAAAGCTGACCCAACCGACCGTCTGTATGGCGGATGAGTTGACGCCCAGCCAGTTCCTGGAACTGGACAAAACGTTCCTCAAAGGCCTGCTGCTGAAAAGCGGCGGTACCACCTCGCACACCGTGATTCTTGCTCGTTCATTCAACATTCCAACGCTGGTTGGCGTCGCGACTGACGCCTTAACCCCGTGGCTACAGCAAGAGGTCTATATCGACGGCAATGCAGGGGCGGTGGTGGTCGCGCCTGACGAGCCGGTCAGCCGCTACTATCAGCAGGAAGCCCGCGTGCACGAGGCGCTGCGCGAGCAACAGCGCGTCTGGTTGACCCAGGAAGCGCGCACGGCTGATGGTATCCGAATGGAAGTTGCCGCCAACATCGCCCACTCCGTGGAAGCACAGGCGGCATTTGGCAACGGCGCGGAGGCGGTCGGTCTGTTTCGCACCGAAATGCTGTATATGGACCGGATCTGCGCCCCAGGCGAGAACGAACTGTACAACATTTTTTGCCAGGCGCTGGAATCCGCGCAGGGACGCAGCATTATTGTGCGCACGATGGATATCGGCGGCGATAAACCCGTTGATTACCTGAATATTCCCGCTGAAGCCAACCCGTTCCTCGGCTATCGCGCCGTGCGTATCTATGAAGAATACGCCGCACTGTTTACCACTCAGCTCCGGTCGATCCTGCGCGCCTCGGCGCACGGTAGCCTGAAAATCATGATCCCGATGATCTCCTCGATGGAAGAGATCCTGTGGGTTAAAGAGAAACTGGCGGAAGCCAAACAGCAACTGCGCAATGAGCAGATCCCATTTGATGAAAAGATCCCGCTCGGCATTATGCTGGAAGTCCCGTCAGTGATGTTCATCATCGATCAGTGCTGTGAAGAGATTGATTTCTTTAGCATCGGCAGTAATGACCTGACGCAATACCTGCTGGCCGTTGACCGCGATAACGCCAAAGTCACCCGCCACTACAACAGCCTGAACCCGGCCTTCCTGCGCGCGCTGGATTTCGCGGTGCAGGCAGTGCACCGTCAGGGGAAATGGATCGGTCTGTGTGGCGAGCTCGGGGCAAAAGGCTCCGTTCTGCCGCTGCTGGTCGGACTGGGACTGGACGAAATCAGCATGAGCTTCACAGCAAGAAAAACCCCGCGGCCCCCCCCCCGCCTTCCCTGCCGCGAAAGCGCGGATGGCACAACTCGACAGTCGCGCTTGCCGACAGTTGCTGAATCAGGCGATGGCCTGTCGCACGTCGCTGGAAGTGGAGCATCTGCTGGCGCAGTTCCGCATGACGCAGCAGGATGCCCCGCTGGTCACCGCCCAGTGCATCACCCTCGACAGCGACTGGTGCAGCAAAGAAGAGGTGATCAAAGGGATGACCGACAACCTGCTGCTCGCCAGCCGCTGTCGCTATCCCCGCAAACTGGAAGCCGATCTGTGGGCCCGCGAGGCGGTATTCTCCACCGGACTGGGCTTCAGTTTCGCCATTCCGCACAGCAAATCTGAGCATATTGAGCAGTCCACGATAAGCGTCGCGCGCCTGAAAGCCCCTGTACGCTGGGGAGATGATGAGGCGCAGTTCATCATCATGCTGACGCTCAACAAACACGCTGCGGGAGACCAGCATATGCGTATCTTCTCGCGCCTGGCCCGTCGCATTATGCATGAAGAATTTCGCAACGCGCTGGTGAACGCCGCGTCTGCAGACGCGATTGCCAACCTACTGCAACATGAGCTTGAACTTTAAGAGGAAGCAAAATGGAACTGTATCTGGATAGCGCCAATGTGGCGGAAGTCGAACGTCTGGCCCGCATCTTCCCCATCGCCGGGGTAACAACCAACCCGAGCATTGTGGCGGCAAGCAAAGAATCTATCTGGGATGTCCTGCCGCGTCTGCAAAGGGTGATTGGCGAACACGGCGTCCTGTTTGCCCAGACCATGAGCCGCGATGCGCAGGGAATGGTGAACGAAGCCAAACGACTGAACAATGCCGTTCCGGGAATTGTGGTGAAAATCCCGGTGACCTCTGAAGGACTGGTCGCCATCAAGCAGTTGAAAAAAGAGGGCATTGTCACACTGGGTACCGCTGTGTACAGCGCATCTCAGGGACTGCTTGCCGCGCTGGCGGGGGCGAAATATGTCGCGCCTTACGTCAACCGCGTGGATGCCCAGGGCGGAGACGGTATCCGCACGGTACAGGAATTACAGACGCTGCTGGAACGGCATGCGCCGAAAAGCAAGGTGCTGGCCGCCAGTTTTAAAACCCCACGCCAGGCGCTGGATTGTCTGCTGGCGGGTTGTGAAGCGATCACCCTTCCTTTAGATGTAGCGCAACAAATGCTCGATACCCCTGCGGTACAGTCAGCTGTTGAGAAGTTTGAGCAAGACTGGAAAAACGCATTCGGAAGCATTCATTTTTAGACTAAATAATTCACGCGGCAGGAAGGCGGCGACGCAGCGAATCCCCAGGAGCTTACATCAGTAAGTGACTGGGGTGAGCGCGGAAAGCCAACGCATCTGCAGCCTGAATTATGACGGATAAAAGAGGAAATAAAGTATGGATCGCATTATTCAATCCCCCGGTAAGTACATCCAGGGTGCAGATGTCATCACTCGTCTTGGCGAATACCTCAAGCCGTTGGCTGAACGTTGGCTGGTTGTCGGCGATAAATTTGTTCTCGGTTTCGCCCAGGGCGAACTGGAAAAAAGCTTTAAAAACGCAGGACTGGCGCTGGAAGTTGCGCCATTTGGCGGTGAATGCTCGCAAAACGAGATCGACCGTTTGCGCAGCGTGGCGGAAAACGCGCAGTGCGGCGCCGTTCTCGGCATCGGCGGCGGCAAAACACTGGATACCGCGAAAGCCCTTGCCCACTTTATGAACCTGCCTGTGGCGATCGCACCAACCATCGCCTCAACCGATGCGCCATGTAGCGCCCTTTCCGTTATCTACACCGACGCCGGTGAATTTGACCGTTATCTGCTGCTACCGCATAACCCGCATATGGTGATTGTCGACACCAAAATCGTTGCCGGCGCTCCGGCGCGTCTGTTAGCCGCAGGGATCGGCGATGCGCTGGCGACCTGGTTTGAAGCGCGCGCGTGTTCACGCAGCGGCGCGATCACCATGGCGGGCGGCAAATGCACTCAGGCGGCACTGGCGCTGGCTGAACTGTGCTACAACACCCTGCTTGAAGAGGGTGAAAAAGCAATGCTGGCCGCCGAGCAGCACGTCGTCACCCCGGCGCTTGAGCGCGTAATTGAAGCTAATACCTATCTGAGCGGCGTCGGCTTTGAAAGCGGCGGTCTGGCCGCCGCACACGCGGTTCACAACGGTCTGACGGCGATCCCGGATGCGCACCACTATTATCACGGTGAAAAAGTGGCATTTGGTACGCTGACTCAGTTGGTTCTGGAAAACGCGCCGGTTGAAGAGATTGAGACCGTTGCCGCAGTTTGCCATTCCGTCGGTCTGCCGATTACGCTGGCGCAACTGGATATCAAACAGGATATTCCGGCGAAGATGCGTATCGTGGCGGAAGCCGCCTGTGCGGAAGGCGAAACCATTCATAACATGCCTGGCGGCGCGACGCCGGATCAGGTTTATGCAGCGCTGTTGGTTGCCGACCAGTACGGTCAGCGCTATCTGCAAGAGTGGGAATAAAACGCATAACACTCCCGGCATCGTCCGGGAGTGTTTCTTATGTTATCAAGCCTGTTCTACCGTCCGTACTTCGCGCTTTTTCCGGCTGACAATCGCCAACGCCATGACAATCAGCACAATTCCCCCACCCTCGACAGGACCGGGGTTTTCGCCAAGCAGCCACCAGGAAAACAGAACGCCGCACACCGGAACCGCCAGGGTACTTAAGCTGGCAATACTGGCAGGCAGATTCCTCAACACAAACAGCCACAAACTCCAGGCCAGCGCTGTCGCCAGAATCGCGCTATAGGCCAGCGCCCAGAATACGATGGGCTGCCAGTCAACCACCGGTTGTGGAACCCACCAGGCCACCACACTCATCACCAGCGCGGCATACAACATCTGCCAGGCGGTTAACGACAATAAATCAATACGAGGATGGCGGGCATACATTCGTTTGGCGACAATGGCGCTCGCGCCCCAACTGACCCCGGAGAGGATCGCCAGCAACGCACTCTTCAGCGAGGCGTAATTCAGTTGCCACGGCTGCATCACCAGCAGTAAACCAATAGCCGCAATCATAATTGCCGCGTATTGCAAACGCCGTAGCCTTTCGCCCAGAAACAGCGCCGCCAGAATGACGACCCAGAATGGCATGGTATAGGTCAGAATCGCGACCTTTCCCGCCCCGCCGCTCATCAGCGCCCACTGCGCCAGCCCGATCATGCCGCAGGTCTGTAATAGCGCAATCGCCAGCGTGTATTTGAACGGCGTCGGACGCAGACCGCGGCCGCGCAGGAGGAGGACGATGAATAATAGTAAGGTTCCGAAGATACAGCGTAATGCAGTGAAGTCGAACGCGCCGATATAGCTCGTGACCTGCTTCATAAAAATCCAGCTATAGCTCCAGATAAGGGTAAGTAAGATAAGACCACCGATTGCCAGTGGATTGCCCTTTCCTGAGACAGACATGATTAATCCAGTAGATTGACGTTTCCTGTGGACACTATACCCCGACTGATACACTTCAGCGACTGCAAGCAGTCGCTGAAGTGGGGTCAGATTACGTCTGAATCGGGATTACTGCAGGTCGAAGCGGTCCAGGTTCATCACTTTCACCCATGCCGCAACGAAGTCCTTCACGAACTTCACATGCGCATCGCTACCGGCATACACTTCCGCCAGAGCACGCAATACCGCATGTGAGCCAAAGACCAGGTCCGCACGTGAAGCGGTGTATTTCACTTCACCGGTCTGACGATCGCGGCCTTCAAACTGTTCGTTTGACTCATCAACCGGTTTCCATTCATGACGCATATCCAGCAGGTTGACGAAGAAGTCATTGCTGAGCACGCCCGGACGATCGGTAAAGACGCCATGCTTACTGCCATCGTAGTTCGCGCCAAGAACGCGCAGCCCCCCCACCAGCACGGTCATTTCCGGTGCGGTCAGGGTCAACTGCTGCGCTTTATCAATCAGCAGAGACTCTGTCGTTGCCGCGCCAGGTTCACCGCGATAGTTACGGAAACCATCAGCGATCGGTTTGAGCAGTTCAAACATCTCGACATCCGTCTGATCCTGGCGCGCGTCCACGCGACCTGGGGTGAACGGCACATGAATGCTGACACCTGCGGCGCTGGCGGCTTGTTCAACCCCGACGACACCGGCCAGAACGATGATATCGGCCAGCGAGGCTTTAGCAGAGTCACGCTGGATTTTCTCCAGAACCGGCAGCACACGCGTGGCAATCGCATTGACATCCCAACCACGCTGCGGCGCTAATGCCAGACGCGCACCGTTCGCCCCGCCACGTTTATCACCACCGCGGAAGGTCGACGCAGATGCCCACGCGACGGACACCAGCTCGCCAACAGAGAGGCCAGACGCGGCAATCACTCACCGACCT
>OCAE01000763.1_pt1 | contig 17900 bp, 10 predicted proteins | sample 1495581 | NCBI WGS metagenome assembly OCAE01 (sample SAMEA2580278, study PRJEB22360) | human gut metagenome | biome: human gut; feature: human-associated habitat; material: faeces | place: Denmark | collected 2008/2010 | reverse complement strand
CCCACCGCGTACCGGTACTTGAGCTGGTCGAACGGGTGGTGGTGCTCAAAGAGGGGCAACTGGTGATGGACGCGCCGAAAGCGCAGGCGCTGGGGCAAAGTCGAATGGCCGCGCAGGCCAACACGCGGGAGTGGAAAAATGAAAACCAGTCAGCCTGACGCAACGCCGGACGCGCTTGACGACAGCCGCGAGCGCGAATTTTCGGGTGCCAGCCGCATCATCTGGCTCACCGGGATCTTGTGCCTGATCCTCGCGGTGTGGGCGTGGTTCGGCATTCTTGATGAGGTTTCGACCGGCACCGGTAAGGTGATCCCCAGTTCGCGTGAGCAGGTATTACAGTCGCTCGACGGAGGAATTCTCGCCGAGCTGATGGTGCATGAAGGCGATCAGGTACAGGCGGGACAAGTGCTGGCGAGGATGGACCCCACGCGATCGGAGTCTAACGTCGGCGAAAGCGCCGCCCGCTATCGCGCGTCGCTGGCCTCCAGTCAACGCCTGACGGCGGAGGTGAGCGATAAGCCGCTGGTCTTTTCTGACGAGCTGAACGGCTGGCCGGATCTGCTCGCCTCGGAAACGCGGCTCTATACCAGTCGCCGCGCGCAACTCGCTGATGCGCAGTCTGAGCTCAAAGAGGCGCTGGCGCTGGTGAATAAAGAGCTGGCGATCACCGAGCGACTGGCAAAAAGCGGGGCTGCCAGCCACGTCGAGGTATTGCGTTTGCAGCGGCAAAAAAGCGACATCGGCCTGAAGCTCACAGATTTGCGCTCGCAATATTACGTCCAGGCGCGCGAGGCGTTGTCCAAAGCCAACGCCGAAGTGGCAATGCTGTCCGCCATCATTAAGGGACGCGAAGATTCGGTGACCCGCCTGACCATTCGCTCTCCGGTTCGCGGTATTGTGAAGAACATTCAGGTCACGACCATCGGCGGCGTGATCCCGCCAAACGGCGAAATGATGGAGATTGTGCCGGTTGACGATCATCTGCTGATTGAGACGCGCCTGTCTCCGCGCGATATCGCCTTTATCCATCCCGGTCAGCGCGCGCTGGTCAAAATCACCGCCTACGATTACGCCATTTACGGTGGCCTTGAAGGCGTGGTTGAAACCATCTCGCCGGACACCATTCAGGACAAAGTAAAACCAGAAATCTTCTACTACCGCGTCTTCATCCGTACCCATCAGGACTATTTACAAAATAAGCTGGGACGCCGCTTTTCTATCGTACCGGGCATGATTGCGACAGTGGATATAAAAACAGGTGAAAAAACCATCGTCGACTATTTAATCAAACCATTCAATCGGGCGCGAGAAGCGCTGCGCGAGCGGTAAATCCTTGAGGATTAGGCTGGAAAGGGCTGTCACAAGTCTGTTATACTTGTCTTAACACATTGGGGCTGATTCTGGATTCGACGGGATTTGCGAAACCCAAGGTGCATGCCGAGGGGCGGTTGGCCTCGTAAAAAGCCGCAAAAAAATAGTCGCAAACGACGAAAACTACGCTTTAGCAGCTTAATAACCTGCTCTGAGCCCTCTCTCCCTAGCTTCCGCTCTTAAGACGGGGATCAAAGAGAGGTCAAACCCAAAAGAGATCGCGTGGATGCCCTGCCTGGGGTTGAAGCGTTAAATCTAATCAGGCTAGTCTGGTAGTGGCGTGTCTGTCCGCAGGTGCCAGGCGAATGTAAAGACTGACTAAGCATGTAGTACCGAGGATGTAGGAATTTCGGACGCGGGTTCAACTCCCGCCAGCTCCACCAAAATTCTCCCTCAACGATTACCAGAGTCGTCCGAGGAAGTCCTGAAAGCCCGCACAGCGTAAGCCTTGCGGGCTTTTTTGTGCTTTGAATTTGTCCCGCGAAGTCTGATGCCAACTAATTAAATCCGAACCTTTTAGGCACCTTGTTAGGCACCTCATAAAGCTTTATTGTTTTTGAGGTGCCTAAAACTATGGAAACCCGGCAATGGCAAGACAAACCAAACCTCTATCCGTTAAAGAAATCGAATCTGCTAAACCCAAGGAAGCGGACTACGTTCTCTATGATGGCGATGGCTTTGAGCTACTCATCAAATCCAGCGGGAGTAAAATCTGGCAGTTTCGCTACATTCGCCCTGTCACCAAGAAGCGCGCGAAGAAGACCGGAGTATGGATTTACCCCCTGTCAGAATACTCTTTCAGCATGTCAAGGACCGCCCAACGGGCTGCATCGTCTGCGATATTTTCAGGCAGCGCATCAGCTCGCAGATTTATGTAAGCGTCAACAGCCCTTCTGATGACCATGCTGACAGAGTCACGATCGTGCGTTGCCAATGTGGAAGTCAGCAGGCCGTCAGGATCAATGCCGTGGAATTCAATGCGGCGAACCCCACGTTGCGGAAGATTTACACGACGGTACAACATAGGTCCCAGCACTTGCTCGCGGAAGAATGCCAACATACCAATCGCTTCAAAAAGTTCGCCCCTTCCCAGCTTAACCACTGCATAATGCAGCCAGATCCAGGCTCGGGACTCAAACCACTCCGGCGTCTTGTTAGGCCAGTGAGCACTAAATTTTGCCAGTTGTCGCTCCAGAGCAGTGTTATCGCGGGTAAACAACACTGCTGGCTCCTCAACGCGTTGGGTGAGCATTTCCAGGGTGATAAATTTCAGGTCGACATGAAGGAGTTCGGGGCCATACAGGCATATAAGCAGGCGAGGCTCTCCCACATGTTCCCCGGTGAAAGCATGCAACAAATGGCCTAATGTTCCGGCGAGCACCTTACGCTGCGCCATGATTTCGTCATAGTAGAGAGGATCTACGACAACGATAAAATCGAGATCGGAGTATTTATCAAATCCGCCATGAATAATTGAGCCACCAGCGAGAAGGGAATGAATTCGCGAATCCGACTGGAATTTAAGCTTGAGTTGCTCTGCAAAACTTCTGTGTAAATCGGGTAACGTACTAAGCATACTTTTTCCTGTTCACAAAAACACCAAGCATTTCAGAATATCGAGTTGTTTAAATTCTGGCCAGATATTTTTGCAGGAACAGTAATGTCTCTGGAGAGTTTACTCACTTAGCCGCATATCCACTATTACTTGACCACGACAGTTCATAGGTCATTTTCTCCCCAAACAACCATGTTTCTGCCCGAATATCCCATCCTCAACCCCATCCGGAAATGAGCGGTTGTCATTTAAGCGGTATAATTCATTAACAATTACTGCACCAAATATATACCAGGCAGCATTGTGATGCAGACCGTCATACTTAATAAAGGTAGCCTCTCGCTATTTAACCCAACATTAAACGTGGATTTGCCCCAGACCATAATAACCGTGTTGATAACTCGAAACTGCACGAGGTGGATAAATAGCGGTATCAGCACTTACAGTTTTTTCCTAAAGCCAGCGCTTCGTTTATCTGCCATGCTTAATCACGCTAATAACTTATAACGCTAAGCGAGGATATTATGAAAAAGACAATTATCGCATTATCTGCAATTCTGCTGGCTTCTCCCGTTATTGCCGCCACGACACACGCAACTGATAATGATGTAGCTGCCGCGCACGAAAACGCCAATACGGCAAAAGAAAAACTGCATCAGGCGCAGAATCAGGGCGAAGAGCAACAGTTAAAAGCCAAACATGCAGCTGAAGGTAAACAAGATGACCTGAGCAGCAAGGTAAGTGAAGGCTCACAAAAAGCCTGGAATACAACCAAAGAAGGTACTGAAAAAGGTTGGAATGCAACAAAAGAAGGTGCCGAGAAAGGCTGGAATAAAACCAAAGAAGGTGCTGCTTCCGTTGAGAAAAAAGTCAGCGAGTAATCTTCCAGCCATTTAATAATAAAAAACCGCGCGAGCGGTTTTTTATTATCAGCAATTCTTATAATAAATGCAGGAACGCATTAAAGGGTATTGGTTTGCTGAACAGATATCCCTGACCAAAGCTAACGTCCAACCGTCGTAGTCTCTCCATCTGTTCTTCACTTTCTATCCCTTCCGCCACCACTGGGATCCTGGCCAGTTCAGAAAGGTGAACAATGTTGCTGATAATGCTATCACTCACGCCACCTTTACCCAAGTAATCGATAAACATCTTATCTACTTTCAAAAACCGCGGCGAAATACGTTGCAGCGCTGCATAGTTAGAATATCCGGTCCCAAAGTCATCGAGGGCTAGCGCCGCTCCTGTCTCCTTCAAGCGCTTCAGCACGCTTTCACGGATCAGATTCTGCTGTCGCTCGGTGATCTCTACCATTACGTCAATATGAAACAAGTTCATCCGCTGAATAAAGGCGATAATGGCATCGGTAAATTCATTATCTTCCAGTGACAATGGCGGTACGTTAATACCAATGTGAAAAGGCATATCGCAATGCTCCCTGAAGCACCGCATATTAACCTCTACCTGCGTTAAAAGTTTCAGCGTCAGCGCATTGATCAACCCACTATGTTCAGCCGTGTGGATAAATTCGTTAGGGGGAATAATTCCCTGCTCCGGGTGATTCCAGCGAGCAAGGACTTCAGCCCCGACGATTTTTCCGGAAGCGAGTTCGACGACGGGCTGATAAAATGGAACAAATTCATCATTATTAATCGCACGCTGCAGTATTTTTATTGGCGAAATTCGCTGCACCCGGCGTAAATGGAAATATAACAGCAAAGACAGAAGAACAAATAAAATAAGAAGATAATGATTATCCCGCACATAATCCGCAATGCCATCCTGTGAATCCGTCACAATCCAGAAAGGATAGTTTTGCGAGGCCATCTGCACGAAAGGATGTTTGGCTGGATACAATAAAAAATGCACATCAATGTTTGCTTTACGGGAAAAGTCCATGAGGATTTTATCGATCGCCGCTTTATATACCGCAACCGCCACCACCTGCCCCTGAAACGGAAAATAGAGGATATACATCTCCGTCTTCAGTCGATAAATCTGTTCAATCATCAGTGAGTGCGTGGTCGTTCCCCTGGAAACAATCCCCGGCGATTCTCTGCCTTCGAGAGAAGAGCAGTTCCACTCACCGTTTCTGATGATGCTGACTGAACGAATCTTCTCGCCAGACGCCGTAAGAAGACGCAATTTTCGTAGCAGATCGTCGGTGCAATCTTCCTGAATATTTGCGCTGGCCAACACAGCCAAGGTATTTACGTCGTCAAATATCGTGTCGATTTCTTCGATCAGGCTATTTATCGCGTGTTCCCTGACAAGTTGTCCCTCTCTATCCCATTGCTGCCATGACGTCAGCACACCGGCCAGAAGAAAAAGCAACACCAGCATGATGGGTGTGATTTTCTTGGTTACAGACATGATTAACTCGTGTTGTTGAACAGAGCGCCCTGAAGGACGCTCTTCAGATATTATTTCAGCAGGAAATAACCAGACTGACATACGCCAGTCTGGCTGAACTTACCCGGCAGAATCAGCTTAGAAGTTCCATTTCACGCCTACCATCGCAGCGCTGTCGTTATAGCCTTTGTCGCCAGCCTGGACCCCGATGTTGCCCCACAGATTAAGACGCGGACTTACCTGTCCTTCCACACCCACTTTTACCTCGGCGATATTTTTCGCCCCGTCCTGACGAACATTCACGCCGTCCATGGTCGTACTGAAATCTCGTGAATTGTGCAGCCAGTTCAGCTCGGCAAACGGCTGGAATTCACGTTCTTTACCGTTATCCATCTGATGATGGCTCTTAATCCAGGTTTTCAGGCCCAGCCGGGTCTGCACATTGCCGTTACCATGGCTGGTGATACGGGTGCCGTTGCTTTCCCGATGGTCGTCCGCCTTCACGCCCATCCAGACCGCCTGCGCCTGAGGTTGTATGTACCATTCGTTCAGCGTTCCCTGACTGCCGCTAAATTCACCCATTTTCTGGGCATATCCCATTTCCAGCGAGGCGGTCACCCCTTTCGATTTATACGATTCGCCCTGCAGATCATCGCCTTTGACATTGTTATCAAACCAGCTGTACTGAGCCCAGCTGTCCAGCCAGGCGCCGTTATGCGATGCATCATTGGCATACCATGTGGCATAAACGCCGGTGCTGTAGCCATTGACTGAACCTCTGGAACGGTAACCCGTGCGTGACGATCGGGTGTTGCTGTGATCGTTCCCGTAGCCCGCCATCACGCCAAGGTGCCAGCGATCAAGTCCGTTCTGGCTCCATTGCGCAATGTCGCCCCCCAGCTGCAATACATAACGGTTGCTCTGGGTTTTCAGCTGGCCGCTGCCGTCACGCCAGTTGTTATGCCCGCCAACGTGGCGCATCCACATACTGGTGACTTTCTGCTCGCCGGTCAGGGCATCAATATACTGCGTTTCGCCCAGGCGATCGTACAAACGGGTGACGAACATGTTGTTGGCCGCCGCCAGGTTAGCCGTGTAGCTGCCGCCTTCCGGACGCAGATCTTTATCCGGATCCGGATCCGGTTTTGGTTCGGGATCCGGATTGGTTTTGCCGCTGGTCAGATACCAGTTGCCGCTGTTTTCATCCTGACCGCGCCCAAGGCTGTAGTCATATGCCCCCGCCACAATACGGCCGGCCTGGGTAAACTCACCGTCCGATGCGCCATCAACATGGATAACTTCGATCCCATCAATCGTGGCGGCCCCTTTCCCACCGGCGTTAGTGACGCTGACGGAGGTTGTGCCACTGGTATCGCCTTTCACCACCAGCTTATCCGTAACGGAATTGTCATCCCCCAGCGCGGTGTTCAAGGAAAGATGACCACCATTACCCGTGTAATTACCATTGACCACCAGTTGATTACCGGCCTGCTGACCATTCACACCGGTTGCGAGGGTACCGCTGTTAACCAGGTCGCCCCCCACCGTGAACAGGAGGTTATCACCGGTCCCGGTCCCCACCTGCAGCACACCGGCGTTATTCACATGACCTGCAACGCCCCCCGTGCCCGAGAGCATCCCCGCAGCCGCAATGTTGACTTCAGTACTGGCCAGCGTGACCGGAGATGTGCCGTCTCCCAGTACCAGGCCACCCTGCTCGATCTCCGTTTTCCCCGTCCAGGCGGCGTTGTCACCGACGGTAATGGAGCCGGCTCCCAGCTTGGTCACGTCGCCGCTACCATAAACGTCGTTATCAAGCTGCCAGTCGGTATTACTGTTCAGCACCAGTGAACCGCTGTTGCTCACCTCTGCGCTGCCCAGATTTTCTGCGCTGAACGCGGTAAGCCGGGAATCCGTATCCACAGCAAATTGCCCCGTAAAGGCGCTGTTGTTACCCACCAGCGCGACGTCGCTTTCGCTGAGTTCAACCCGTCCGGCATCGCTGATGCTGTTGTAAAGCGCGCCTGCCGCCTTGCTCATCGTCAGCGTTCCCGCCGCCACAATATCGCCGGTGCCAAGGCCCAGCGTGGTGTTCATCAGCACGCGCGCACCTTCTGCAATAGTCGTTTTTGCCGTCAGCGTGCTGTTTTCACCGGTAATGGTCAGCGTATCGCCATTGATGTTTAGCGCGCCGCTTCCGGTCAATATTCCATCGGCTGTTCCGCCCTGCTCCAGGGTCAGGCTACCGCCATTGATGTTCAGCAGTGAGTCAGCCGCCGCCGTCAGCTTACCGACAGTCTGGCTATAACCGTTCATGTCAAAACCGGTCTCAGCGGCCAGACGCAGTTCACTGGTCTGTCCAAGAACATTATCGTTTTTCATCAGCAGGTTGCCGCTGCGTACATCGGTGATACCGGTGTAATCGTTATCCATATTCGACAGCGATACCGTCTGGCCTCTGGCACTGTCAAACGCCAGGTCGCCACTGCCGGTCACGCGGGCGCTGAGATCTGCGGCATTACCGGCTTTTCCGTTCGCATCCAGGACCAGTGCATTGTCTCCGGAGGCCAGCAGTTCGACCTGTGTCAGACCATAGCTAATGTACAACCCATCATCGTTTTCCCCTCCGGTAAGGCGATAATCATAGGTTCCGTTCGCAACAATCTCACCATTTTGGCTGATGCCAGCTTCAACCCCATCGCTGATGATATTGCCATTGCTATCGGTGAGCGTCAGATTGCCCGCACCACCGGAGACGGCAGTATCTGAGGTCGCCAGTTGAATCAGCGACTGCGCATCGTCCTGTTCAAGAAGTGACTGCGTGGTATCAGCCAGCGGACGATCGTTGGTAATCGTGCCGGTATCAACCTGCACGGTTCCGCGTCCGGAGAGATCCATCGCGCCAGCATGAATTGTTCCTTCGGCACTGCTCTGCCCCGGCGTCACACCGTCAAAGCTGACGGTACCGCCGTTAAACGCCAGGCCGCCGATATTCTGCTCACCGGACCCCACGTGGGTGACGTTCCCCTCACCTACATTTAATGTTGCCTGGCTCAGCGCCTGGGTATTTAATCCGGCCAGCTCAAAGGTGCTGTTCGTCAGCGCCAGCGTCCCCTTGAATCCATCAGCCGCATTGTTGCTGGTAAAATCAAACGCATTACCGCTGGCATCAACGGCGACCGTTCCCGTTCCCGCCAGATGGCTGTTAAAGGCCAGCGCAGCGTCAGAATTCAGCGACAAGGTGCTGCTCGCATCAATGTTGTAACCCGTACCGGTCGCATCGTTTTGGTTATCACCCAGCGCATAATCAACATTATTAACGGTAAATACTGAACCTGCGGTGAGATCGATATGCTCCATGCCGGTAATAGCATCGGCGCGATTGAGGATGTACTGTGCATTATTCAGCTGAAGTGTATCCTCCCCGTCACCCCCATTGAGGCTGGTAAACAGTGAGGTTTCTGTCTCTTTGACATCTTTCAGTACGTACAGATCGTTACCACTGCCCGTCTTGATGTCGGTTGCGGTACTGCCAAACTCCAGCGTAACGGTGTTATCACCGCTCATCAGGTTAACCTGACCAACAATGCTGGCGCCCGCCGCGTTAGTAAACGCAATACCTGCCCCTGAGAGCATTTCTACCGCTTTTTGCGACGCATCCAGCGCTTTAATAACGCCTTTATTGATAAACGTTTCCAGGGAACCGTTATCAGCATTCACCACCGCATGACTGGTCGATTTCGACGCCAGCTCACCAGCCTGCTCAACATGTTTGGTCGTGCCACCAACAATCAACGCTTCACCACCGTTAGCGTCAAGCACGTTAACGCTGACGCCCGTTTTCAGGTCGGTTGACGCATTGGTGACGATTCCTTTCCCCGCAGCCTGCTCAACATTGATAACCAGATCGCGCGAGTCAGACATATCCAGCGTTTGATTCGTTTCGCTGCCATCGATATTTTCAAACAGGATCCCCGTACCGCTCCCCGTCACGTTAATCGTTCCGGAGTTGGTCTGCGCCAGGGATGCTCCGGTATGAATACCGATGCCATTCCCCACGCTGATAGTTGTATCTTTTAGCTGAATACCCGCAATGTTGGCGACGTTTTCAATGGCGCTTCCTTTACCCGTGCTGTCCATTGTGATGGTGGCTCCATCGACCAGCAGACCTTTCGCACCGGCGGCCAGCAAGATACCGTGCGCGTCTCCCGATGCTTTGGTTTCTCCCGAACCCGTCAGACTTAATGACGCATCATTGCCGACGAGATAGGCTGCGGTACCATCCGTCGCGCTAACCGTCGCATTGTTGTTCACAACGGAATCAGCGCCTTCAATACTGACCGCCACACCATTAACCTTGATGTCGCCGTCGTTATTCAACGTACCGCCGGAAACCAGCACGCCTGTGCTGCCCGCCTGATCAAAGTCGATGTTACCTTTATGGTTGAGCGTACCGCCGTTACGAGCGATGTAGCCGAAAGCGCCATCCGCCGTATTGCTGGTATTCAACGTGGCGTAGCTGGTCAGGGTTGAGTTGCCTTTCTGACTCTCATCAACATTCCCGGACAAGTCATAATAATTACCATCAACGATCCCGGCAGTGGTGTCTTTACCGGAAAGTTTCACAATCACCGCGTCTTTGGTGATAACCCCATCCGCTCCGCCTTCAACCCGAATCCCGGTCGCACCGTCCCCGGTAATACTCAGCGATTGCGAGCCGGAATCAAAATGGCTCCCCGCCCCGGTCACCTGCAGAATTGTGCTGTTTGTGCCTGATGCCATCATTGTCGTACCAGACGACCCGCTGCCATCAAAAGTCGCGCCACCCTCTATGCGATATAACGTTGAGCCTTCAGTCGAGACGTCCTGCGTATTAGTCGAAGAAGCGTTAACTTTTGATCCTGCACCATAAACAAAATAGCCAATCTGGTTCTTGCCGCTGGTAAATGAGACGTTGCCCATATTGGTGATATCGATAACACCGCCGTCACGAACGTGCAGACCAATGGCGTTATCTGCGGCAAGGTTCACACTGCCACTCATCGTAAGCTGAGATCCTGCTCCTTCGACCCAAGCACCAATATTTTTTAACGTATTGTCCGTTGAACTGCCGTTGGTGATATTTATCGTGCCCGAGTGCAGCGCCTGGCTCCCTCCCTGCAGCTCAATGCCGCTGGCACTGTACCCATTGAGGTTAATCGTGCCGCTGTTTACCAGTCCTTTTGCACCGTTAATGCCCATCAGACCAATATTTTGCGCAGAGCCGGTGCCATTGATGTCAATAACGCCGTCCTGGGTAACGTTGATTGCACCAGGCGACGAACTGCCGTTGGCCTGAATGGCAACAGCATTCTCGACTTTTTCACCAATTGTGATGTTACCGGTGTTATTGATGGTCCCACTCTTCACAAACATACCAATGGCCGGAAGAGTGACCTGAACCTCGCTGGTCGCCTCATCTTTTACCGCTTGCGCGGTACGTCCGATGTAAATCGTGCCATTATTGGTAGCAACAGCATTACGCTGAACAAATACGCCGTAGGTATAGACGTTATCAGAAGATTTCGCAGGCTCACCCCCGGTGGCAATATTCATCACCCCGTTATTAATAAAGGTTGCCGTGTCATTCATCAGCACGCCATAGGCGTTATAGATATCCTGGTGCGAGGCGAGGTTGATAACGCCGTCGCTCTGTACCTTCGTTGTTCCGGTCGCAAGAATCCCGGTATGGGCACCAACCCACGCATTTTTCACATCACGACTGGTTCCCGCGTCAATAATCCCGTTGTTATTTACGATACTATCACGCGCGGAAACGACATAATCACCACCGGATGCACCGGCGGCTGCCCCCAACGTACCGTTGTTATTAAGCGTGGCTCCGTCGGTCAGCTTCACTACGGAAGTATCGCTGAACACGGCCTGAATATTGGCATCAGCAGAAATATTGACGACAGAGCGCGCCCCGGACGCTTTAATAAAGCTGTTCACATCACGATTTGCAGCCTGCAACACCGCATCACCGTCCGGGATATTGGTGTCGAAATGGATGTTTTTCTGTTCTGTGGTATAGGCTTTATGCAGCTCAGTCTCGTAGTCCGCAGGGGAAAGCTGCCCAGCCTCTACGGCTTTCACCAAAGCATCATTGTAGTTTTTTAAATCATCAAGATTATTGACCGTATACTCGCCAAGCGAGCTGGAGAAGGTGCCGTTATAGGTTGCGGTGTCAAAGTTATAATCTTTACCGGCATTGTTCGCGACATTGCCAACGCTACCGCTTTGCACGATGGTTTTGGCGTTGTAATTCAGTACCGCGTCTTTTGTATCGCTGGCGCTGCTCTCAACGTTATAAACGCCAGAGACCTTCGTGATCGCATTGAAGATATTTGCCGGGTTTGATGCCCAGTCGCTTCCCGTTGAACCGACATTTACATCCAGCGTACCGCCTGATTTCACCGTCGCCAGCTTCATGTTCACATACTGCCCATCACCGACGCCGACCGCCAGATAAGTCGTCAGATCGCCAACGCTATTTGCAGCAAAATTATTGCTGTCATACACCTGAATTGTACGCGAAGCCCCGGTGATGGGGTCAACATATTGAATGCTATGGGTTCGGCCACCTAAAGTCGTCTGCGTCAGGTTTATATTTTCACTCCCTGACGAAATATATCCATTATCCATTGCCTGCTGAATCGTCATCGTTTTAAAACCCGATGCTCCTGAGGCAATGCTGCCATATCCTTTGGTACCGTTGACAATATTCATAGTTTCATCGTCACCGACAACAAGTTGCCCTGCGCCATTAGCGTTAGTCGATGGTAAGTAATCCGGCAAGACGTAGTCGGCGGCAAAAGCATATATTGAATGCGTAGTTAGTACGGCACCTATTATGCTAAGCGCTATTTTTGAAATAGTGAATTTATGCGTTTTAGATTCAATACTACCTGAGCTATTGGTTTCTATAGAAGCACTGCAACGCTTCGCCAGCTCTGAAACAACTACAGCGCACGAGTGCGAAACACTCCATACTACTTTAAAAATCTTGTTCATCATTACCATTCCGAATAATTCCACGAATACCCGTCCTGGTAAAGTTCGTGGTCACATAGCATTATGGGATGCTCATAACTACCCAGCGGTCAGATAACTCTTCTCTGGAGATTTTCCCGCTGAAACATTGAGCAACTTGTACGTGACGAATGATATGTCCGCACCACCCAGCAATCTATTTATACTGACAAAATCGTAATTTATAGATGATTTATCTAAATAAAAAACACATTATAGATTTAAATTTTATTCTCACTATATAAACACTCGACGAGTTGTTAAATAATTGCGAAAATAATGCAACAGAAAAAAACAATGTCAGACACAATAAATAAACATTTCGAATTAAATGAAACGCAATTTAATTTATTTCGCACCTCGTAAAAAATATCAATCACCGCCTGTATTAAATAATGAAATTTATATAAGAGAATTCTTATTACGCGTTTTTAGATAAAACATCACTCATTTGAGTTAGATAAATTACGCCTGCCAACAAATGATTTTGCAGTCAACCACAAAAAGAACAACCTTATGATAAGTGAGTTTCACGGCATCAGTACTCTAAGGCGTTAACGGTAATAATCAACTTCCTTTCTGATTATTGTTTAAGCCTCTTGATACCATACAATTTTTCGATTATTTTACTTAAGTAATTTTTCGTTCGCTCATTATAAAAATTGTCATTTACTAACGTCACCGACAACTTTTAAATCAACTGGTGCCCCCAATTTCGGCGTTTTAAACCTGCGAGAGATAATAATGGTCTATCTAAAAATAGTTGCACTCTTATAATTTCATCAGAATGAGGCAGGTACTTATACTTAAAATGAATGATTTCATGGTTTTTTATGCCGGGAGCGTCCTTTACGATGCAAAAATGAAACGCCCTTCTCCCTGCATCAGCCCTGCGACATCCCACGAGCCTGTAGTGAAGAAGAAATGCCACTATGGTTTATAATTAGGTAATACTCTGTTAATGATGAAAAAATGAAATATCTAATTAACAATGAAGTTACATTTAGAACTGATGATGGCGTTTTGGCGAGTCTGAGTCCGTCTGACAATTCCCTCACCCTGTCTATCACAGCAAACCGGATCCTGACCTATTTGCTTGAGCAAGAAGGGAAAGTGGTTTCAAGAGAAGAGATGTTCACGAATGTTTGGGACAAAAATGGTCTGCAGGCCTCCAATAATTCGTTAAGCCAGTATATTTCTTTGATTCGTAAGGGATTACAGGAGCTAGGCTGTGAACATGAGATTATTCAAACCGTGCCACGGGTCGGCTTTTTCATCGCTGAAGGGCTGGTAGCCACCATTGAGGAACCGCCTTCAGTTACCGTGACTTCCCATGCCCCTTCTAAAGCCGCGCCCTCCCTGTCTAAACTCGTAAAAATGACGTTGTTGGCAGCCGGGGGCATCTCATTACTTATGCTCCTTTACCCAGTCAACTCATTGTTTAACAGCAGTAAAAACAACCTTCCCGATGTACAGCTGTTTAAACTGGGCAATATCGATCTCTGTCCGGTGTATACCGTTTTTGAAAGCTCGCCAGAAATAGCGACCGCGAAGCTTGAAAAAGCGCAAAAAATGGCTGATTTACACCTGAAGTGTCTGGCTGGCGCATTGTTTATTTTTCAGCCTGACGATCTGTACGTTTACGGCGAAAAAGGCCGCGTATTTTTATCCCGCTGTACTTTCAATAATGCAGAAAAAACAAAGTTTGCTGGATGCAAGGATCTTTATATCCATGAATACTAAATATAAAACTAAGATATTGCTTGCCGGAGCCGCCATTCTGGTCGCCGTCAGTACTTTGTTAAGCGCGAATGGAATCGCCCTCATTTCCGTCAATCAGGGAATAAGCGTGCACTGCGTTTCAACCCTCTCATTACCCGAACTGCCTGGAGGCGGGAAATACGACGGTAGCCTGATGCTCCAGTTGCAAAAAGATAACACCGGCGTTCTTGATTTCTCAGGCATTATTACCACTACTCCTCCAGCAGACAATCGCCCAGGACAACGGCTTATCCTGCAACGCTCCGTCAGTTTTAATTATCGAATAGAAGATAAGGGCGTGGTGTTTCTGGAAGACATGAAGATGAGTAAACACAGTCTGGATAACGTGTCAGATGAGATGTTTACCCATAATATCTACGATCCGTTCACGCCCGGGAAGCGCGCGCAAATATATAAAATGAATAATGCCTATCTGTTAGGCAATACCTTTTCGCCCACAAACGTCTGCGTCAGTAAATTGTAGGAATGAGCCGCCATTCAGCATCATTTCCTCGCCACAGTCTGTTTCTACAGTTAAATCAGAGCAGGGCCACGGCAACGCGCAGGCCCTGATTCCATACGCTTTCCCCCTTATTTATCAACCGGATAATCCCGATTAATCCACGCGTGATCGTCTTCCCAGGTAAACATCCATTTGCGAACCGGCCCCGCCATCACGTTAAGGTAGTAGCTGTCATATCCCGCCAGAGTTGCCACCGGGTGATACCCTTTTGGCACCATCACCACGTCGCGGTTGTAAACCGCCATACACTCATCCAGCGTTCTGTCGTCGGTGTATACCCGCTGCATACAGAATCCCTGCGGCGGGTTGAGGCGATGGTAGTAGGTCTCTTCCAGATACGTTTCCTGAGGAGGATTATCGGTGTCATGCTTATGGCTTGGATAAGAACTGGTGCAGCCTTCATTGGTCCACACCTCCACCACCAGCAGGCTGTCGGCGGGTTTATCTTCCGGTAAGATGTTGTGCACGTAGCGCTGGTTATGACCTTTGCCACGCGCTTCGCCGTCGATATCCTTAGGTGCAATCAGCCGCGTCGGATACGTTCCTTTCCCTGGTGCCGCGCAGACCGCCAGCTCCAGTCTGGTCACCGCCTGAACCTGTATGGTTTCACCAGCGGTGACATAGACCGCCCACGGTTTGATCCGTTCGAACGGGCTCATCCGCTCGCCGATATCCGTAAAGGTTGCACCCGGCGTGGTGACGGTCGCGCGTCCGGCGACCAATACCAGACAACGTTCTTCGCTGACGGCGGGCAGCGTAAGCTGCTGCCCCTCTTCCAGTTCGTACGCTTTAAAGCCAACATATTCCCAACCGGCGCTTTCCGGCGTCACTGACTGCGTACGCCCCTGCGCGTCCGGCTGCTGCCAACGTGATAATAAACGTGACATATCACCTCCTCAGATAAGACCAGCGTCACGCGCCAGACGGCTAAGGTTGTTATAGCCCAGACGCGCATACGTCAGCGGATGCGCGATGGCCGGATCCTGCTCCGCCTCCACGACTAACCACCCCTGATACTGGTTCGCCTTCAGCAAGGCCATGATCGGCGGATAGTCAACGCAGCCATCGCCCGGCACTGTAAAGACCCCACTCAGTACCGCATCGAGAAAGCTGGTTTTGCGATTTTTGACATCCGCCAGCACGTCGGCACGCACGTCTTTACAGTGAACATGGTTGATACGCGATGCCCAGCGCTGCGCCACCGCCAGCGGATCGGCCCCGGCGAAGGTCAAGTGTCCCGTGTCGAGCAACAATCCAACTTCATCACCGGTATTCGTCATCAGATTACCCACATCTTCAGCAGATTCAATCACCGTTCCCATGTGGTGGTGATAGGCAATCTGTACCCCCTGCTGCTGGGTGTAGCGCGCAAACTCGGTAAGCTTTTCACCGTATTCTTGCCAGCGCTCTTGCGGGAAGCGCGGACGCAGATGTACCGGCGTCTGCTGCTCGCCGTGAATGCAACCACTGACTTCGGCAAAGACCAGCACCTTGGCCCCCAGCTCGCGCAGTAACGTCAGATGTGACTGCACGGCGGCAATCTCCTCCTCCACGCTGCGTTCCAGCAGACGTCCGGAATACCAGCCGGAAACCAGTTGCAGGTCGTGACGCTGCAAAATGGGGCCGAGCAGTCGCGCCTCGCGCGGGAATTTATTACCCAGTTCGAAACCAGCAAATCCGGCCTCTTTACCCTCGCTCAGACAAGTATCAAGCGACGTCTCAGCGCCCAGTGAAGGAAGATCATCATTCGTCCATGTCAGTGGATTAATACCTAATTGTACCGTCATTATCTTCTCCTGAATTATGCTTGTCCGCGCTCGCGCCACCAGGCGATAAGCTGCAGGTAGTTATCTTTAATGCGCGCCACCAGTTGCGCATCGTCAATATCGTGTTTTAACCACGCGCGGGAAGCGTCGCCAAACAGCGTGCGTCCCACGGCAAATCCTTTCACCACCGCATGACCCGCAGCCGCTTTGAAATCAGCGCGCAGTTGCTCTGCCGGTGCGTCCAGACCAAGGATCACCACGCCACGGCAGTGCGGATCGCGCCGTTCAATAATGTCACTCAACGCCGTCCAGCCAGCAGAAGTCAGCGGTGGGAGTTTCCACCAGTCGGGGTAAATCCCTAAGTTGTAGAAGCGGGAAATGGCGCGCAAATACAGTTCATCACTGCGCGGCATACTGGCCGGCAAAATCACCTCCAGCAGCAGCTCATGACCAGACTGACAACAGGCGCGGTACACCTCGGCGATTTTCTGTTCTTGCTCCAGACGCAACGCGTGGGCATCTTCTGGATGGAAAAAAACCAGACACTTCACCACATGTTCCTGCGGCCAACTGATGAGCTGCGAGCCAATATTGCCGTGTTCCATCTCCAGCGGGCGAGATCCCGGCAGTTCGATAGGGCGACCTATCCACCAGCCCTCTCCGGTTATCGAATTCAGTGCATCCTGACCAAACGTACCGTCGCAAAGCAGCCCGGCCTTGCCCTCCAGCCCGGCGCTGTTGGCCGCTTCACGGCTGGCCTGCAAAATAAGCTGTTTCAATGCCGGAATACGCTTCAAAGACGCGCCGCACTGTAGCGCCATCTCTTCAAGCTGACTGCGGTGATCGAAAGCCATCACGCACAGTTCCGGCCATTCGCGGCGACGGGTGGTGACGCGGTGCAGATGGTTTAGACGCGGGTCAAGATCCGGACGCGGAACGAGTGCGGCGCGGGAGAGATAATCATCAAGCTCAACTTTGCTCGGCATCGCCGGCGCACAGCCGTGACGCGATACCACAAGCGCACCACAGGCATTAGCATAGCGGCACGCCTGCTCCCATCCCTCATCGTTGAGGTAGCCGCGCAGCAGGCCGGACATAAACGCATCCCCCGCCCCCAACACGTTCAGCACCTCCACGCGTACGCCGGTCACCGTCAGGCCATCGTCCAGCCGGGCCGGGATCGCGTCGGTATACACCGAGCTACCGAGCGCACCGCGCTTGCAGACCAGCGTCGCGTTACTCACGCCGCGAACCTGCGACAGCGCCTGCAGCGTATCGGTACTGCCGCCCGCGATATGAAACTCCTCCTCGGTGCCGACAATCACATCAAAAAGATGCAACACCTCCTGCAACTGACGGGTGACCTGATCGGCGGCGATAAAACGCGTTTCGCCGTCGCCTAAGGATGTAAGCCCCCACAGCACAGGGCGATAGTCGATATCCAGCGCCGTACGCACGCCGTGACGGCGGGCGTAAGCGAGCGCCGTCAACACCGCCTCGC
>OCAE01000760.1_pt1 | contig 17972 bp, 15 predicted proteins | sample 1495581 | NCBI WGS metagenome assembly OCAE01 (sample SAMEA2580278, study PRJEB22360) | human gut metagenome | biome: human gut; feature: human-associated habitat; material: faeces | place: Denmark | collected 2008/2010 | reverse complement strand
CCCCGCCGGTCACGGAAGAGCCGCGTGGTACCCCGTATCCGGATTTTCATGCGGATGTCCGGCCGTTACAGTATCAGGCCGCCGGGCAACGCGGCTGACATGCGACGGCACAGGTTCTGTGCCGTCAGTCTGATTTTCAGAAGCTGAACGGTTCGCCGCTCTGCTCGCTGATGGCCTGTGCCAGCATGGTAAACAGCTCGCCGCCGCTGCGGTCACAAATCCATTTATCTGATTTCAGATCAAAATGATAGCCGCCGTTGCGCGCCGCCAGCCAGATCTGATGAAATGCTTCCTGCTTGTTGATGATAATTTTTGAGCCGTTTTCAAAACTCAGTGTCATCACTCCGCCGTTGGTTTCGCAGTCAATATCCGCATCGCCGTCGTAATCATCTAATTCTGCTTCAATATCCTGCAGCAGTGTATCCGCTGTCTGATGAAATTCTGTATCGTTCATTGTCATTTCCTATTTGCTTTTCGACATCTAACTGCGATTATAGAGGGTATTGACTGATGATTAACAGGCATGACTGTAAATGAAGAAAAAAATGATCTGTGCGGTATCCGCCGTGATGCTGCTGGCCCTGTCCGGCTGCGGACTGAAAGGCCCGCTTTACTTCCCGCCGGAAGAGCCTGCCGCCGCGAAAAGCGCTCCTGCCGCAGAGCAGTCTGCTGTGCCGGCTGACAACGCTGAGACCGGCAAAACGCAAAAATGATCACCGGATAACTCCCGGTTACTGAGGCGCAAACAGGATCTGAACATGCAGTTCACCAAAATGCACGGCCTGGGTAATGATTTTATGGTGGTGGATGCCGTCACCCAGAATATCTATTTTTCTCCGGAGCTTATCTGCCGTCTGGCAGACCGGCACACTGGTGTCGGCTTTGATCAGCTGCTGGTGGTGGAAGCCCCCTATGACCCGGAACTGGATTTTCACTACCGCATCTTTAACGCTGACGGCAGTGAAGTGGCGCAGTGCGGCAACGGCGCACGCTGTTTTGCCCGGTTTGTCCGCCTGAAAGGGCTGACCAACAAGCGGGATATCCGTGTCAGCACGCAATCCGGGCGTATGGTGCTCACGATCGCCGATGATGATAATGTCCGCGTGAACATGGGTGTGCCGGTGTTTGAACCGGCGCTGGTACCGTTCCGTGCGGTCAAAGAAGAGAAAACCTATATTATCCGCGCCGCGGAACGCACTGTTCTGTGTGGTGTGGTGTCGATGGGCAATCCGCACTGTGTTATCCAGGTGGAAAGTACGGAAACGGCGGAAGTTGAGGTTATCGGCCCTGTTCTGGAGAGCCACGAGCGTTTCCCGGAACGGGCAAACATCGGCTTTATGCAGACCCTGTCGCGTGACCATATCCGTCTGCGGGTGTATGAACGCGGTGTCGGTGAAACACAGGCCTGCGGCAGCGGTGCCTGCGCGGCGGTCTCTGTCGGGATCCGCCAGGGGTTGCTGGCAGAGAATGTACAGGTGGATTTACCCGGCGGCACTCTGTTTATCAGCTGGGAGGGGGAGGGAAAACCCCTGTTTATGACCGGCCCGGCCACGCATGTATATGATGGTGTTATCCATCTTTAATCATCATAAAGAGGATAAATAGCAATGGACAGTCAACAGGATACCGCGGTATTCGCCGCTTCCGGAGAGCCGGATGATGCGGCAGTGCTGGCGTATCTGAAAGCACATCCGGATTTTTTCATCCGCAATGCCGCGCAGCTCACGGAGATGACCATCCCGCACCCGGTAAAAGGTGCGATCTCGCTGGTGGAATGGCAGCTCGGACGCCAGCGTGAGCGGATCGGCACATTGACCGGTGATCTGATGCAGCTGATGGTACAGGCCCGTGAAAATGAACACCTGTTTTCACGTCTGCTGAAACTGCTGGCGTCACTGTCCGCTGCCACTTCTCTTGATGATTTTTCCGAACGCCTGAATCAGTGGGCGAAAGGGCTGAAACTCAGCCATGCCAAAATCCGTCTGTTTACCGACAGCTGGCGGCTGGGCGCGCCATTCCGTCATCAGGATCTGGCCTTGTCCCGCGCACACTTTGAAACCATCCGCCTCTCCCGTTTCGGGGACCACAACCATTATCTCGGGCAGCTGACGGCCCCTGAAATTCAGCTGCTGCTGCCGGACAGTGCGTTTGTCGGCTCAGCGGCGGTATCGCTGCTGGGCGGACAGCATGATCTCGGTGTGGTGATTTTTGTCAGCCGTGATAAGCAGCACTATCAGAAGGATATGGGCACTGCGATGCTGGAACATATCGCGTATTTCCTGCCGCAGCTGCTGCAACGCTGGGTGGAACTGGCATGACAGACAGCACGGCGGATGACCTGCTGGTCACGGCAGAGCAGTTTCTGCAGTATCTGCGGGTGGAGCGCCGGTTAAGTCCGGTCACGATTACCAATTACCGTCGTCAGCTCACCGCGCTGGCGGACATGATGGTCAGCAGCAAACTCCGCAGCTGGGCACAGCTGGAACCGGCAACCGTGCGGATGCTGGCTGCAAAAAGCCGCCGCAACGGGCTGCAGCCCGCCAGTCTGGCGCTGCGTCTTTCTGCCCTGCGCTCATTTCTTGACTGGCAGGTCAGTAACGGCCTGCTGCCCGCCAATCCGGCGAAAGCGGTCAGTGCCCCGAAACAGGGGCGGCATTTGCCGAAAAATATGGATGTGGATGACATTGCCCGGCTGATGGATATCGGCAGTAATGATCCGCTGACAGTGCGTGACCGTACCATGCTGGAAGTGATGTATGGCGCGGGGCTGCGTTTATCTGAACTGGTCGGGCTGAATACCGGGGATTTTGATCTGGCCACCGGTGAAGTGCGGGTGCTGGGGAAGGGCAGTAAAGAACGCAAAGTGCCGCTCGGCAAAACAGCGGTGTCTTGTCTGGAACGCTGGCTGCCGCTGCGTGAACTGTATGACCCGGAAGACCGGGCCGTATTTATCTCCACCAAAAGCGGTAAGCGGATCTCAGCGCGTAATGTGCAGAAACGGTTTGAATACTGGGGTCTGCATCAGGGGCTGAACAGCCATCTGAACCCGCATAAACTGCGCCACTCCTTTGCGACACACATTCTGGAATCCAGCGGCGACCTGCGCGCCGTGCAGGAATTGCTGGGGCATGCTAATCTGTCCACCACGCAAATCTATACCCATCTGGATTTTCAGCATCTTGCCAATGTGTATGATGTTGCACATCCGCGGGCCAAACGAGGAAAACCGTAATGCGTTTTTACCGCCCCCTTTCACCTGTCCGCGCCATGACGTTCGATCTTGACGATACGCTGTATGATAATCGTCCGGTGATGGATAAAACCGAGGAGGAGGTCATTGCGTTTATCCGTCAGTATGATCCGCGTTTCAGTGACTTACCGGCTGACTATATTAATGTGTTCCGTGACCGGATCCGCCGTCAGCAGCCGGCGATTTTCCATGATGTCAGCCGCTGGCGTCTGCTTTCCTGGCGCACCTTTTTCCTGCATTACGGCTATACCGCCGCCCGTGCTCAGGCCGGGGCGGATGCGGTGATGGCGCATTTTGCGCAGTGGCGCAGCCGCATTGATGTACCGCAGTCCACGCATGACACGCTGACTGCGCTGGCGGCAAAAATCCCGCTGGTGGCGATCACCAACGGCAATATGGAGCCGGAGAAATGCGGGCTGGCGGACTATTTCACTTTTATTCTCAAAGCCGGTCCTGACGGGCGCGCCAAGCCGTTCTGCGATATGTACCGCACGGCGGCGCAGCGGCTGGCTCTCCCGGCAGAAAATATTCTGCATGTCGGTGATAACCTGAATACCGATGTGGAAGGTGCGCTGTGCAGCGGTATGCAGGCCTGCTGGATCAACCCCGGCGGACGCGATGTTTATCACGACCCGGAAACCCGCCTGCTGCCGCATATTGAAATTACACAGTTGGATTCTTTAACCGGACTGTTATAATTTTATCTGTATAAAAAACCAGTTCTTCCGGATCCGGCTGTCCGGAAGCCGCTTTTTCTTTCGCGGCGCTGCCGCACAAAACACTGATGGAAATTATGGACGTCTCTTATCTGCTTGAAAGCCTTAATGATAAACAGCGCGAAGCGGTGGCGGCTCCCCGCTCAAACATGCTGGTGCTGGCGGGTGCCGGTTCCGGAAAAACCCGGGTGCTGGTGCACCGTATCGCCTGGCTGCTGGCAGTGGAGAATGCGTCTCCGTTTTCCGTGATGTCAGTGACCTTTACCAACAAAGCGGCGGCGGAAATGCGCCACCGTATTGAAGAACTGGTCGGTACCAGTGAAGGCGGAATGTGGATCGGGACGTTCCACGGCCTGGCACACCGCCTGTTGCGCGCGCATCACCTTGATGCCGGATTACCGCAGGATTTTCAGATCCTCGACAGTGACGACCAGATCCGCCTGATCCGCCGCCTGATCAAAGCCATGAATCTTGATGAAAAACAGTGGCCGGCCAAACAGGGCTGCTGGTATATCAACGGCAAAAAAGATGAGGGGCTGCGGCCTCAGCATGTGGAGAGCTACGGCAACCCGGTCGAAGCTACCTGGCTGCGAATCTACCAGGCGTATCAGGAAGCCTGTGACCGCGCCGGGCTGGTGGATTTCGCCGAACTGCTGCTGCGCGCACATGAACTGTGGCTCAACAAACCGGCGATTTTACAGCACTACCGCGACCGTTTTACCAATATTCTTGTGGACGAATTCCAGGACACCAACAGCATCCAGTACGCCTGGGTGCGCATGCTGGCGGGTGATACCGGCAAAGTAATGATTGTCGGTGATGATGATCAGTCTATCTACGGCTGGCGCGGGGCGCAGGTGGAAAACATCCAGCGCTTCCTGAAAGACTTCCCGGGCGCGACCACTATCCGCCTCGAACAAAACTACCGCTCCACCAACAATATTCTGAAAGCGGCGAACGCCCTGATCTCGCACAACAGCGACCGGCTGGGAAAAAATCTCTGGACGGACGGCGAGGACGGTGAACCTATCTCTCTATATTGTGCCTTTAATGATCTGGATGAAGCACGCTATGTGGTCGGGCGCATCAAACAGTGGCATGAGAACGGCGGTGCGCTGGCGGACTGCGCGATTCTCTACCGCAGCAACGCCCAGTCCCGTTTACAGGAAGAGGCACTGCTACAGGCCGCGCTGCCGTACCGTATTTACGGCGGTCAGCGCTTCTTCGAGCGCCAGGAAATCAAAGATGCACTCGCGTATCTGCGCCTGATTTCAAACCGTCATGACGACGCGGCATTTGAGCGCGTGGTGAACACCCCGACACGCGGGATCGGCGACCGCACCCTGGACGTGGTGCGTCAGACTGCCCGTGAGCGGGAACTGACCCTTTGGGAAAGCTGTGGTGTGCTGCTGGAAGAAAAAGCACTGGCGGGACGCGCTGCCTCTGCGCTTGGACGTTTCCTCGAACTGATCAATCTGCTGGCACAGGAAACGGATGGCATGCCGCTGCATGTGCAGACTGACCGCGTGATCCGCGATTCCGGCCTGCGGGCACACTACGAGCAGGAAAAAGGGGAAAAAGCCCAGGCGCGGATCGAAAACTTAGAGGAACTGGTGACCGCAACCAACCAGTTCAGCTATCAGGATGCTGATGAAGGGCTGACGCCGTTACAGGCATTTCTGTCCCACGCCGCGCTGGAATCCGGCGAAGGTCAGGCGGACCGATATCAGGATGCCGTCCAGCTGATGACACTGCACTCTGCCAAAGGGCTGGAGTTTCCGCAGGTCTTTATCGTCGGGGTGGAAGAGGGCATGTTCCCGGGTATGATGTCGATGGAGGAGAGCGGTCGTCTCGAAGAGGAACGGCGGCTGGCCTATGTCGGCGTGACCCGCGCCATGCAGAAACTGACCCTGACCTATGCCGAAACCCGCCGTCTGTACGGCAAAGAAGTGTATCACCGGCCATCCCGTTTTATCGGTGAGTTGCCGCCGGAGTGTGTGGAGGAAGTGCGCCTGCGTGCTACCGTATCCCGCCCGGTCAACCATCAGCGGCTCGGCACACAGATCACTGCCAATGACAGCGGTTACACCCTCGGGCAGCGTGTCCGTCATCCGAAATTCGGCGAGGGCACCATCATCAATATGGAAGGTAACGGTGAGCATACCCGCTTACAAATAGCCTTCCAGGGGGAAGGGATCAAATGGCTGGTGGCCTCCTACGCCAAACTGGAAAAACCCTGATTTCCCGCAGAGTAAAGTGTTAACCGGGGAATAACCGGTTGACACTCTTTTTCATCTGCGCATAACATGCGCACACTTTTTCTTTTCCTTTCGTTTCCGGAGGCCGCACACCATGCTGAGCGCATTTAAAGTTGATAATAAGCGTTTGCAACGTCTTGATTTAGAAGAGGGCGACGCCCTGACGGATGCGCTGTGGGTGGATATTTCGGAACCGGAAGAGCATGAACGACAGCTGATCCAGACGCAGTTCAACCAGGAACTGGCAACCAGCCCGGAACTGGACGATATCGAAGCCTCCGCGCGTTTTTTTGAGGACGATGACGGGCTTCACGTCCACTCCTTTTTCTATTACGAAGATGCGGACGACCACGCGGGAAACTCCACGGTGGCATTTACCCTGCGCGACGGGCGTTTATACACGCTGCGTGAGCGGGAACTGCCTGCTTTCCGCCTCTATCGCATGCGTGCCCGTAAACAGACCATGCAGGACGGCAACGGTTACGAAATCCTGCTGGATCTGTTTGAAACCAAAATCGAGCAGCTCGCGGATGAAATCGAAAACATCTACAGTCATCTGGAAACACTCAGCCGGGCGATTATGAAAGGCAAACAGGATGATGAGTTTGATAAAGCGCTGTCTGCCCTGGCCGAACAGGAAGATATCGGCTGGAAAGTCCGTCTGTGTCTGATGGATACCCAGCGCGCGCTGAACTTCCTGGTCCGCCGCACCCGTCTGCCGGCGAATCAGCTGGAGCAGGCGCGCGAAATACTGCGCGATATCGAATCCCTGCTGCCGCACAATGAATCCCTGTTCCAGAAAGTGAACTTCCTGATGCAGGCGGCAATGGGCTTTATCAATATCGAACAGAGCCGTATTATCAAAATCTTCTCCGTTGTTTCCGTCGTGTTCCTGCCGCCGACACTGGTGGCATCCAGTTACGGAATGAACTTCAAGTTTATGCCGGAGCTTGACTGGTCGCTGGGCTATCCTGCCGCGATCGGGGTGATGGTTGCCGCTGCACTCGCGCCGTATCTTTACTTCAAACGCAAGAACTGGCTGTAACGTCCTTCCTCAGAAAAATGTGAACTCGATGCCCTTTGCAATCAGCATGTAAAGGGCGGTCCAGACCCCGGCGGACAGCAGACAGGTCACCAGCACCCGGGTTTGTGTGAAACGCAGCAATCCGGCTGCCATCGGGATCAGATAACGCAGCACCGCAATAAACCGTGAGGTAAACAGGATCAGCAGCCCGCTGGTCTGAAGCCGTGCCTGGGCTTTACCGAGGGCGGTTTTGTATCTCGCCATCAGCCCCGGAAAATAGTTACGGGTGACAATCAGACGCCCCAGATAATATGAAATCATCGAACCACAAGCGGCACCCAGGGTAATCACCAGCCAGATAATCACCACCGGAACGACCGGAAATGCCAGAGTCACCACCGTCATCAGCATGACCGAGGCAGGCGGCAGGACGGAAGAGAGAATAATCGTGGATTTGCTCAGGGCGATAACAAACAGAATGGCCAGCAGCCAGAGCGGGTGGTCGTGCAGTACCGCCAGATGATGCGTGATCCAGTCCATCGTTATCCTCCCGGTGACAGCACCGGCACATCCGGCGCTGTCTCACAGGATATCACGCTTTTTTGTAGCGGTGGCGCTGGGTGTACAGCGCATCCAGGGTAAAGACAATCAGCCCTGCCCAGATAAAGGCGAACGTGATCAGCCGTTCGGCGGAAATGGCCTCGCCATACGCGGTGGTTGCCAGCACAAACATCAGGGTCGGGCCGATGTACTGGAAGAAGCCGAGTGTGGAGAGACGCAGATGATTAGCGGCCTCAGTAAACAGCAGCAGCGGTACGGTGGTGATAATCCCGGCGGCAATCAGCAGCAGATTCAGCGTCAGGCTGTTCATGGTCATATTGCTGGTGGCGCTGTTGGCAAAGAAAAGCAGATAAATACCGGCAACCGGCAGCAGCCACAGGGTTTCTACCAGCATACCGGCCTGGGCATCCACCCCCAGCTTTTTACGCAGCAGACCATACAGACCGAATGTCATGGCCAGACTCAGCCCGATCACCGGCACGGTGCCGAACTGCCAGAGCTGGATCAGCACGCCGGTAAAGGCGAGACACACCGCAAACCATTGCAGGCGGCGGAAACGTTCACCGAGAAAGAGCATCCCGAACAGCACATTCACCAGCGGGTTAATAAAGTACCCGAGGCTCGCTTCCAGCATATGGTTGTGGTTCACCGCCCAGATATAGATCAGCCAGTTTGAGGCGATAATACAGGCGGTCAGCGCGAGGATCATGATTTTCTTCGGCTGGCGGATAATCTGGCGGATACGCGGCCACTGGCGTGACACGGTGATCAGCAGGATCATAAAAAAGAATGACCAGATAATCCGGTGTGTCAGGATCTCATCCGCAGGCACCTGTTGGATCAGTTTGAAATACACCGGGGCAATACCCCAGATAAAGTAAGCGCCGAGAGCACAAAGGACGCCTTTTACGGTCTGTTGCTGGCTCATGATAGTCCAAGTCTGAAAGAAAAAGAAAAGAAGATACCTGCCGGTGCGATCATGTTGCGCATTGTCATCACATCACATTGAAATTATATAGTTACAACGTGATTAATCACGTCATTAATTAATTATTCGTAAAATGTGATCGCCTGTGATACGCCAGATAGCAGTAAAGACGTTAAAAAGATGTGAAAGTGTAACGTGCATCACAAAATTACACCAGCAGGTGTGCGTAAAAAAACTCAGCACCGATCGAATATTATCACCGTCCGTGCGGATAGTCTGTTATCTGATGGCAAACTGAGCTAGCATAGAAGCATCTTTTTACCGGCAGAATGCACTGCCCGGATTTCTGTTTCACCTGAGGAGCTGCGTGTCTACCGCCGAAGTCATCAATACCCTGCCCGACGCTGACGCTATCCTGCGCCAGGTTTTTGGTTATCAGCAATTTCGAGCCGGACAGTCCGATATTATCGGTACCGTCACCGGCGGACGCGATTGTCTGGTGGTCATGCCGACGGGCGGCGGAAAATCACTGTGTTATCAGATTCCGGCACTGATGCTGCCGGGGCTGACAGTGGTGGTGTCACCGCTGATTTCCCTGATGAAAGATCAGGTCGATCAGCTGCGCCTGCTGGGGGTGGAAGCTGGTTATCTGAACTCGGCGCAGACCCCGCAGGAACAGCAGAAGGTACTGGAAGGCTGTCACAATAACCGCATCAAACTGCTGTATGTGGCACCGGAACGCCTGCTGATGGGCAGCTTTATCCGTCAGTTACAGCAGTGGCAGCCATCGCTGCTGGCAGTGGATGAAGCACACTGTATCTCTCAGTGGGGGCACGATTTCCGGCCGGAATACTGCGCGATAGGCGAGCTTCGCCAGCATCTGCCGGGTGTGCCGGTGATTGCCCTGACAGCCACCGCCGATAACACCACGCGCTCTGATATCTGCTCGCGCCTGTGTTTAAGCGACCCGCTGATCCACATCAGCAGCTTTGATCGCCCGAACATCCGCTATACGCTGGTGGAAAAATATAAGGCGTTTGATCAGCTGTGGATGTTTGTCCGTGGTCAGAAAGGCCAGTGCGGCATTATTTACTGTAACAGCCGTAATAAAGTGGAAGATGTCGCCGCCCGCCTGCAAAAACGCGGGCTGAGTGTCGCAGCATATCATGCCGGTCTGGATAATTCACAGCGTGAATGGGTTCAGGATGCCTTCCTCAAGGACAACTTACAGGTCGTGGTCGCCACGGTGGCGTTCGGGATGGGAATCAACAAATCCAACGTCCGGTTTGTCGCGCACTTCGATATCCCGCGCAATATTGAATCCTATTACCAGGAAACCGGCCGCGCCGGACGTGACGGCGTCAGTGCGGAAGCGGTTCTGTTTTATGACCCGGCGGATATGGCGTGGCTGCGCCGCTGTCTGGATGAAAAACCGGCCGGGCCGCAAAAAGATATCGAACAGCACAAACTGAATGCCATGGGGGCGTTTGCCCAGGCGCAGACCTGCCGCCGCCTGGTATTGCTGAATTACTTTGGCGAGAACCGCCAGACACCGTGCGGAAACTGCGATATCTGCCTGGATCCGCCGAAACAGTATGACGGGCTGGTTGAGGCACAACAGGCGTTGTCCTGTATCTACCGCGCCGGGCAGCGTTTTGGTCTGGGGTATGTTGTGGATGTGCTGCGCGGCTCAAATAACCAGCGGATCCGCGAATACGGACACGATAAACTCGCGGTTTACGGCATCGGCAAAGACAAAAGTCAGGAACACTGGGTGAGTGTGCTGCGTCAGCTGATCCACTTAGGGCTGATAACGCAAAACATTGCCAATTATTCTGCGTTACAATTAACCGAATCCGCCCGCCCGGTTCTGCGCGGCGAGGTGCCGCTGCAACTTGCGGTGCCGAGGATCCAGAATATCAAACCGCGCCAGACTGCCCGCAGTTACGGCGGTAATTACGATAAAAAACTGTTCGCAAAACTGCGTAAACTGCGCAAATCCATTGCGGATGAGGAAAATATTCCGCCGTTTGTGGTGTTTAACGATGCCACACTCATTGAAATGGCGGAACAATGCCCGGTCAGGGCAAATGATTTACTCTTGATAAATGGCGTCGGAGAGCGGAAACTGGAACGATTCGGCGATGCATTTATGGCCCTTATCCGCGAACATCTCACCGGATTTGACGACTAAAGGAGCACCCTATGCTGCCACCGGATACCCTGAAAGCAAGCTGGCTGGAACGCGAAGCGGAATATTCTGCCTTTGTGAACGGCCCGTTACTTGATTTCTGGAACCGGCGGGATGAGCGGGCATTTCAGGGGGTGGATGATGTCACTATCCGCTATGTGCAGTTTACTGATCCTGCCCATGACAAAGTGCTGGTGATCAGTTCCGGGCGCAGTGAAAGCTACGTCAAATATCCGGAAGTGCTGTACGATTTTTTCCACCTCGGTTTTGATGTCTTTATTATGGATCACCGGGGGCAGGGGCTTTCCGGGCGGATGCTGGATGATCCGCAAAAAGGCCATGTCGAGCGTTTTGACGACTATATTGATGATTTTTCTCAGTTCACCGGCATCGCGCTGGCGGAGAAAAATTACGCTTACCGCTATGCACTGGCACACTCGATGGGCGGTGCGATACTGAGCGGTTATCTGTTACGCGAGCCGGACACCTTCCGTGCTGCGGTATTATGTGCCCCGATGTTCGGCATCAATTTACCGATGCCGATGTGGCTGGCGAATATGATTGTGAACCGGGCCGATAAACGGCCGTCGGAACGCAATGAGTATGCGGTATCAACCGGGAAGTGGCAGCCGTTGCCGTTTTTAATCAACATGCTGACCCACAGTTACCCGCGGTACCGGCGTTACCTGCGCTGTTATGCTGACTATCCTGCTTTACGTCTCGGCGGACCCACGTATCACTGGTTACGCGAAAGCATTGATATAGGGCAGAAAATAATTGCGCAGGCGGGAGAGATAAACACCCCGCTGATGGTGCTGATGGCATCAGAAGATAAGGTGGTTGACAATCGGGAGTTGCTGGCTTTCTGCGAAAACCGCCGTAAAGCCCGGACAGGACAAGAAGAAGAACATATGCCTCTGACGTTTGAGGGAGCTTATCACGAGATCCTGTTCGAAGAAGACGCGTTGCGCGCTGTCGCGCTCAATGCGATTTGTCATTTTTTCGGACTCCACTAATCAATTTTCAGGAATTTGCATATGTATCATGTGGTTGCTTCAGATTTAGACGGAACGTTATTATCACCTGCCCACAGTTTAACCCCCTACACCAAGGAAACCCTCCGCCTGCTGACCATCAATAAAGGCGTGCATTTTGTGTTTGCCACCGGCCGCCATCATGTGGATGTGGCGCAGATCCGTGATGCACTGGGGATTGATGCGTTTATGATCACCTCCAACGGCGCGCGTGTACACAACACCAAAGGTGAGCTGGTATTCAGTCATGATGTGGACCCGGATGTGGTCCGCGAGCTGTGCCTGATGGAGTTTGATAATCCGGATATTCTCACCAACTATTACCGCGGTGACGGCTGGATGATCAACCGGGAAAGCCCTGAACAGAAAGAGTTTTTCCAGGAATCTGTTTTTATGTATGAACTGTTCGACCGCAATGATTTTCCGGTGGATCAGGTCTGCAAAGTCTACTTCACCTGTGATGACCACGAGAAACTTGTCGCGCTGGAAGCAAAAATCCGTGTGCGTTTCGGTAACAGAGTGAATGTCAGTTTCTCGCTGCGCAGCTGCCTGGAAGTGATGGCCGGTGGCGTCTCAAAAGGTGAGGCACTGCAACAGGTTGCAGAATCACTGGGTTACCGTCTGAATGACTGCATCGCTTTCGGTGATGGTATGAATGACCGCGAAATGCTGGAAATGGCCGGAAAAGGCTGCATTATGGCGGGAGCGCATCAGCGTCTGAAAGATATTCTGCCGGAGATGGAAGTGATCGGTTCTAATGCGGATGACGCGGTTGCTCATTATCTGCGCCGGTTATATCAGCAGTAATTGTGATATTCAGATCAACAGAAAGCCGCCGGAAAATGAATCCGGCGGCTTTTTTGTTTCTGAGTGTATTATCAGGAAAAGGCCAGGAACGGTGATACACAAAGCAGTAACCCGGTAAAAATAATCAGATACAGTGAAATCCCTTTATACTTATGCAGCATCGGGACTTTATAAACCAGATAAGCCGGAATCAGACAACCGACCATTCCGAAAATCGGACTGCATATTGAGGTAAAGCTCAGAACCGGTGCGTTGAGAATAATGGCGCCCCAGGCCAGCAGCACCGCAAATACCATAATGCCGTATTTCACCAGAGTTTCATTAATCCGCTCAGCGGGCATCACGCGCTGCAGAAGATTCATCTCTGATATATTTTCATTTCTTCATTAAAAAATGATAAAGATCAATGAATTTTAATTTTTCATTAAAGCCTGGTAATGCTAACTATATTTTATTCTTGGTTTCAGTGCTATGTTAAAAATAAGTGTATAGAAAATTATGATGATCTTATTTTATCTAATTCTATATAGTCTAATTACTGAACTTAAGTTAAATATGGTTTCTATTATGAGCAAGGTTTTCTTTATATCTGCTGGTCAATTAGATGTAAAAAAAGATCCTAGTGTAAAAAATAAAAAGAATATGTACCTTAATTATGGTGCGTTGCTTTTATCAACGATTATTAAAAATGCAGGATTTAATATCATTCTTATGCATGGCCATTTTAAAAAGCCATTGGATTTTTTTAGTGATTTATCAAATGAAGGTATTTTAAAAAGCGACTATCCTATATTTATATCTATACCTAGTTTCTTTGCTCTGACCTGGGTCAAAGAGTTAGTCTTTATTTTAAAGAATAAAAAAAAATTAAAAAATAAAATTTATGTTGGTGGGAGATGGGTTATTGATAATAAACCATCTTTATTAAAAAAAGAGTTAACAGGAATTGACGGCGTAATTGAAGGTTTAGGTGAAAATAAAATTCTTCCTTTGCTTAGTGGTATTGAAGATAGAAATAATTATCAAAATGTGGAGTTAGATTACTCAATTCTTTATGAGAGGAGGTTATTTCAACCAAGCATAGAGGTCTCCAGAGGTTGTAGGATGAAATGTGAGTTTTGTCAGGAAAAAAATGAGGAACTTACAAAGCTTAAATCACCGGAAAAAATAATATCAGAGTATAAAAAAATAGTATTAGATGATAATTTAAATACTATGAACCCCTATTTTGAGTGTTCTATATTTATATCAGAAAAAAAATGGATAGAAAGATTCATTAATTTAAGAGCAAATAATAATATATCATTTCTCTGGCGAACTGAAAGCCGTGTCGATAAGTTAAATATTAACCATATCCCACTATTGGCAAAGGCTGGATTAAAAGTTATCGATCTAGGGTTAGAAAGTGCCAGTGAAGTACAATTAAAAAAAATGGGAAAAACAAAAAATCCGGCTAACTATCTAAAAAAAGCATCTGAATTATTGAAAGCATGTTATGAAAATAGAATAAAAACAAAAGTGAACATTATGTTGTATGCTGGTGAGACATATGAAACTTTAGACAAGACATTACAATGGCTTAGGGCACATAAAGATTATATCTATGGTGTTTCTGCTGGTGTGGTTTTTGCTTTTGGTTGGGATGAAAATAAAAAAGAATATCTGGATGAAATGATTTCTCTCGGGGCTAGTATATATCAAAAAAATAATTTAATCGGTGTGACTAAATTTAATTTAAGCGATGAAATAGATTATGATGAAAGTATGAAATTAATAAAGGATATTTCAAATGAATTTATGTCAGATGATCATTATTTTTATTTGAAATCATTCTCGTATTATCCAAGGGATTATACGAAGACACAGTTCGATATTGATATAAATAATGAAAGAATTAAGCAATCATAATTTTCTGAGATAACCACCAGTATTACTGGTGGTTATCTATATATCACAACCCGCCTGATTTCCGCATCGGGTTACGGCCCGACAGATTCTTTGTGCCGCTGCGCAGAATATTCCCAACCATATCCACCCGCGCTTCAAACGGCGGGAACGGCAGAATAATGTTGTTTTCCGCGAAGCTGCGCAGGATATTCTGATGGATCTCATGACGCGCCGGCAGACGGTGCCCCATTTCAGCGGCGTAGGCGCGCAGTTCAAAGATCTGAATACCCTGTTGTAAATCAACCAGGTAAGCTTCCGGATTTGGCGTATCCAGAATCATTGCCGAGTCCTGTGCCGCCATCAGCAGCAGAATGGTGACCTGTTCCGGATTAGCTTCCGCCGGTACCGGAATGGTCAGGACGATACGGGTGACGGTATCCGAGAGCGACCAGTTAATAAACTGCTCGGTAATAAAGGCTTTGTTCGGGACGATAATCTCTTTGCGGTCCCAGTCTGTCAGCGTGGTGGCGCGGGTGTTGATACGCGTGATGCTGCCGGTCAGGTCACGGATAGTCACGGTATCGCCGATACGGATCGGTTTTTCGAACAGGATCATCAGGCCGGAAACAATGTTGGCGAAAATCTCCTGTAAACCAAAGCCCAGCCCGACCCCCATCGCGGTGACAAACCACTGCATTTTCGACCATTCAATGCCGATCAGTGAGAAGCCGACAATTCCGCCGACCAGTGTGATCGCGTATTTGGTCAGGGTAGTGATGGCGTAACCGGTGCCGGGTGTCAGATCCAGATGCTGTAACAGCGCCAGTTCCAGCAGTGCCGGAAGGTTCCGCACCAGTTGCGTGGTGATGATAATCACCAGAATAGCCACAAAGACAGAGCCGAGCGTGATGGGCTGGAGGGTATCCACGCCGTTGATACTGCTGCTGACATCCCACAAGCGGATATTTTCCATAAAGGAGAAGGCGGTGTGCAGTTCAGACCAGAGCAGAATACAGGATACCAGGGCAATCATGGTCAGGATGGAGCGGACCAGCCCGACCGACTGCGCACTGATAGTATCGAGGTCAATGACCTGCTCTTCAATATCAATCACACCTTCCGCGCTGTTGGCATTACTGTTGACGCCGCTGTCATCATCACTTTTTGCCCGCTGGGCCAGGATTTCAGCACGGCGCTGTTTGGCGCGTTCAAAGGCGATACGGCGGCGCTGGATCAGCATCCAGCGGGTGATGATGTTATAGATCACCAGCAGCATAAACCAGATGGCGACCGAGGTTTCCAGGCGGCCGAGCAGTGCCTGTGAGGTCGCGAGATAGCCGAGCAGAGCGGCAATCGCTGCCACAACCGGAGCCAGCAGGAGCAGCCACCACATCCCTTTGCTGACGGCATTGTCGCCGCTGCCGTGGCGGTCAAGATAGAGCGGAACCCCCGCACGGCGCAGGCTGCTGGTAATGATAAACAGCGCGGCACACAGCAGCAGGAAGCAGAGGCGGCCGAGTGTCGGGGCGAATTCCCGGTCATTGAAATATTCAAAAGTGGTCATTGCCATCATCAGCGGCACAATGACAAAAATAGAAAGCTGATAGAAACGCATTGCCCGTTTAACGCGGGCTTCCGGCCAGCGGAACTGTGCGATAAACAGCCCGTTAGGCCGGGCAAAGGTCGCACAGAACATAAACAGCCACAGCACCGGCGTGGTGGCGCTGACACCGTCACCGATCGCTTTTGCCATCGGGTACTGCCAGGCATTCTGTAACCCGTAGCCGATGGGGGGCCCCAACCCCGGGACCAAACTGCCGATGGCGGACCACAGCACCGGCAGCGGCAGGGAGACAAGTACAGACCAGAACAGAGTGCGCAGCGTGATAGAGAAGCGATCCAGAGTCACTTTACCAATGCGCTGACTGGTTCTGTCCAGGAATGCCTGATAATGGCGGCGGTAGTTCAGGCCGAAAATCGCCAGCAGCAGGGTGCTGATAATATAGAGTGAAATCTCTTTGTTCTGCCACGAGAACATGGTTTTAAATGCACCGCCGAGCTGCGCCAGGGTATCTAGTGACAGCAGTTTGGTCAGACTGGTCAGTACTTCAATCGGGTAATTGAGGTAAACCGGTGTGGCATCCGCCACCCAGAACAGATAGCGGTGGGTGTCGTCGCGGACTTCAATCAGTACATCACTGAGCTGACTGGTGGTCACTTTGAGCTTGGTCAGCTCCAGAATTTCGGTATCGTAACCGGAGAGCAGGGAGCCGAGCAGCTCTTTACGGTTCTGAATCAGCTGCTGATAGAGCGAGGCCTGATCTGCCGGGAGAGAGGTTGTCTGTGACGTATCCGGCTCATTATTATTGCCGGACAGGGCATCGAGCATATTTTCATATTTCAGACGCTCAACACGCAGGTCAGTGATCTCTTTATCCAGCTGCTGCGGTTTCGGCATATCCGGCAGGCGGCTGAGCTGGGCGCGCAGGGCTTCTCCCAGTGCGGTTGAGCCGTTCAGCCATTGTGCCTGCTCCTGAATAGTGCTGAGCACCTGGCGGGCTTTCTGGATATCGGTCGCCGCCTGGCGCTGCATCTCCCCGATATCACTCATGTGCGCGGCCTGATCATTCAGTACCTGCGACAGCTCGCGGTTGATTTCAATCTGTTCTTTCAGGTACGGCGGTAAATCACCGGCCTGTTCAGCCAGCAGTTCGGTGCGCTCCAGCGCCAGTTCCGCTTTCTGCTGACGTTTACCGTTAAGCACACTGCGCAGCTGCTGAAGTTCGAGATCCAGCCGCTGATAGCGTTTACGCAGCAGTTCGAGACGGATACGGGTCAGTTCCTGGCGGTTATTGGCAGAAAGTTGTGCCAGTTCCAGCTCATTGACCGTTGCTTTGCGCGCCTGGACTTCTGCGGCGGCCAGCGTGGCCTGAGCCTCGGCAAGCGGGGTCAGCGGGGTTGCCAGTCCCTGCTGGCGGGAGGTGGCTTCATTCAGGAGACGGCGGGCTTCAGATTGCTGCTGGGGCAGAAGCGTCAGTGAATCGCTGATTTCGCGGTTTTTATCCTGCTCCTGCTGTAACAGCCGTCCCTGCTCCAGCAGTTGTCCGCTGAGCTGAATAACCTGCTGCTCAAGGTCGCTGATAGGGCGGGTGGTCAGAATTTTGGCCGGGGAATCACTCTCTTCCAGCAACTGCTGGCGTAACGCTCTGACCAGCTTCGGGAAGTTATCGATAGTGTCCTGATAGCTCTGTGCCCGCTCATTTGCGGCTTTGCTGTCTGCCAGCCCGTTCAGGGTCGCCTGGAACGGCATCACCGC
>OCAE01000758.1_pt1 | contig 17986 bp, 17 predicted proteins | sample 1495581 | NCBI WGS metagenome assembly OCAE01 (sample SAMEA2580278, study PRJEB22360) | human gut metagenome | biome: human gut; feature: human-associated habitat; material: faeces | place: Denmark | collected 2008/2010 | reverse complement strand
CAGCTGAGTGGACAAAAGAGGTGATTCGCCCGCGGGCCGTCCGTATCGGTGAAGGTGCATTAATAACCCTGCAAACCATCAATAACAATGACGGCGACCGGCCGGATCAGCTGGTGGCTTTCCGTATCTGGATCTGCGGCAGTTATATTATTTCCACCCGCCACCGTAAAGTACATTCCATTCAGACCATTCAGGATGACTTACAGAACGGGGAAGGGGTGAAAAATACCGGAGAATGGCTGGCAGAAGCCGCATTCTGTATCACCGATGAAGTGGCGGATTTTATTGAAGATCTGCACGATACCCTGATTGATATGGAAGATGCGATACTCGATCAGCATATTCCGGCACGCGGGGAGCTGGCGTTGCTGCGCAAACAACTGATTGTACTGCGCCGCTACATGGCACCGCAGCGGGATGTGTTTTCCCGGCTGGCCTCCGAGCGTTACACCTGGCTCTCAGATCAGGACAGACACCAGCTGACCGATATCAGTGACCGTCTGGGACGGATTATTGACGATATTGACGCCTGTATCGCACGGACATCGGTTATCTCGGATGAAATTACTAATATGATGGCGGATGCCATGAACCGGCGTACTTACACGATGTCGCTGCTGGCAATGGTCTTTCTGCCGACAACCTTTCTGACCGGATTGTTCGGGGTCAACCTCGGCGGGATTCCGGGAGGGGATTTTCCGTTTGCCTTCAGTTTGTTCTGCGTGGGGCTGGCGGGTGTTATCGGATTTGTTGCCTGGTGGTTGCGTAAGAGTAACTGGTTGTAAAAACGTGCATTTTTATATGATTTTACGTAGCGGACTTGAGATATATCAAGAAATGCCGCGCCCGGTTAGGGCACTATTACTCCCGCAGGTGAATACAACGTTGAGCGATGAACGTTGTGCTCCATAATTGTAGTTTTTCTCATATTGAGTTCTTATACAGAATATTGACCATTATCATGCCGGTGTATTTTATACATCGGTTTTTTTTTGCCTGAAACAGACCACCAGTATTCAGGCCGCGCCCTCCGTGGCACGGCACTATAACGGCGTGGTTATTTCACTTCCGTCACATCCAGACGCAATTCTGTGAAATCCGGGCTTTCGCGGTCATCATCCTCATCATCCCATACAGGCTGAACCGGCAGAGTTTCACGGTCAAATGCAAGATCACCGCCATCGACGACTTCACTGCCGTGATGGATAGATTTGAAATCGAATAGTTCAGTGTCACATAAATGCGATGGCACGACATTCTGGGTAGCGCGGAACATGGTTTCAATCCGGCCCGGGTAGCGTTTATCCCAGTCACGCAGCAGATCTTTTATCACCTGCCGCTGGAGGTTCGGCTGAGAGCCGCACAGGTTACACGGAATGATCGGGAACCCTTTGGCTTCGGCGAAACGCTCAATATCTTTCTCGCGGCAATAGGCCAGCGGGCGGATGACCACATGTTTACCGTCATCACTCATCAGCTTCGGCGGCATGCCTTTGAGTTTTCCGCCGTAAAACATATTCAGGAACAGAGTTTGCAGAATATCGTCACGGTGATGTCCGAGGGCGATTTTTGTTGCACCCAGTTCAGTCGCGGTACGGTACAAAATCCCCCGGCGCAGACGGGAACACAGGGAGCAGGTGGTTTTCCCTTCCGGAATTTTCTCTTTCACAATTCCGTAGGTATTTTCTTCGACGATTTTGTATTCAACACCCAATTTTTCCAGATATTCCGGCAAAATATGCTCAGGGAAACCCGGCTGTTTCTGATCGAGATTCACAGCCACCAGGGAAAAACGGATTGGGGCGCTCTGCTGCAGGCTCTGCAGAACAGAAAGCAGGGTGTAACTGTCTTTGCCGCCGGACAGGCAAACCATAATGCGGTCGCCGTCCTCAATCATATTAAAATCTGCGATCGCTTTGCCGGTATGGCTGCGCAGGCGTTTTTGCAACTTATTGATGTTATACTGTTCTTTCGGTGTATTCATGTCTTACTGTTCTTAACGGGTTTGGCTGGTGCCTGTGTCAGGCCGGCCGCACGACAACGGAAATCTGAAATAAGGACGCAATGATAGCAGAAGGACGGGGGATTCGGATACGTATCGATTAAAAAGGATGACAGCCCGGAACGGCATGATCCGGGATGACGGGGGCGGGCTGTGGGTTCTTTCTGGCGTGGCTATCTTTTACTGCGGATTTTACCCCTTCCTCTGTTCTTCATATCAATCGTGATCATGTCACAGTCAGTTTCCTGACTCTTTTTTTCTTTATAATTCAGTGTATTCAGACGATTATTTGTTTCGATACAATCAATAAAGAAGCTTTTGACATCGACATCAAATAAAAAAGAGAGCTTTAACAGCGTGCTGGCTCTTATATTAGTGACACCCTGTTCATAACGGGATATCTGCTGCTGACTTAATCCTAATAATTCGGCCAGTGCTTTGCCGGAAAGACCGGATGATTTCCGTTTTCTCATAATTTGCTGACCGATAAAGAGACTGATTTCTCTCTCATTCATACGCGATGCCCTTAAATAAAATGCTGTGTGTAATCTTAAATATGTTAATTATGTTTATATTGTTCAAATGTTCCCAGATAGCTGCCATCAGTATAAGAATTAAAGTGATTTGACATATGAGATAGTAATTTTTTTGAATCCGGGTCTCTGTTTAAAATAAATAATACTCTGTGTATAAATTTTTCCGGTGATATATTAAAGACACGCAGTATTAATATCAGTGTATCCAGCGGAATAGCGCTGTCACCATTTTCATAACGGGATATTTGCTGCTGTGATAGCTGTATTATTGTACCTAATTCATAACCGGTGATACCTTTTGATTTTCTTAAGATTTTAATTTCCTGGCCTATAACTGCATGAAGTTCCTTTTTAAAGACCTGGTGTTGACAACTAAGTGCGTGGCAATTATCGGGCTGCATAAAGATACCATCAGGACGTCATTAAACTAAACGTATATTTTAAATACCATAATAGAAAGTGTCTGTAAGGTAAAAACAGTATATTGTGCATAATATGCAAGCCTTATATTAGTTGTCAATAAATAAAATCCGCAATAAAAAGGGACAGAAAATAGAAAGTAAAATTTAAAACTGAAAATATACAGATATTGCAACGGACACAAGAAAGGGTAATGCTGAAATGAGGTGGTGTGTAACAAATTGATTTTTAAACAAAAATAAAATATCTGACTAACGAGGGGATAAATAACACCTCTCTGTTGTAGTAATACGCATCCGGTGGGTTTTTCAGTGAGGGGGCTGGTACGATGATATTCTTTTTATAATTATTATAATTGAATATATCAACTTTTTCGCCACTCACAGCATAAATCTCAGTTAATTACGCTGCAATAAGCAAGATAAATGGCGTTGTTGTATGTATGTTCAGACAGCGATTCTCATCAAAAAATGATGTGTGATTGTGAAAATAAGGTATACGCGTCATGATTGAAAAGATGAAGGCAAAAGTATCAATATCTTTAGTATTTGTTACGTAACATTTTGTTTTTATTTACTTTTAAGTCTCATAATTAATGAGGAAATATCTTTTATTTCATTGTGTTAATGGCAATATTCTTTATTTGTTGTTTTGAACTGAATTCAATACATACCAGGGGGATTATTTATCAAAAATGATAATTCGTTATAAGCAGGAGAAATCAAACGCTTGTTTGTATCAAAAAGAAAACAACTGCAACAGCAATGTAACAATTGAGGTGATAATAATAATAACCTGATATATTATTCGTTATTACCTTCTGTTACTCATTTCAGGCACCGGTGAGTACTGCCTGAATATATATCATGACTGACAACATACCCTGATGGCAGTCATGATAGCGACCAAAATTTAAGCGTTTTTTTGCATAATGGTATTGAATGTTTTTACAACCAGAAGATTACCGTTTTTCAGCGCAGCATAATTTTCCTTTATTTCTGATGCGGCGTATTCGCGGATTTCATTATTCAGATAGTTAATCAACTCAGCGTTGCACTCCTTGTTTGATTTATCCAAAGAAGAAAAAGGTGTGCTCAGATCTTTATTATCTTCAATCAGTCGCTGAAGAAGTGATTTATCTGCAGCCCGTTCAAAATACTGACCGACGGTAATAACCCGCTCAAGGCTGGTCAGCTTCATAACCATCAATGTTAATCTGGTGCATACAGAATAAACAGTCTTATTACTGACAGACATACTTACCTCATTTACGAAAATCATATGATTTATACTGCTATGAAGGTTTACAGTATTTGCTCTTTTTTAAAAGGTAGAATAATCTGAATGTTGCACAGAGCAATAAAATTATACCAATACAGATTACGTATTAATGCGTAAAATGTGTTTTCCACGCAGAGCTATCATCAAAAGGGATAACAGAATGACCAGAAAAATATTGAGCTTGTTTATATTACTGCTTTTGTCCGGATGTGGTTCATCTGGTACACAACCGGAAAAATATGAAAGGAATAAGGAAGATCCTTATAAAAACAGCACGGTAAATACTATCCGTGAAAATCAGGAGATTTACAGGGAACAGCTGAGAACAAAAGGGATTTGGTAAGTGAGGGACGGGGGCAAAAGAAAAAATTTGCTATCAAAACGGATAAGGACTATGAAAATATCCGGCAAACACGTACTTTCTGAAGAGAGTCAAAACCTGACGGAGATAATTCATGGCGGATATTTCAGATAAACAGGAATATAGCGGCACCCGGTTTGAAAAAGCGGATTTCAGTGACCGGACAATCCGTGATGTGGTATTTGAGGACTGCACATTTATCCGCTGTGATTTCAGCTCAGCGGTTGCGCAGCAGTGCCGTTTTACGGACTGTGTGTTTGATCAATGTAATATGAGTTTACTGGCGGTTCCGGAAACCCGGTTTTCCGGTACTGAATTTACCGGCACGAAAATGATTGGTATTGACTGGACAAAAGCATACTGGCCGAAGTTTGATTTTTATTCTCAGTTGGTGTTTAAAGCGTGTATTTTAGACAGTAATAACTTTTTTGACCTCAGATTGCATGAATCTCACTTTGAATCCTGCCGGGTCCATAATGCGGATTTCAGACAGACGGAGCTGAATAAATCCGTCATACAGGACTGTGATTTAACCGATACTCTGTTTATGCACACCAATCTGGAAGGCGCGGATTTTACCGGCTCTCACTCTTTTTATATCGATATCCGTGAAAACAAAACCGCCAAAGCCATATTTTCCGCATACGAAGCACTGAATCTGCTGCGGGTGCTTGATATCCGTCTGGCTGATTAAATCGTGCGGAACCGGGCAGATATGCCGGATATCTGCGGAATAAAGCGTATAATTACGCAGTAACAGCTTCATCAAATCTGATTTTGATGAATAAAGCGACAGTAAGGCTTCTGGTCACTTGCCGGTCTTTGGTATGATCGGTAATAAGTAACGCAATGTATACGGGCGGGGCAATGAGAAAATTTATTATATCAGGGATTATGGCTGCATTATTATCCGGCTGTGCGGGTACGGGAAGTAAAACACCGGAAGCACCCTGGGGCTTTACATGGGGGCAGACGCCCGCAGAATTAAAAGCGCTGAACCTCGATGATTTTGACTGCACCACAACCCGTGACGGCGGGCAGTTATGCAGCTCACTGGCATCACCGGATGTTGAAAAGCAATTCTTTATGATGGTCTTTTCACCGGAAGGGCAGAAACTAAATGCGATATCCCGCTTTGGTGTCTGGAGCCATGATCAGGCCGTATTACTGAATGAATATGATAAAGTAAATGCGGAAATGGAAAAAATCTACGGCAAACCGGCCGGGATAAATGAAGAATATGATCGTAAAACACCGTTCCTGGCAAAGGTTGCCAAAGGAAAAATCGGGCAGTTTAAGCGCAAATATGAATCAGAAGATACCGACGTTGTGGTGGGAGTGGTCAGCAATGCCAACCTGGTACAGATAAATGATGAAAAAGATGTCACTTATACTGTACTGACCATGTATACACTGAAATAAACAGGTACTTGCGGTGCTGAATATTATCACTATGATTCAGCACCGTTCCTTCCTTATTCACCCGGGTATGGTAACCCGGTGCCATCAGCATATTTCCTGACACGCCCGGTAAAAGAGTGTGATCAGTTTCGCTTAATGCCATCCGTTGCTGATTTTTGATACAGCAAAAAAATAGCCTGTGGTATCCCTTTTATCAGTTTTTTTATTTCAAAGGGGATTATCAATGAAATTTATTAATCGTTACAGTGCTATTGCACTGGCTATGGGTATGTTGTCACTGAATATGCCTGCTCAGGCTGAGACTGTTTCCCTGAATGCCGCCGCAGCACCGCAGGCCGTGACAGAAATAGCGGTGTTACAGCAGGGGCAGTGGGACAGTTTTAATAAACAGCGCCTGGATACCATGATCGCCAAAGCAAAACAGTCACCGGTACATACCTATTATGCCGTGTTTGACTTTGATAACACGACGGCATTTCTGGACATTGAAGAAGCGGTGATGATTTATCAGCTTGAGCACCTGTTATTTGCCATGACACCGCAGGAACTGAAATCCGTTATTTTCAAAGATATTCCGGCGTCGGATTTCTCTGCTGATTTTAATAATAAAGATGGTAAGCCGGTCAATATTGAGAAGGTCGGTGCCGATATTCTGGAAAGCTACCAGTGGCTGTATGATAATTATGACGGACTGAAAGGCGATAAGCCGCTGTCCGAAATCAAAAAATCACCGCATTATCAGAACTTCATCACCAAAATGCGCTATTTATATGCGGCAATCGGCGGCACTTTTGACCATGCCGTTTCCTATCCGTGGGTGACTTATTTATTTATGAATATGACACCGGATCAGGTTGCGGATATTACCGCGAAAACCATTGAATGGCAGAAATCAGAGCCGGTTGAGGGGGTGGTATGGGAAAGCCCTGAATCGTTACCGGGACAGGCGGGTATTGTTGAAATTGACTGGCACAATGGCTTCCGTCTGGTGCCGGAAATGCAGGATCTGTATCAGGTGCTGCAAAAATCGGGTATTGATGTCTATGTGATCTCCGCATCGAACCTGGAAGTGATTAAATCGATTGTCACGCAATCGCCGTATTCGGTACCGGAATCTCAGGTGTTTGCCATGCATTTACTGCGCACCAAAGATAATAAACTGACATCCGATCTGGATCCGGTTTATCCGCAGACGCAGGGTAAAGGGAAAACAGAGACTATCCGCAAGTTTATTCAGGATAAATATGCCGGTAAAGGGCCGTTATTAGTCGCGGGTGACAGTGAAGGCGACCAGAATATGATGTCCGACTTCCCGGATACGGAGGTGGTGCTGATTATTAACCGTTTGCGTTCGCCGGATACCCTTATCGGGCAGTTATCAAAACAGGCGGTTAAGGAACATGGTCAAAAGGACGCCAAAGTATTATTGCAGGGACGTAATGACAGCACCGGTGTATTTGTGCCGTCACAGCTTCATACCCCTTTGGGGGCAAAAGAAGGGCGGGCATTAAAATAACAGTACCGGCTGTCAGTTTAAGGAAATACTGATAACCCCGGCCGGTAATACACACTATGATACTACGCAGTTATCATTGCAGGGAATTCAGAAGGATATGGATAAATATATTGTGTGTTATGAAGGTCTGGGGTTAACCGGCTCGGTATTATTCCGCAGTCAGGTGGCTATTAATACCGATATCAGCAGAACGGAGGCGGAGCGTTTTATCGCACTGTTTAATAATGCGGCTGCGTCAGATGCGGCAAAGCATAATATTAATGCGGCACGTTATGTCATCGTGAATATCTGCAAATTATAACAATAAAAATACGGCGGGATGACCGCCGTATTTTTATTTCAGGCTAAGGTCAGTGTATGGGTCATGGCACAATGTTCAGTAAATGCCTCATCATGGCTGACCAGTAATAATGCCCCTTTATAACGGCGCAGCACATTTTCCAGTAATCGCCGGGAATCGAGATCCAGATGATTGTCCGGTTCATCCAGCAATAAAATATCCGGCAGAGGTTCGGATAATGTTAATGCCAGCAGCGTGACTTTCAACTGCTCACCACCGCTTAATTGTGACAACGGAATTAACCCCTTATCCCCCCGGATCCGTAATGCACCAAGATGGGTGCGCCAGGTTTGTGCCGGAATGGCCGGGTCAAATTCACAGAGTGCTTCTGTGACCGGCAGGGCTTTATTCAGCAGCGTCAGGTGTTGATCCAGATAGCGTAAGCGGCCGTGCAGGGAATAATCCCCGGATTTTGCAGTAAGCAAACCGGCCAGCACTTTCAGTAAGGTGGATTTTCCGCAGCCGTTACGCCCGGCAATATGCCAGTGCTCACCACCGGAAATGGTCAGTGACAGCGGCTCTTGTGTGCCGGACGGTAAAATCAGATCACGGGCGTTAATCCGCACCCGTTTTTGCTCTCCGGTATAATTAAAAGCCAGCATTTGCGGGGTGATATGCTGTATTTTCTCATTCACTTCCCGGCGCTGACTGTCCAGCTGAGTCATAACACGCTCATGACGGCCGGTTATTTTTGATTGCTGCTTCTCCGCTTTATTCTTTTTCATATCCAGCAGCAGCGCAGAGGAGGAGCCGGATGAACGGACTTTCTCACCCTGACGGCGGCGCTGCGCTTTCTTTTCCAGTGCGTGCTGCAACGCCGTTTTTTCTCTGTTCAGCTGCGATTGTAACTGCTTCTCCTCACTCTGTAATGCGCTGAGCTGAAAGGCTTTCTGCTCCGCATAATGGGTGTAATTGCCGCCGTACTCGTCCAGTGCGGACGGCGTGAGTTCAAAAATCCGCTGCGTGGTGTCGAGCAAACGGCGCTCGTGGCTGATCACCAGTGCGCCGGCAGGGTGATTGCGCAGTTGCTCACTCAGCCAGCAGCGTCCGGCGGCATCCAGATGGTTTCCGGGTTCATCGAGTAACAGGAAGGCGCGCGGCTGCAAAAAGGCGCGGCAGAGTGCCAGCCGGGTTTGCTCACCGCCGCTCAGGTTTGTGCAGAGGGTGTCTGCCGGGAGATGCGCCAGTTGTGCACTTTCCAGCAGGGATTGCTGCTGTCGCGGCATATCCCATTTATCCGCCAGAAAATCATAATCCTCTGCGGTGGCAGTGCCGTCCTCTGTGCGGCGCAGTGCAGCCTGAATTTCTGCGGTACCGAGCGCATCTGCCAGTGTGATGCCGGAAAGGCGGGTCAGCTGTGGTACGTAATAAAACGGTACCTGCCAGCTGACCGTGCCGGTTGCCGGGTGCCGCTGCTGCGCGAGCAGCGACATCAGTACGGATTTGCCGCGCCCGTTATGACCGGTCAGCCCCTGAACCTGACGGGTTAATGTGCCGCTGATGTTGCCAAATAACGGAATATTGTTAAATGTCACTGATAAGTGAGAAAAATGGCATTGTACGGACATACAAAAGCTCCTGAATAAACAGGGGCAGGCGGATATGCCGGATAAAAAAGAAAGCGATGATGAGGATAGCTGCCTGCCCGATATCAAAACAGCGCATTCGTAAAAATGCGGATGATACAGCAATGGGATTCAGGCAATTAAATCATGTCGGCAGACATCCTCAGGGGAAATGAACTGCGGCAATGGTGTCAAATAAAAGCAGAGTTGTAAACCCCCGGTTTCCGGGATTTCCGCAGAGTACGCAGGAATGATTTTTTCACGGAATGTTACTGTCAATCGCCGGTGTTTTCGTTATTCTGTCCGGCCTTGATATTTTTTATTTTCCGGCAGCGGAAATTCAGCAACAGGATGGGTTATGAGTTCAGCAGAAACGGTATATCAGGTTGATCAGAAACGCAGAATTATCACCTGCATCATTACATTCTTTGTGGTTATTACGCTTTATATCGCACTGGCGTACTTATTCCAGACACGGATGCCGGGCGTGGCTGCCGCGCTGGGCCTGACGGTGTATGTCTATATCGCGCAATTCCCGGTAATTAAAGTGTACGGTGATAAACTGACGTCCAAAATTGCGGTCGGTAAAGTGGTATCTATGCCGTTTGACGACGGTCATTTTTCTCTGCAGGAAGTGAAGGGGCTGAAAGCGTTAATGGTCTCTTTCTCCTCGGACTCTTACATCCTGAGCTATCATCCGGCAAACAGCCGCCGTGTCCGTATTGTCGGGCCGACACTGAAAAAAGCACAGTTGAAAGCGATTTTTGACGCCATCCCGGCACAGTCAAAACGTGCATTATAATGCGGTAATCCGGTTCCCGTACTTCCCGTGATAATCCCATGTGTTACCATGGTCACACTTTTCTGCTCAAAAGCTGTATCGATACAGCTTTTTTTACGGGGGACCATAATGACTGAAGCCCTGTCACGAAATCAAGCCTGGCTGCGGGTGATGGTACTTGCGGTGGCGGCATTTGTATTTAATACCACTGAGTTTATTCCGGTTGCGCTGCTGAGTGATATCTCGGCGGGCTTTGCAATGCAGCCCGCCGAGACCGGACTGATAATCACCATTTATGCCTGGGTGGTGGCATTGACATCCCTGCCGTTGATGCTGCTGACGGCACGTATTGAGCGGCGCAAATTGCTGCTCTGGCTGTTTACCGTGTTTGTGGTTAGTCACATCGTGTCCGGGCTGGCACAACGTTTTGATGTGCTGGTGATCAGCCGGATAGGCGTGGCACTGGCACACGCGGTATTCTGGTCGATCACAGCCTCTCTGGCGGTCAGGGTAGCACCGCCCGGTAAAAAATCCCAGGCGCTGGGACTGCTGGCAACCGGTACGGCACTGGCAACGGTTCTGGGGCTGCCAATCGGCCGTGTTATCGGGCAGTGGGTCGGCTGGCGGATGACGTTCTTTTGTATCGGGGGTCTGGCGCTGATTACGATGGCGGCGATGGCGCGTTTTCTTCCGCTGTTACCGAGCGAGCATTCCGGTTCACTGAAAAGTATTCCGGTTCTGTTCAGACGGCCTGCGTTAGTGGGGATTTTCGTGCTGACCGCGATTGTGGTCACCGGGCATTTCACAGCGTATAACTATATTGAGCCGTTTGTGCAAACCGTTGCCGGGAAATCACAGGATTTCGCCACGCTGTTTCTGCTGATTTTCGGTGCTGCGGGGATCATCGGCAGTGTGATTTTCAGCCGTTACAACACCCGGTTGCCGCTGCTGTTTTTGCCTGCGGCGATAACATTACTGACAGTGTGTCTGATGCTGCTGCTGACCAGCCGCGTGACCGATACAGCGCTGATTATCCTCGGGGTTGTCTGGGGGATCGGTATGATGTGTACTGCGCTGGGGTTACAGGTCAAAGTGATTGATTTATCACCGGATGCCACCGATCTGGCGATGTCTGTTTATTCCGGCATTTTTAATATCGGTATCGGTGGCGGGGCGCTGCTCGGTAATCAGGTGATTATTCATATGGGAATGGAACAGATAGGCTATGCCGGGGCGGTATTTGCGGTGGCGGGTGTGATTATCTCACTGTTTGTTTTCAGCCGTTACCGGGCGTTGTTTATACAAAGGCCGAAAGCGGAGAGCCGTATTACCTCGCATAATCCGTCATAAATTAATCATATCCCGCATCGTTTCGCTGCGGGATTTTTTTTCTGATTTCTTTATAATATCCGCCGTACTGAGTGAAAAAGAGATGAACGGGTGATTTATGAATGGATTATTGTGGCTGACGCTGGCAGTGGGTGCGGAAGTGGTGGCGACCTCAATGTTACGGGCGGCGGACGGTTTTCCCCGGCTGATACCGTCGGTCGTGGTGGTGATCGGCTATTGTGTGTCGTTCTGGGCGCTGGCTCAGGTGGTGCGGATGATGCCGCTGGGGATCGCGTATGCTATCTGGTCCGGAATGGGGATTGTGATTGTCTCTGCCGCCGCTTATTTTATCTATCACCAGAAACTGGATTTACCCGCAGTTATCGGGATGGCTCTCATTATTGCGGGTGTATTAGTGATAAATTTATTCTCGAAAAGCAGTATTCACTGAGCTTGCATCCGCAGCTATGAGGCCATAATCATGATATCAGTTCCATTTTTCCGCCACCCGGGGCGGGTATTGTGCAGTGTTATTGTTGCGGCAGCAGCGTTTGCCGCCGGTTGCAGCAGTTCACCGGACACGGTGCAGCAAAAGCAGATCCCGCGCTATCAGCAGCCGCTAATTGATTTAACCGAAGATGCCCGTGCCAGCTGCAGCTATGCGGGCGGAACGCCGTCACTTATCCGTGAACTGAACGGCGCACAGACACCGGGCTGTCAGTTTGCCAACGGCAAACGCTGCAGCCAGCAGTCACTGCTTGCCGGAAGTTGCGGATCAGTATTATAAATGCGTTTTGAACAGCTGCGTTATGATGACGCAGCTGTTATTGACTGAGTCAGATCAGAACAGACGTCGCGGCTGTTTGCGGTGAATGAACTGGGATAATAATACCAGCGCACTGACAAGCAGATACACAGCAAAGATTCCGATAAGCCACTGCGGCATATCCAGTTTCAGGAATATCCACTGCTGAACGGCACAGTCACCGGACGCCTCAAACACTGACGGCAGCCAGGTATTGAGCGGCAGCCATTCCGGGAAATTCACAAAGAAATCACAGGTATTGAACGGAGACGGGTAGAGCTGGATCATGGTGTGTTCCCATGACAGCTGTAATCCGGCAATTCCGCTGTAAATCCACAGGGCAATAGCCAGCCAGCGGATGATAACGCTGCGCGGTGCTATCCAGCCGAGGAATCCGGCAAACGCAATGCCCAGAACAGCAATACGTTCATAAATACACATCACACACGGCTGTAATCCCATTCCGTGCTGAAAGAACAGGGCGATACCGTCGAGTGCCAGTGCGGAGATCATCAGTAAAAACCATGCACTGCGGCCCCGCGAACACGCATAAAGATAAGTCAGCATAATTGTATCCGGGTTATCCGATTAATAAGAAACAGATTAACTAACGCAGCGACTGTACGATAAAAAATACAGCAGCGCACCCCTTTTCCGCATTTACGGCGGGCAGAAACAAAAAAACCGGAATAACACGGTTATTCCGGTTAGTGCGGTGTAAAAAGGTAGTTACGGCAGTGTGATCATACCATTTGCCGCCATCCATTCTGAAACCGGTACCAGCCACAACTCAACACCGAAGAAACCGACCAGTGTCATCACAATGGTGTAAGGCAGCGCCATGATCACCATTTTTCCGTAGGAAAGGCGGATCAGCGGAGCCAGTGCGGACGTCAGCAGGAACAGGAATGCCGCCTGACCGTTTGGTGTCGCCACTGACGGCAGGTTTGTCCCGGTATTGATAGCAACAGCCAGATATTCATACTGGGTATAGGATACCAGTCCGGCTTTCATCGCCGTCATTGCCTCATTGATATACACCGTGCCGACAAAGACGTTGTCGGAGACCGCCGAGAGCAGGCCGTTGAACAGATAGAACAGCGACAACTGCGACGAAGGATCGGAACTGAGGACAAACTGAATAAACGGTGTGAATAATTTCTGGTCAACAATTACCGCAACAACAGAGAAGAATACGGTCAGCAGCGCGGTAAACGGCAATGCTTCCTCGAAAGCCTCTCCCAGCGCATGCTCCTCGGTGATCCCGCAGAATGCCGTTGCCAGGATAATCACCGATAAACCGATCAGCCCGACTTCGGCGAGATGCAGGGCCAGTGCAGTGATCAGCCAGATACCGATAAGGCCCTGAACAATCAGCTGCATTTTTTCCTGTTTGGTCCGGCGTGCTGCGGATTTTTGTGCATTATCCTCGAGTACGGCTCTGACACGTTCCGGCAGTTCCGCACCGTAACCGAACAGCTTAAACCGTTCCACCAGGTAACAGACCAGCAGACCACAGACAAACACCGGAATCGTCACCGGTGCCATACGCAGGAAGAAATTCACGAAATCCCATCCGGCATGTTTGGCAATAATCAGGTTCTGCGGCTCACCTACCATCGTCATCACGCCGCCGAGAGCGGTACCGATACCGGCATGCATCATCAGGCTGCGCAGAAAGGCACGGAACTGATCCAGTGTCTGGCGCATTTCGCTGCTGTCGATAAATTCATCATCACTGAGTGTCACCGTTTCCTTTCCGGAAGAGGCATACTGATGATAAATCGCATAAAACCCGACAGATACACTGATTACCACGGCGATCACCGTCAGAGCATCCAGAAATGCGGATAAAAATGCACTTGCCAGACAGAAAGCAAGGGAAAGCGCGCGTTTGGAGCGGATAGACAGAAGCAGTTTGGTGAACAGAAACAACAGCAGCTGCTTCATAAAGTAAATACCGGCAACCATAAAGATCAGCAGCAGGATAACCTCCAGGTTATTCATAATCTCATGACTGATTTGTGCCGGAGAGGTCATGCCGATCAGTACCGCCTCAATCGCCAGCAGGCCGCCGGGTTGCAGCGGATAGCATTTCAGTGCCATCGCAAGGGTGAAAATAAACTCAATAACCAGCAGCCAGCCGGCGGTAAAAGGGTCAATAAAGAAGTAAACGACCGGATTTATAATTAAAAAAAGAATAATAGCAAGCTTGTACCAGTCAGGGGAGTGACCCATGAAGTTCTTCAGGAAGGCCTGCCGCATTGATATTTCCATTATTGCTGTGTGTCCTCCGCAGGGGGTGAAAAGATAATCCGCGTATAACTACAGTGCTTTATACTACGCCGGTATTCTGAATTTATTAAGAATTTAAATCAACTGATGGTCACCGTCCGCACTATCATGATTTATGACCGGACTCACTCTTTCGCAAGCTGATTGCTATATCGCGGCATCACATTCTGTTATCATCCGGATAATTGGAAGGTTAATTGTTTTGGACGAAGTCATCTATGGTCATCAAGGCGCAGAGCCCTGCGGGGTTTGCAGAAGAGTATATTATTGAAAGTATCTGGAATAACCGTTTTCCGCCGGGATCCATTTTACCCGCAGAGCGTGAGTTATCTGAACTGATTGGTGTGACCCGGACAACGCTGCGTGAAGTCTTACAACGCCTTGCCAGAGATGGCTGGCTGACCATTCAGCACGGTAAACCGACAAAAATTAATAATTTCTGGGAAACATCCGGACTGAACATCCTGGAAACCATTGCCCGTCTCGATCACGAAAGCGCGCCGAAACTGATTGAGAACCTGCTGGCGGCACGGACCAATATTGCATCTATTTTTATCCGTACTGCGTTTCGTAATAATCCGGAAAAGTCACTGGAAATTCTCAGTCAGGAAAATGAGCCGGATGATAATTCCGATGCGTTCAGCCAGTATGATTATGACGTGTTCCGCGGTCTGGCATTTGCGTCCGGTAACCCGATTTACGGTCTGATCCTCAACGGGCTGAAAGGGTTGTACACCCGTGTCGGCCGCTTCTATTTCGCAAGCCCGGAAGCCCGTAAACTGGCGCGGAATTTTTATCAGCAACTGACCGGCCTGTGCCGTGAAAAAGCCTATGATAAAGTGCTGGATTGTGTCCGCAGCTACGGCAAAGAGAGCGGTACTATCTGGCAGACCATGCAGAGTGGTATTGCACAGGATTTGAATCCGCAGTAATACAGGCGGACAGGATGAAAAACCGGCTCAGAGCCGGTTTTTTGTTATGCGCGGGCCAGTGCCTGCAATATTGCGGGTGACGGTGTCCAGAGCAGGGAGCCGCCTTCTTCAGCAAACAGATGATGTTCCGCGCGGGGAAAGCGTCCGGCCAGGATTTTACCGCCATCCGGGGAATGCACAGTACTGGTGTCCTTCTCCCCGTACCACAGTGATACCGGACAGGTGATTTGCTCTGGTGTAAACCCCCATTCCTGCATGGCAATCAGCAGATCCTGTGTATAGCCTTCATTTCCCTGAGAAAAGGCCTCTGCCATACACTGCCGGTAAACCGGTAAAAAATCTGCTGCCCGATAAACCGCCAGGTCTGTTTCCCCGCTGTAATTCAGAATGAAATTCATCAGCCACTCTGCAGTGATATTTTCCCGCACCCATGCACTAAATCCATCAGGCTGACTCCGGGCATTATTTTGTATATCAATGACATCTGCAGATAACAGTGCCCGGGTAGGCGGGTAATCGAACTGATCCTGTCCCGAAATCAGTGCCAGAGCGGAAACGTCCGCATAATACGCCAGCGCCATGGCATAAACCGCGCCCTGAGAGAATCCCGCCACCCGGAACTGTGCGTAACCCAGTGACTGCATCAGAAAAGTGACATCTGAAGCAAAGGACATCAGGGATTTTCCGGCATCGGGAGAAGAGTCCCCCAGTCCGGGACGTTCGGGGGTTATCAGCCGGATATTATGGTCTGCCAGATACGAAATGCCGAATCCGGCAGAGCCGCTCATACCTGCACCGGTGCAGAATACAACCGGAAAATATGGCGGAAGGCATAAAAAGAAGAGGGCGTTCTCTGATAAATAACCGACATAACGTAAATACACGGATTATTTATTCAGTCTGGTGTCATCGGCAACAGAGACGAGAGTCCGGTTGCGTTTCACGATGAGTTCGCAGCGGTGCCTGCGACAGATATCCTGCATATTATTTAACAAATGCTTATATTACAAGATAATAAAATCATTTTCGGATAAAAGGATAATTTAATTAATGATATCAGTGATTAAAAAAAATACGGTTTTGTGACCGGCTGCAAAGAATCAGACTTAATATGGTGTGAGGGGATTCCGCTATGTTGGCAAAATGTTTCCGAAATATTATGCTGATGCTAATGTGAAATAAATAACAAGGCGGCAACATGAACATTGTCATCCTGGGAAGTGGTGTTATCGGTGTCACAACAGCCTGGTATCTCGCGCAGAAAGGGCACAATGTGACGGTTATCGACAGGCAACCTGCGGCGGCGGAAGAAACCAGCTTCGGTAATGCCGGGCAAATCTCTCCCGGTTATGCCACGCCGTGGGGCGCACCGGGTATTCCGCTGAAAGCGGTGAAATGGATGTTTGAAAAACATGCACCGCTGGCTATCAGGCCGGACGGTTCACTGTTCCAGCTGCGCTGGATGTGGCAGATGCTGCGTAATTGCGGTGCTGATTATTATGTTATGAATAAAAGCCGCATGGTGCGGATTGCAGAATACAGCCGCGACTGCATGAAAGCATTACGCGCCGAAACCGGAATACAGTATGAGGGGCGTCAGGGCGGTACACTGCAACTGTTCCGCACACAAAAACAGCTGGATAACGCCGCCAGTGACATTGCGGTTCTGAAGCAGGAAGGCGTGGCGTACCGCCTGCTGAGTGCCGGTGAACTGCACGAGGCAGAACCGGCGCTGGCCCATGCGGAACATAAACTGGCGGGCGGACTGCAACTGCCGAATGATGAAACCGGGGATTGTAATCTCTTTACTAAACGGCTGGCGGCAATGGCACAGCAGGCCGGCGTGAAATTCCGTTTTGGTGTCAATATTCACCGTCTGCAATTCAGCGGTGATCGCGTCAGCGGGGTGATTTGTGATGAGGAAGTGATCACCGGTGATCAGTATGTGGTGGCGCTGGGTTCATACTCCACGAAATTACTGCACGGTCATGTCGCCATCCCGGTGTATCCGCTGAAAGGTTATTCTCTGACCATGCCGATTATTGACGAAAGCCGCGCTCCTGCATCCACCGTACTGGATGAAACGTATAAAATTGCGGTGACCCGTTTTGACCAGCGCATTCGTGTCGGCGGTATGGCGGAAGTCGTCGGTTTTAATCTGGATATTGTCAGACGGCGCTGCGAAACACTGAAAATGGTGGTGCAGGATCTTTACGGCGGCGGCGGGGATATCAGCAAAGCCACGTTCTGGACCGGTCTGCGCCCGATGACACCGGACGGCACACCGATAGTCGGACCGACGGAATACAGTAATCTTTTCCTCAATACCGGTCACGGTACGCTCGGCTGGACAATGGCCTGCGGCAGCGGGCAGCTGCTTGCTGATATTTTATCCGCTTTT
>OCAE01000752.1_pt1 | contig 18063 bp, 11 predicted proteins | sample 1495581 | NCBI WGS metagenome assembly OCAE01 (sample SAMEA2580278, study PRJEB22360) | human gut metagenome | biome: human gut; feature: human-associated habitat; material: faeces | place: Denmark | collected 2008/2010 | reverse complement strand
AGGCCGGCATCCGGCTGTCCGCCGATAGCACCAAGTGCTGCCGCGACCGGCAGGCCGGTCATGCCTGTTCCCGGAACGGTCACGCCGAGGCCGTTTTTCATCAGGTTCGGGGAGACATAGCAGCGGATTTGGGTCGGTGCGCCGCTGAGGCAGGTGGCGGCTTTTGCGGCGGCCAGTGCCAGAGAAATCGGCTCGGTGCAGCCTGTCGCCGGTTTGACTGACTGACGCAGTGCCGCGACAAAATTGTTCCATTGAGCAGGAGTGTGATGTGTTGCCATTTTTCAGCCTTAAATACGCGAATCCGTTATGCGGATCAGTGTACCGAAAGGGCAGCAGAAAAATCCTTTCACAATTCAGGGGTATTTTCAGAATCCGGAGAAAAACTTTCTCCGGGGAATAAAAAATAGGGCGGATAAGGGGGAATGAAGCAAGAAATCGTCCGGCGGTGAAAAGAGAGAAAAATACTTATCTAACTATTTGATTTAAATATCTTATTGAATGTGATTTGTATGCATTATGTTATGCATAAATAAAAAAGCGTGATGTGAACCCGTGATATCAGTCACGAAAAACTGCTCATCCGGCTATTTATCAGCATATAATCCCGTATTCATTCTTTAAATTGATGTATTTTGGTGTAACAAGCTGGTGGTTGAGGCGATTCCCGCTGCACAATTGCAGCGGGGATTCTGACTGATTTATCAGCCTTCAATATCCAGCCGTTTTGACTGCCATTTTTTCGAGCGCCAGCGCCATGTATTCACAAGCCCGCGCAGCCACTCATCACACAGAAAACCAATCCAGATACCGAGTATTCCCATCTCCAGTTTGATGCCGAGCACATAGCCGACCGGCAGCGCGACACACCACATAAAGAACAGGGCGGTACAGAGCGGGAAACGGGCGTCACCGGCGGCACGCAGGGCGTTCACCATCACAATATTCAGCGTGCGTCCCGGCTCTAAAAAGACCGACAGCAGGAACAGCGGCAGCAGCAGTTTAATCACCGCCTGATCATCACTCAGCCCGTAAGCGAGGTGATCACGGAACAGCCAGAACAGAAAGACAATCGGGATGGTGCTGAAAAAGCCGGTTTTCAGGCTTTTCATGCCGCGCTGATAAGCATCCTCAAAGCGTTTTGCCCCGACCAGATGCCCGACCAGAATCTCATTTCCGATACTGATGGTTATCCCGAACAGCATAATAAACAGTGATAACTGGAAGTAGATGGTCTGTGCCGCCAGCGCGGTTTCACCCATCAGCCCGATAAAGGCGATGGCAACCATATAATGCAGCATCCAGACCAGGTTTTCCCCGGCAGACGGCAGACCGACATGCAGGATCTGCCTCAGCATATTTTTAGACCAGTGAAACAGCATGCGCGGCACGAATTTGATCCGCAGGCCGTAAAAGAGCAGGCCGCACAGCAGCGCCACGGCAATCAGACGCCCTGCCACCGTGGACCAGGCGACACCGACCAGACCGTACTGCGGCAGCCCGAACAGGCCGTACAGCACAATGCAGTTACCGACGACAGTCACCACGTTGGCGACCAGCGTGACATACATTGCCGGTTTGGCTCTGCCGTAGACGCGCAGACAGGCTGCCAGAATGATGGTCACCGCTTCCGGAATTAAACAGATCCCCAGAATATGCAGATAATTAAAGGCATCTTCCATCAGATGTTCCGGTGTATTCATCAGTTCCAGAATTTTATAACCGAAAATAATGGTAAACCCGGCGGATAATAATCCCAGCAGCAGGTTAAACGCGATGGAAATATGAATGGCCTGACTGGCCTTATCCCGTCTGCCCGCGCCGATATACTGGGCGATGACCACACTGCACCCAACACTGATAAAGTTAAAAATAGTGATAAACAGGTCAAATGCCTGGTTACCGACCGCCATGGCTGCCAGATATTTTGACGACACATGGCTGACCATCCAGGTATTAATCAGGAAGGTGGAAAAGTGTAATAACAGGTCGATAAAAATCGGCCAGCTTAAAGAAAAGAGCCCGCGCTCTGTCACATCAGACTGATGCATGACGACCTTCTGTAAAGAGTGTGATTTTTGTTCCGGGACGGATACAGGGAGCCGGATTCTACCAGGATAATATTACTGAGAATAGTGAAAGGTGAAAAATAAAACATTTTTTTCATAACTAATTAAGAAATCAATGTTTCCTTTCGTAAATAAGTATGATTTCCTTGTCTGACGAATCAATGATGACAGAGAGAATTCCGTGAAAAAAATACGAGCCGCCGTCGTTGGTTACGGCAATATCGGACAGTATGCGATTGAGGCACTGGAAGCCGCCGCTGATTTTGAGATTGCAGGGATTGTGCGTCGCAACCCGTCTGCTGCGGATACGGATTCTGTGTATCCGGTGGTGGCGGATATCCGTGAACTGGGCAAGGTGGATGTGGCACTGCTGTGCTCGCCGACCCGCGCTATCCGTGCGGTGGCGTCAGAAATCCTCGCGCTGGGGATTAATACTGTGGACAGTTTTGATGTTCACAGTGAAATAGTCGCGCTGAAAGCGCACCTTGACCCGATTGCCCGCGCCGGTGAGTGTACTGCCATCATCTCCGCAGGCTGGGATCCGGGTTCCGACTCCATCATCCGCACACTGATGCAGGCAATGGCACCGAAAGGGCTGACGTACACCAACTTCGGGCCGGGGATGAGCATGGGCCACAGTGTCGCCGCCAAAGCGATTCCCGGTGTGAAGGATGCACTCTCTATGACCATTCCGCTGGGTACCGGTGTTCACCGCCGCATGGTCTATGTTGAGATTGAACCGGGGCATGATATCGAGTCCGTGACCACCGCACTGAAAGCCGACAGCTATTTTGCTTCCGATGAGACGCATGTCCGTCAGGTGGACAGCGTGGATGCCCTGAAAGATGTGGGACACGGTGTCTCCATGACCCACAAAGGCGTGTCCGGTAAAACCCATAACCAGCTGTTTGAATACAGCATGCGCATCAACAACCCGGCGCTGACCTCCCAGTTTATGGTGTCTGCGGCACGGGCGGCCTGCCGTCAGCAGCCGGGCGCATACAGTGTGATTGAAATCCCGCCGGTAAATTTCCTGGCCGGGGATATCAACAGCTGGATCAGTAAACTGGTGTAGTGATATTTCAGTCACAATACAGCGTTGAAAAAAGTGGTGAAAACCACTTTTTTATTATCTGTAAAACGGACAATTAAATTAACTGTTATATATGTAATGTTATTGTTGAAACTATTTTTTATAAACATAAAAAATACGGGCTTGTTGCAAATAATAAATAAGATTATTTTTCGTCTAACTTCGAGCGGAATTTCAGGCTAATATTGTCTCCACATTGAATAAGCGATTTATAAAGGCAGATCGCTCCCGTACACGAAACTCAGGTTCATTCCGGCGTAACCATTCATCAAATTGACCCTTATTCAGTTTTCGCAACGTTTCAAAGCCCTGGATTGTCGGCCAGGCCCGCTTGGCGATTTTGAAACCGCCTGTCGCGACAATCAATTTTTTAATCGGTGCATGATCGGATTCTATTCGATTATTGAGGGTTTTGATTTGCCGTTGTTTCACGTCAGCCCGGAGTTTCCCTTCTTTAATTAAACGGGCAATAGCGTAACCGTAAGCAGCATGCTTATCGGTGTTTAAAGTTTTTGGTTGCCGCTCAGCGGTGTAAGGCTTTAATACCCGTTTGAGAAATTCATAGGCAGCATGCCGGTTACGTTTCGGGGAAAAATAGACATCCAGCGTATCGCCGTGTTTATCAATTGCACGGTAAAGGTAAAACCATTTTCCGTTCACTTTGACATAGGTTTCATCAAGCTGCCAGGAGGAAACAGCCCGAATGAATTGATATTTTTTGAGTTTTTTACGGAGAATAGGAGCATATTCAATAAACCAACGATAAATTGTTGAGCGGTGAACTGAAATCCCCCGTTCAGCCAGCATATCACTGACGTTGGCATAGCTTAACGGTGTGGAGCCATACCAACGCAGACACCAAAGGATGATAGTGGGAGCAAAATGTTTCCATTTAAACTCGTTTGGTGGCATGAGTTTATTCTAAAGCAATAATCAATACCGTGAGTGTTTCTCACTTAGGCAATTTTTGCAACAAGCCCCGAAAAAGGACGGTTATCACAAAAAACAATAAAAAAATATTAAAAAAATCAATAGGATTGCTATTTCCTTGAAAATAGTTAAGAAAAACTAATTGCTTTTATGGGGTTAAGTGTTATTTTTATTAACATCTAAATTAAAAATAATGGTGTAATGTATGAAGCTGTATCAGATACATTGTTTATCGCAGTCTGCCACTGTTAATTAAATGACTTTAAATGTATTTTAGGCACCGGTATCAGGCTTGCCCTGAATTTAATAATATAACTAATTTATCCAAACGGAATGATAGTGAAATATCACGCTTTTAATGCTTCTGGTTTTAATTGCAAGATTATAAATATGAATAAAATATTTAAGATATGAGCAAGGCACTTATATGGCTTTCAGTTTATATAGGTGGGTAATAAAGGAAATATGTTTCTTTTGAAATTATATGTACTCTAATTTTTAATTGTCATAAAAAATGTAATGTCTGAGCTTGTCACCAGTATCTGTCAGTAAAAATGCTACTGATATGATACCGGTCGTATAAACCGGAGATCTACTATTTTGTTAGCAACAGATATATATTATCAGATTAAGAGGGTATTTTTATGTATTATAGTGACTTTGATTATTTGGATGGCCTGAAAATTGAATATCAGGGAACGAAAGAAAAGCATGCAGTTATTTATGGAGATGGCCGTGATATGGTTGAGGTTATCGTCAAGGTAAAGATAATGAATAGCGCTCTCCCCTCAACGCCAGTAGAAATGACAAAAGATGAGATGAGAAACAGTATTTTCTTATGTGATTACCAAACGGGGGAAAAGATACCTTTCGATTTTGAGTCCGAAATAAAATCTGACTGGCGTGTCAGCTTCAATAAAAATAACTATTTAGGTGCTCTGGAATATTCTTCGTCCAGGGCAGACGCAGATCCTGATTTATTGCCGGAGGATGGTTATAACTATTGTTCACTATACGTGTACTGTACAGAAGGGAATCTCAACAAGAAAATAGCTGCAGGTATCGATATTCCTGAAGTCGGTGTGTTCAATACTACGTCCGGTGGTACTAATACGGTGAACGGTTCAACCGGGGTACCTTTCAAGGCGCCTGGTGAGCTTGAACTCAAAGCTATCGACTTTGGTTATTTGGCTGGTCTGAAAATTGAGTATCCGGGGACTGCAAGAGAGTCTGCTGTTATTTACGGAAACGGCCTTAATATGATTGAGGTCAGAGTCAAGGTAAAGATAATGAATTGCAGGGATCCCTCAACTCCAGTGGAAATGACAAAAGATGAGATGGAAAAAAATATTTTCTTGTGCGATTACCAAACGGGGGAAAGAATACCTTTCGATTTTGAGTATGGAGGAACATCTGACTGGCGTGTCAGCTTCAATAAAAATAACTATTTAGGTGCTCTGGAATATTCTTCGTCCAGGGCAGACGCAGATCCTGATTTATTTCCGGAGGATGGCTATAACTATTGTTCACTATACGTGTACTGTACAAAAGGGAATCTCAACAAGAAAATAGCTGCAGGTATCGTTGTTCCGGATGTCGGTGTGTTCAAGACTACGTCCGGAGGCACAAATACTAATAACGGTTCAGGCGGGGCACCTTTCAAGGCACCTGATGATATCGAAATCAGGGCTATCGAACCACATAAGTATACGCGTGACGACTTCTCTATGAACACGGATACGTCCTATATACCTCCCACATGGAGTCAGGGAGCACAGTTGTATAGTCTTACCGGGACAAACTATTATCTGGATATTCAGAAACCGTTTCATAAGATTTCCTCGGTGAAAACCAGCGTAAAGTCCGGTTCTAGATTCGGAAGCGACTATAGCTGGTATTGGATTTGGCAGGCGTTTGACTGCGCTGCTGATTATGGAAATAGCCATTTGCCCATGACATTCACCGTCAACTTTGGTAAATACGAGTTCCTCTGTGAACACACGATAAATAAGCAACCCGGCGTCTGTTTTACCCTGATCAGCGGTCACTGTTCTGTCATGACGTCCTGGGCCTTTTTCTCGGAAACCTACATTGACATCATCGATAATTTCGGCAACCGGACTTCCCCCGTGATTAGTTTCCATGACAAAGGAATTGAACACAGTGGTTTTCGTAACAACTCACGGGATATCTCTGAATCCACAGTACGGGATGTCAGCAACTATGGTGTCCCTGAGGATATTATTCAGCATATTACCGACAGTGCCCCTGATATGATTTGTGGTGTACTGTCTCAGGATGGCAATAATTCGGGATTCAGACCATGCGTTAATGCTTCTCCGGCACCTGAACAGGGAGCAATAATGGATGCTGATTTCCTGCGGACACTCAGGCAGTCACATGAAATCACGCATGTCATTTGCAGCGTGCCTGACGCCCTGAGCCACGATGTGTCTGACTATCAGGCAATGAGTGACCGTGATGGTCTGCCATACCTGCTTGTTTTATGGCCCGGCCTGCGGAGCCTGACTATTTTCCCGCAGACTGAACCTGATTATGAAAATCGCCCTTACATTTATGGCCAATACGACTGCTACTCCCTGATCAGGGATTATCTCCTCAGGGAGAAAGGCATTGCACTCAATGACTATCCGCGTGAGGTCTATTTCCTCGGTTCAGGGAACAATATTTTTGAAGTACAGGCTCCGGAGGAAGGCTTCGTCAAAATTGAGGATACATCTCTTCAGGCCGGTGACATTCTGGTCTTTAATCTGCCGTCAACCAGACTGCAGCACTCGGCAGTCTATATTGGTAATGGTCAGATGCTGCATCATTTGCCGCCGGGACTAAGTTGCCGGGAAGCTTACAGCGAAAAATGGGAAAAACGCACCAGCTCAGTCTGGAGACATAATAATTTAATTATTAAGTAAATTATTATATCCATAGTTTTTTATCAGCCATATTTGTATTTATCAGAACGACAACCCGAATTTTATATTATAAGCCCTCCGTCAGGGAGGGCTGCATATTATAGAAAAATATATCCGGACATTGTCATTACAGAAATACAGATAGCCTTAGCTTATTGTTATTTTAATACACTAATATTTAATTAATATCTGATTATATCAGGAGTATTTATTATGAATGACAGTTTTACGTCACAGACATCCAACTTTATCAGTGCTATGAGTACCGATGTTGACCCGCGCACCGGTCAGTTTATGGTTAGTCTGCCCGTTGTATCGCTGGTCGGCAATCATCAGCTGGGCCCTGAACTCCCCCTGTCTCTGAGTTATTCATCACTGAACAACATTAACAGTGGTTTTGGCACCGGTTTTGCCCTGAGTCTGACACAGTTTAATAACAGAACTAATTTACTGGAACTGAGTAACGGTGAAAAATACCGGGTCAGCCCCGGTACCAACAAGGTACGCAACCAGAAGCTCAACAATTTCCGTTTTGTGTTTACCAATGGCCGGGGAGCCGAGGAAGGGTACACCATTTTCTGGAAAGACGGTAAAACCGAACGACTGACAAAAGCCAGAGATAACGACACATTTATCACCACGACGGTCATATCACCCGCCGGACGACAGCTGTATCTGACCTGGAGCTGGAACGGACAGGTGTCCCGGTTGTCTGAAGTCCGGGATGAGTCAGTTATATTGTGCCGGATAAATTACCAGACGGAATCGTCTGTGATGACACTGTGGCCGGGTACCGGAGATGAAAACCGCATACAGTTTCAACTGCTGAATGATAAATACCTGGCCCGTATTTTTCACAAAATACAGGACGGTAATGTTCTGAATTGTCATTTCAGCTATGATGCTATATCCGGAATGAGCAATCTGTTGCTGACCGGCGTGAAATATCCGGCCGGCATGACAGACGACGTGGTTTACAACAGCCGGGAGGGGCTCAGGTATCCCGACTCATCAAAGATCACTGCCCGTTTGCCGGTGGTATCCACGCATACCCGGAATCCGGGGGCCGGACAGCCGGAAACAGTCCGGCATTTCTCGTACACCACGCAAAACTTCCTCGGTTTCAACGGCGATTTTGGTAACTGGTCTGCTGACAGTGACTATATCTATACCACATTAACGAATTATACCTACGGTTCAGAGGAAACTATCACCAGTGGTGGTGTCACCCTCACCACGAAGCGGGAATACAATAATTATCACCTGCAAATTTCGGAGGAAACCCGGAAAGGCAGCTGTACTGTCCGGGAGGATATCACCTATTATGCCAGGCTTGGTGTCCTTATTGACGGGCAGCCGGCTCAGTTTCAGATGCCCGTAAAGAAAACGGTTACACTGACCGATACCACTCTGCCTGCCGCAGAGCGGACCCGTACGGAAATGACAGAAACAACATTTGATGAATACGGCAATCCGGTCAGTATGAAAGCCCCTGACGGCACACTGACCACCTATGAATTTTACCCGGCAAAATGCGAGGACGAATGCGAGGACGACTGTCCGGCCGAACCGAACGGGTTTGTCCGGTTCCTGAAATCCGTGACGGTAACACCGCGGGACAGTGATTATAATGACACACCGGAGCAGATAACAACATACACCTACCGTCTGTTAGGCAACCGGACGGACTGTGTGGTACAGGACACCGAATCCGTTTTCAGCGGTGATACGCTGCTGTCTGTACGTACCACGGAATATGAGGAAGACACCGGAAGTACAGAATATGGCCGCGTCACAGCATTCACCGATACCCTGTACAACCCGGATCCGGATGCAGGGGGGCAGTCGTTTACCAGCAGACAGGATTTTGATACTGATGTCAGCGACAGCGGTCTGATGACACAAACGGTTATTTTTACCGGTTATGACGGGTTACAGTCATCCGTCACACAGAGCCGGTCTGTGTATAACGGGCTTTTGCATTCTGAGGTTTCACCACAGGGGATAGAAACCCGTTACGCCTATGACACACTGGGGCGGATACTGACGCAGATACAGAATGCCGGTTCCGCTGAGTATGAAAACACCACTGAATGGACGTATGAAATCACAACAGAAGGTCCGGTCACGACCCTGCGGGACAATACCGGTAATCAGGAAAAACGTTATTTCGACGGTGCCGGTCGTCAGGTACGCAGGCAGGTGCTGGATACTGACCATACACACGAATGGTTTGATGTTACCTCCGTACAGTATGATGCTTTCGGTCAGGAACAGAGCGGCACGAAACAGGACCGGATTACGGCCGGGCCGGATGCCGGCAGGCGCTTTAAGATCAGCGGTACTGTGGATTATGACAACTGGGGGAGCCCGTCAGAAAGCGTCTTTTCAGACAGTCTCCGCGAACTGACCCAGTCAGATCCTGTCCGGCGGGTTTCCCGCACATATGCACAGGGCGGGGAAGGAACGGCACAGGTTAAAAGCGGTACTGTCAGCACTCAGCTGGATAACATCACCGGGCTGCCGGTGCGGGAAACGATGACGGATATCTCCGGGACCGAGCAGGGGCAGCACAGTTATGTCTATGACGGACTGAACCGTCTGCGGGAAGAAAAAGATACAGACGGTAATATTACCACCTACTGTTATGACCTGTTTGACCGGGAAATTTCCAGAACGCTGGCTGACGGCACGGTGGTTACCCGTGAATATGCCCCTGCTTCAGGTAGCGGGCAGGTCAGCGCGGTTAAGGTATGCGGTCCGGGGACGGACGGAAAAACGCCGACCATGGGGCAGCGTGAATATGACAGTCTGGGCCGGTTAACCCGTGAAACAAGCGGCGGTCGGATGACCGGTTACCGCTACGAAGGTGCCTCTCCGGTACCGGCTGAAATCACGTTTCCGTCGGGGAAGTCACTGAAATATGATTATATTCCGGAGCTGGGTAATGTTCCCCGTCGTGTGAGCGGTGAGGGAATAGACCAGACGTATGACTACGATAACCTGACCGGTGAGCTGTTAAGTGCCGTCGAGGCAGATACCGGATACGGCTGTGTCTGGTCACAGTCAGGCAAACTGATTCAGGAGCAGTTTACCCGCCCGGACAGTGAGCGGCAGGCCGGCTATACCAGCACACTGGGCGGCGCTCCGCTCAGCTATACAGATATTACCGGGGCACAGACGTGTTATACCCGCGATGAATACGGACGGGTTACCGGAATACAGGACAGTGAGCTTGACGTTGCGCTGAACTACGATGCCCTGAGGCGCCTGTCCGTTCAGACTGTGACAGACCGAGCCGGTGGCGCCCGGCTGACCACGGCGTTTGAATATGACGATTTCAGCCGTGAAATCAGCCGGACACTCACAGACAGTAAAGGCGTCACGCTGACCACAGAAATGCACTGGCTGAAAAACGGGCTGCTGAGCCGCCGAGTCACCCGGCAGAGCAGCACGGTGCTGAAAGATGAGTACTATGAATATGACTGCCGTCACCGGCTGGTCAGTTACCGGGTGAGCGGCAGCACCCCGCCGCCGGATGCTTACGATAATGCGCTGTCAGGTCAGCAGTATCAGTATGATGCGATAAATAATCTGACCGGGGTTACCACCACTCTGGCGGACGGGAGTCAGGATACCGCCGTGTATCATTACCTAAATACCGCAGATCCCGCTCAGCTGTCAGAAGTGACACATACTCATGCGGCCTATCCGCCGCGGATTAAACTGGAATATGATGCCAACGGCAGGATGATACAGGATGAGGCAGGCAGAACCCTGGTTTACGATGTGGCGGGGCGGCTGACGGGGATCAGCGGAGAAAATATTAACGGCGGCAGTTATCAGTATGATGCCCTCAACCGGCTGGTGAGCCAGCATGTCAGCGGCGGGGATGTGCGGGAGTTGTATTACCGCGGGAATACCCTGGTCAATGAGGTTCTGGCGGCTGGCAGGGAGGAGACGCGGCTGATTAAACGGGGTGGTCACTGTCTCGGTATGAGTCAGGGGGAGAATCTGACGCTGACGGGGACCGACCACAACAGCAGCCTGATATGGTCAGAGAATAAAACTGACGGGGCAACACGGCATAACTGGTCACCGTATGGCAGCGGAAATCCGGTTGATTTACTGCCGGGGTTTAACGGTGAGCGGTGTGACCCGGTGAGTGGCAGTTACCATCTGGGGAACGGCTACCGGGCCTATAATCCGGTGCTGATGCGCTTTAACTGTCCGGACAGTCTGAGTCCGTTTGGTGAGGGGGGAATTAACCCGTATGCGTATTGTGCCGGAGACCCGGTTAATTTTACCGACCCGACAGGTCATATGAGCATTAGTACCGGTGTGACAATCGGTGTGGGGATTGCCAGTATTTTTGCTGCCGCATTTACCGCCGGACTGTCCCTGTTCGCAGCGGAAATACCCGTCATGGCAGCCACCATGTCAGGGGTAATATCAGGTAGTATGTCATCGGGAGCCGCGGCTGTGTCGGTATGGGGCTCTGTTACTGCAGCGTTCGGCTCGATGTCAGTAACATCCTTGGTGATAGGGGGATTAAGCCTCGTTTCTGATGTGACGGGAATCGCCAGTGCTGTCACAGAAAAAAGCGATCCGCAGGCATCGTCTATTCTGGGATGGACATCCCGAGCTTTTGGTATCGCTGCAATGGCTGGAGCCACCGGGAAAGGTATCGGTGCTGCCATGAAATCTAGTATCCCGGGAACCCGCTTTGCAATGAGCGATGTCGAATCTGAATTTTTACATAGTATCAGGGATCCTGAGCGAACGGGGAGTATGCTTACTTTTGGAACGGGGGCTTCGAGAATTGCTGAAGAGTCTGTATCAGAAACAACTATGATAACTATGAGAGAAGGTAGTCATAACAGGTCAGTTAAGGTTCACGGGGCTCCTTTTATCGTCAAAATGGATGATAAAACATTAAGGACAGGGACTAAGGCCGCGTCTGTTTTGGCAGAAAGAACGATAGGATATAACGAAATGACAATTAATTACATAAGTTGTTTCAGTGCTAATGGAGGGACTTTTTCAAATGCTCAGGTGTTATCAAATGCTACCAAATCACCAGTTACAGGTTACTATGGTAGAGTAAACGCATTAGCATCTCCCACAGCTGGTTATAATTACAAAACCTTCAGGCCTCAGGGAAAATTAAAAAGCAGGATATCCTCTGTTGGAAATTCCGTTTTAGGCACTCTGGTGACTAAGCCTATCGTTAAAGCTCGTGATCTCTTCCACAATTATTAACTAATCTGTAATCCATGTGAGCGCTGACTGCTATATTCAGTAGTCAGCGTTTCATGATTTTCTGAACTTCTGGGATTCGCTTGGAAAACATCCCATAATAGGGGCTTGTTGCAAAAAATATCAATTCATTCGGGCTGTTTCCTCCCGGCAGCTTGATGAAACCTATGTCAAAGTGAACGGAAAATGGTTTTACCTTTACCGTGCAATTGATAAACACGGCGATACGCTGGATGTCTATTTTTCCCCGAAACGTAACCGGCATGCTGCCTATGAATTTCTCAAACGGGTATTAAAGCCTTACACCGCTGAGCGGCAACCAAAAACTTTAAACACCGATAAGCATGCTGCTTACGGTTACGCTATTGCCCGTTTAATTAAAGAAGGGAAACTCCGGGCTGACGTGAAACAACGGCAAATCAAAACCCTCAATAATCGAATAGAATCCGATCATGCACCGATTAAAAAATTGATTGTCGCGACAGGCGGTTTCAAAATCGCCAAGCGGGCCTGGCCGACAATCCAGGGCTTTGAAACGTTGCGAAAACTGAATAAGGGTCAATTTGATGAATGGTTACGTCGGGATGAACCTGAGTTTCGTGTACGGGAGCGCTCTGCCTTTATAAATCGCTTATTCAATGCGGAGACAGTATTAGCCTGAAATTCTACTCGAAACTGGACGAAAAGTAATCTTATTTATTATTTGCAACAAGCCCTTCTGTCAAGCTTCAGCCTGTTACCGGTCTACCGGTAAGCGACGACTTAAGCGGCAGGATTGTTGAGATTAATGATCCTGTCCGCTGACTCATGAGGGCGGATTTTTGATGTTAAAAAAATGCCTGCAACAGAGATTGCAGGCACCCGGTGTTGACTTAAAAAATAAATAATTTAATTATCTTGTTATATTTTTAAACGCTTCGGTGGTGGCTTTTAATGCCACTTCTGTCGGTAAACGCTCCATGGAACTGGCCCCGTAAAAACCGTGGCAGTCCGGGCAGCGATCTAAAATGTATTGTGCATCTTCCGGGGTCGCGATAGGGCCGCCGTGACACAATACAATAATGTCCGGACGGATGGCTTTAGCCGCTTTCGCCCAGTCATTGATCATCTCAGCACAGTCATCCAGCGTGGTGGCGGTTTCCGCCCCGATATTACCGCCGGTGGTCAGGCCCATATGCGGCACGAGGATATCCGCACCGGCTTCGGTCATGGCAATGGCATCTTCACGGCTGAAAACATACGGTGTGGTCAGCAGATCTTTTTCACGAGCCTTGCGGATCATCTCTACTTCCAGCGCATAACCCATGCCGGTTTCTTCCAGATTGGCACGGAATTTACCGTCGATCAGACCGACCGTCGGGAAGTTCTGCACGCCGGAAAACCCGGTGGCTTTGATATCGTCGAGGAATTTATCAAACTGACAGAACGGATCGGTGCCGTTAACACCCGCCAGAACCGGCGTATGTTTCACGACCGGCAGCACTTCTTTTGCCATATCCATGACGATTTCATTGGCATTACCGTAAGCCAGCAGACCGGCCAGCGAGCCGCGTCCTGCCATGCGGTAACGTCCGGAGTTATAGATAACGATGAGATCGATACCGCCGGCTTCCTCACATTTTGCAGACAGACCGGTACCGGCACCGCCGCCGATAATCGGCTCACCGCGTGAAATCATGTCATTGAATTTTTTCAGTAATGCGTCACGGGAAAGTGGCATCTTGTGTCTCCTTATTTCGCCCGTAATTGCTGGTGTTGGTTAATGACAAAACGGGTAAATTCCGGGTCATTAATGTGATACGGGCATTTGCGTAAAATACGTTTTTCTGTTTGTTTATAATAAGTTTCGAACGCCTCAATAAAGGCGCGGTCCGCTTCCGGCGACCAGAACGGCATACCTTCAGCATCGAGGGCGGAAAAACCGCCTTCCGGAATGATAAAAATAACATCACCGTGACACTGGTTGAGTTTTTCCGCAATCCAGCGTCCCATCTGTGCATTTTCTTCCGGGGTAGTCCGCATCAGGGTGACCTGGGCGTTGTGGTGATAAAACTGACGATCGGCGTATTTTTCCGGTACGGTGGACGGGCGGCCGAAATTGACCATATCCAGAGCACCGCAGGAGCCGATATACGGCGTCTGTGAACGGGCAATAGCACCGAAACGGTCTTCATCACAGGCGAGAACGCCGCCGAAAAGATAATCACACACTTCCGTGGTGGTCAGGTCAAGGATACTGTCGAACAGATGGTCATCCGCCAGTTTTTCCATGGCTTTACCGCCGCTGCCGGTCGCGTGAAAGACCAGACAATCGTAATCCGCTTCCAGTTCTTTGCTGATTTGCTGGATACACGGGGTGGTGACGCCGAACATGGTCAGGGCAATGGCCGGTTTATCAGTCACCTGCTCTTCCTGACAGAAGTAAACCGCCCCGGCAATCTGGTTAGCCGCATTACGGAGAACTTTACGTGAAATTCGGTTCAGGCCGGAGACATCAGTGACAGAATAGAGCATGGCAATATCGCTTGCGCCGATATAGCCGGAAATATCACCGGAGGCCATGGTGGAAACCATGAGTTTCGGGATGCCGACAGGCAGGGATTGCATTGCTGGTGTAATCAGTGCCGTTCCACCGGATCCGCCTAAACCGAGAAGTGCTGCAATATCATTTTGTTTTGCAAGGAAACGTTCAAAGGCGACAGCCATTGCCGCGATAGCACGACCGCGGTCGCCGCAGAAAACCGCGCTTTCGCCGTCAGGGTGACAGGCGGCGACGTCGCGGGCGCAGACATCCGCTTCCCGGGCCAGCTGGCCGGGTTTTGTGGTTAAATCCACTGTTTTTACCGTGAGGCCGGTGCGCCGGATCAACTCACTGACATAAAAAATCTCATCACTTTTGGTATCGAGCGTTGTGGCGATATAGACAGCGCCTTTATTGCTGTTCATGGTTAACCTCAAAGGGATATCGGATGTCTGATAACGCATCATAACCAGAATGAGACTGTAGTATCATTTTGTTTGACGGATTTTGAGACATGCATCTCAATTTGTCTATCTTTAAATCAGTTTTTTGATAAAAAAACACCATAAGGGTGTTGCAGACGGGGATGTTGTGTAAGATAGCCGCGCGAAATTCACCGAAAATTGTTAAAGGAAATCAGTTATGGCCTGTACTGATGATGGGGCACCATACTCCGGCACACGGAAGCGGACATTTAATCTGCTGGTCAATACCGCGCTGGCCCTGTTTGAGCAGGGTGCAATGCCGTCAGTCTCTGAACTGGCAACAGAAGCCGGTGTGTCGCGGGCAACGGCTTACCGCTATTTTCCGACACAAAGTGATTTAATCGCCGCCACCGTGGATGCCAGTCTCGGCCCGATTCTGACCTGGCGCTCCGACAGCCCGGAAACCCGCGACCGAATGGAGCAATTACTGGCTTTCGCGTATCCGCAGATGTTCCGCCACGAAGGCGCACTGCGTGCGGCACTGTATGTGTCGTTGCAGCAGTGGGCGCAGGATCGCTCGGCATCGGCCAAATCCCAGATTAATGAAGAGAAAAAACTGGTCAGAGGGCACCGTAAGGCGATTCTGGCGAATGTTACCGAGCCGCTGAAGGCGCATGTCGATCAGGAAACACTGGATAAAGTGATCCGCGCGTTCTCGCTGGTGTACGGCTCGGAAGTATTCCTGGTGATGAAAGATATCTGGAAGATGAATGACGGTGAAGTCATTGATATTACTCAGTGGATGGCAAAAGCGATTCTGAATCAGGCTATGGCGGACAGCCGTGAACACGATGAACAGCCGTAATCACGGCTGTTTTCTTATCTGCCATGCACCACACTGATTTCCGCCTCTGATGGTGAGAAAGTTACCCGCATAATTATATCCCCTGTAATTAATTGATTCCGGTGATAGACTGATTTTCTGTTCCGGCAACCGGCTGACATTATAACAATATGAATATTATCAAAACAGCAGCGGGGATTTCGGCCTGTTTCGCTGCCGGATTATTGCTGGCGTACCTGAACGTGCCGATGGCACTGATGTTCGGTCCCATTATTCTGATTATTATTGCGCACCGTTTCACCATTTCGCTCACTATTCCGAAGGGAACATTAACCTTTGTTCAGATGGTGCTCGGGACATCCGTCGGGCTGATGTTTACCCGTGTCGATCTCAGCCAGTTTGATCATCTTTTGCTGATTATGCTCACCATGGTGTCGTGTCTGGCGGTGCAGTTTACCGTCAGTTTCCTCTGGTTCCGCAAACGGGTGGGGTGGTCTGTTCAGGAATCTCTGCTGGGGGCGGTGCCGGGAGCAATGGCGGCGATTCTGGCGCTGACGGATCACACCGGTACACCGCCGCAGAAGGTGGTGATTTCCCATACTATCCGCCTGATCATCCTGATTATGCTGGCGGGTGTGGTGGTCGGCAGTGATCATCCTGTTCCGTCGCCTGCGGATATTCCGCCGCAGAGCCCGGTGTCCGTGCTATGGCTGCTGCTGATTGTGGTGTGCGGGTATTTGTCCGGTAAAGCGCTGGAAAAAATTAATGTCCCGGCTCCGTTTATGCTGACATCACTGGGCACGGCGATTGCTGTTCAGAGCGTGGTGAGTACTTACATTGTTTTCCCGCTGCCGCTGAATGATATCAGTATGACGCTGATCGGCATGTATATCGGGAGCTATTTTGTCCTGTTTCCGCTGAGGTCACTGCTGCGCAATATGGTGACTTCCGCGCAGGTGGTGCTGATCAATATTGTGCTGACTGCACTGATTGCATTCGGAGCGTCTCACCTGACCGGTTTTTCCTTCCCGATGTTGTTGCTTTCCTGGGCACCGGGCAGCATGGAAGCGATGACATTTGCTGCAATTGCCATGGGAATCGATGCGGGTTTTGTTATGCTTAACCATATTCTTCGCATGCTGATTATTCAGAGCGTGCCGTCGGTGGTGCTGTATATTCAGGAACGGCGGAGTAAATAATTAAGCGTAGTAAGTCATTACTCCGCTTTTTTCACCGTCAGCCGCAGGGAATAGACCGGATCAGAACTTCCGCACATGGTGCGGTAGGCTGCACCTTTGATGTTTATCCGGACGTTGCCGCGCTCCGGCGGCGTTCCCTGCAAACGGGCACCGATCAGCGGGCGCTGATCGGCTTTCATCACCTGTGTCTGCCACTCCTCTTCGGTGATAAGCGGGAGCCATTCTCCGGCCTCATTTTTTGACATCAGTGTGACGGTCATCCAGTCCGGTTTCTCACTGACATAAAACGGGATCATCCCGGTATGCCGGGCAATTTCAATGGTCTGATCATACGACAGGCCGGTCACCGCATCCGGCAGCGCGATTTTTGTCACTGATTCTGACGGCGTAAACAGGGTCATACTGCCGCACATGGCACCATAAAATACCCCGCAACCGCTTAACATCCCGCACAGCAGCAGTACAGAGAGCCCTCTGAGAAAGGTATGGGACAGCCGCATTATGATTTTTTCCCTGATATTCATATAAAAAACGCATCAGGCAGTATAAAAAAAGATGACAGCAAAAACTGTGCCCGGAGTCTGTCCGTACAGAGAATCACACAATATGTACTGGTTAATACGAATTACTCTTGTTAGACTTTTCAAAATGTACTAATTGGTACATTTTTATGGGTGTCTGTTAACCGTGTGAGGAGTAATAATCAAATGACAGAAAAAGCGCAGGATCCGTCAAGACGATCTTTCCTGAAAAATGCCGGTCTCGGCACAATGGGGCTGGCGGCCGGTGCGCTCGG
>OCAE01000746.1_pt1 | contig 18154 bp, 15 predicted proteins | sample 1495581 | NCBI WGS metagenome assembly OCAE01 (sample SAMEA2580278, study PRJEB22360) | human gut metagenome | biome: human gut; feature: human-associated habitat; material: faeces | place: Denmark | collected 2008/2010 | reverse complement strand
AGCGCCCAGCAGGTGCGGATCCGCGCCGCCCGATCGCTGGGCGCGAGCCGGGCGCAGGTGCTGTGGCTGGTTATCCTGCCGGGCGCGCTGCCGGAGATCCTTACCGGATTACGCATTGGACTCGGCGTGGGCTGGTCAACGCTGGTGGCGGCGGAGCTGATTGCGGCAACGAGAGGGTTAGGTTTTATGGTGCAGTCGGCCGGTGAGTTTCTGGCGACCGATGTAGTACTGGCAGGGATCGCGGTGATTGCGATTATCGCTTTTATTTTAGAACTGGGTCTGCGCGCGCTTCAGCGCCGCCTGACACCCTGGCATGGAGAAGTCCAATGAGTGAACGTCTGAGCATTACCCCGCTGGGGCCGTACATCGGCGCGCAGATCGCGGGGGCGGATTTGACCCGTCCGCTGAGCGACAATCAGTTTGAGCAGCTTTACCATGCGGTACTGCGACATCAGGTGGTGTTCCTGCGCGAACAGGCTATCACGCCACAGCAGCAGCGCGCGCTGGCTCAGCGCTTTGGCGATCTGCACATTCATCCGGTCTATCCCCATGCCGAAGGCGTGGAGGAGATTATCGTGCTGGATACGCACAACGATAATCCACCGGATAACGATAACTGGCACACCGATGTCACCTTTATTGAGACACCGCCTGCCGGGGCGATTCTGGCGGCCAAGGCGTTACCGTCAACCGGCGGCGATACGTTATGGACCAGCGGCATTGCGGCGTATGAGGCGCTGTCGGAACCGTTTCGCCAGCTGCTGAGCGGTCTGCGGGCGGAACATGACTTCCGTAAATCCTTCCAGGAATACAAGTACCGTAAGACAGAAGAGGAGCATCAGCGCTGGCGTGAAGCGGTGGCGAAGCATCCGCCGCTGTTGCATCCGGTGGTTCGAACCCATCCGGTGAGTGGTAAGCAGGCGCTGTTTGTCAACGAAGGTTTCACCACGCGCATTGTCGATGTGACGGAAAAAGAAAGTGAGGCGCTGCTCGGCTTCCTGTTCGCGCATATTACGAAACCAGAGTTTCAGGTGCGCTGGCGCTGGCAGCCAAACGACGTGGCTATCTGGGATAACCGCGTGACGCAGCATTATGCCAATGCCGATTACCTGCCGCAGCGAAGGATTATGCATCGCGCCACCATTCTGGGTGATAAACCTTATTTCCGTGCAGGCTGATTGCCTGCTGACGCTTTGCTTATCAGGCCTGTGAAATTGTAGGGCTGATTGCCTGATGGCGCTTTGCTTATCAGGCCTGTGAACTGTAGGCCGGGTAAGGCGAAGCCGCCACCCGGCAAAAATCACAGGTGCTCACCAATATAGCGCTGATAGCGGTTAGCCTTCAGATACGTTAAATCCACCAGCACCAGACCATCTACACAGTGGTTAAAATCCGGATCGCTGCCGAAATCGATAAACTGCACGCCGCCGGGTTCGCAGAGCTCTGAGTATTGTTTATAGAGCGGTGGAATGCCGCAGCCAAGATTGCCCAGCAGCGACTTCAACCGCGTCAGATCGTCGTGATAATCGTTGCCCGCAAACTGTGCCAGCACATCCGGCAACGAAGCGGGATACGGCTGGCGCGAAACGGCCAGTGGATGCGTCGGTGGGAACCATAGTCGATAGAAGGCCACCAGCAGATCGCGCGCATCCGGCGGCAATCCCCCGGAGATAGACACCGGCCCGAACAGGTAACGATACTGCGGGTTACGTGCCAGCCAGGCACCGATTCCGGACCAGAGATAATCCAGCCCGCGACGTCCCCAATAGCGCGGCTGAATAAAGCTGCGTCCCAGTTCAATACCGTGCTGCATGATGTCCGACATCCGCTCGTCGTAATCAAACAGACTGTGGCTGGAGAGCCCCTCCAGCCCCTGCTTTTCCTGCTGCTGCGCACAGGGAATGAACCGGTAAGCACCGACGATCTCAAGGTCTTCCTCGTCCCATAAGATCAGATGCAGATAGTCATCATCGTAGCGATCGATATCCCTGCGTTTGCCGCTACCCTCACCGACGGCGCGAAAAGCGATTTCACGCAGTCGTCCCAACTCGCGCAGGATCGTCGCTTCCTCCTGCCCGTTGCGCTGCCAGAGGTAAATCTGCTTGCCATCGGCGGTTTGCCCCAGACATTCCGTTCGTGCCAACTCGCGTTTCAGCCGGACTCTGTTTTCCGGTGGGGCGATCGTCGATTCGGTGCGAAAAACGCCAGGTTGGCCTTTGCCCAACGCAATTACATGCTTTCGACACTTTTCCGCCTGTTCGCGAACGTTGCTTTTGCTCGCGGACCACTGTGTCCAGGCAATCTGTTGACCGATGCGTACGGGCAGCGTGCTATCGCGACGGCGAAACATTTGCTGCATTAACAGCAGCAGCGTGGCGCTGGAAGAAACCAGCCCGCAGGCATAGAACAGCGGACTGTTGTAGGCCTGGATATGCACCGGTAGCAGCGGCGTCCGGTACTTTTCCGCCATGCGAATAAACCCGGAATGCCAGCGGCGTTCGGCGATCCCTTGCAGCGTCAGCCGTGAGACTTCACCCGCCGGGAAGAAAACCAGCGCGCCGCCAGCCTGCAGGTGGCTATCCATTTGCTGTAACGACGATTTCGGCGTCCGTCCCTGAATATTGTCTACCGGGATGAACAGCGAGCGCAGGGGTTCCAGATGAGAAAGCAGTCGGTTGGTCACCACTTTGATATCACGACGCACGCGGGAGAGGGCATAGATGAGCGCCAGTCCGTCCAGCGCGCCGGTGGGGTGGTTGGCGATAATCACCAGGGGGCCATTTTCGGGGATGTTTTCGATGTGATGCTCGGGGATTTCACAGCGTATTTGCAGATGCTCCAGGACCTGTTCCACCATATCGACGCCTTTCAGATGACGGTGGCGGGCGGCAAACTGCTGGAACTCTTTTTCATACAATACGCGCTGAAGCATCTTTTTTTGCCAGGGCGCGGGCCTCGCCTCAGGCCAAAGGTCGTTGAGTACGTTATCGAGACTAAACATAGCCGCATCTCCTTCTGTTCTGTGCTGACAGTAGAAGCGGCAAGTGTCGCTTGTATGACGTTTGGGTGACGTTTTGGGGAAGGGCCGGATGGCGAGACCACCCGGCAAGGTAACGGAAAAATTAACGCAGGAGTTTCTTCTCTGCCAGATCCAGCGCGAAGTAGCTGAAGATCAGATCCGCGCCAGCGCGTTTGATGGCACCTAAACTTTCCAGAACCACTTTTTCTTCATCAATGGCGCCTGCCATGGCAGCAAATTTGATCATCGCGTACTCGCCGCTGACCTGATACGCGCCGAGGGGAAGCTCGGTACGCTCGCGGATATCACGCAGCACGTCCAGATAGGCACCCGCCGGTTTTACCATCAGGCAGTCCGCGCCCTGCGCTTCATCAAGCAGCGATTCACGAATCGCTTCACGACGGTTCATCGGGTTCATTTGATAGGTTTTGCGATCGCCTTTCAGCGCGGTGCCTGCCGCTTCACGGAACGGACCATAGAACGAAGAGGCAAATTTGGTGGAGTAGGACATGATGGCCGTGTCGGTAAAGCCTGCCGCATCCAGCGCCTGGCGAATCGCCTGCACCTGTCCATCCATTGCGGCAGAAGGGGCGATGAAGTCTGCGCCTGCTGCTGCGGCGACAACGGCTTGCTTACCGAGGTTTGCCAGTGTTGCATCGTTATCCACGCCGTGCTCGCAGAGCACGCCGCAGTGACCGTGGGAGGTATATTCGCAGAAGCAGGTATCTGACATCACGATCATTTCCGGTACGGTCTGCTTGCAAATGCGCGACATCCGCGCCACCAGCCCGTCTTCCTTCCAGGCGTCGCTACCGGTGTCATCAGTATGGTGAGAGATGCCAAAGGTCATGATGGAACGGATGCCGGCGTGGGCAATGCGTTCGATCTCGCGCGCCAGGTGTTTCTCCGGGATGCGCATGACGCCGGGCATGGCCTCAATCGCTTTGTAGTCGTCGAGTTCTTCTTCAACAAAGATCGGCAACACCAGATCGTTCAAGCTGAGTGTTGTCTCTTCAAACATGGCGCGCAGCGCTGCAGATTTGCGCAGACGGCGAGGGCGATGGATTAAGTCTGTCATGAGATGCCTGATGTTTGTGAAATTGAAGGCCATAGTATACCTGAAGCCGTGTGCGAGTGTTTTACGAAAATGGGCCTTATGGTTTTGTTTTATTGATAAATAAATGGGATAGCCTGGCAATTTTTTGATGTGAATAGCTAGATATTTATATTTTGATATTTTATTCCTTTTTTTTGTTTATTTGAAATATCTATTTATTTAAATGTACTGGCATTTAAATTTATTGAGTGTTTATTTATTAATTATTGTTAACTATCGCTGTGTTAAGTATTGATTTACTATATGGGTTCTACTTTTATTTTTAATTTATTACATTGATTTGTATGGTTTTTTGTGTTTTTCAATTAAGCGTTTTCCTGGTTTTTATTATTGTCCGTTTTCGGACTGTAGGGAAAGAATAATTGAACCTTTCACTGGAGACACCGCATAATCCTTCTTGCGAAACATAATGTTTTCTATGCATTGATATTTGATGGATCAACACTATTACGTCCCTGAGGAGGGATGACAAATGCACTCCTGGAAAAAGAAACTTGTAGTCTCACAATTAGCATTAGCCTGCACTTTGGCAATCACTTCTCAGGCGAATGCTTCAACGGATATTTCTGGCAAGACTTACACCACATTTGACCACTATAACGATGCGACGAACCCGGATGGTGTGTACTACGATGGTTACGTCGGCTGGAATAACTACGGCACCGACAGCGTGTATAACGGAGATATCTATCCGGTAATCAATAACGCGACCGTAAACGGTGTGATTTCAACTTACTATCTGGATGATGGTCTTTCTACCAACACCAATAGCAACAGCCTGACGATTAAAAACAGCACCGTACACGGCATGATTACGTCTGAGTGCATGACGAGCGAATGTGCTGATGGTCGTGATACGGGCTATGTTTACGATCGTCTGGCGCTCACCGTTGATAACTCAACGATCGACGATAACTACGAACATTATACCTACAACGGTACCAATACTGACGGCACCGTAGATACGCACGTTGTTGATGTCTACGACATGGGCACTGCGATCACCCTGGATCAGGAAGTTGACCTGTCTATCACCAACAACTCTCACGTGGCAGGCATTACGCTGACTCAGGGTTACGAGTGGAGTGATGTTGACGACAACACCGTTAGCACGGGCGTGAACAGCAATGAAGTGTTCAATAATACTATTACGGTGAAAGACTCTACCGTGACCTCTGGTTCATGGTCAGATGAAGGGACTTCAGGCTGGTTCGGCAATAACGGTAACGCAAGCGACTACAGCAATACTGCGACGGCTGATGACGTTGCGATTTCCGCCATTGCGAATCCGTCTGCAGATAATGCAATGCAGACGACGGTTAATCTCAGTAATTCGACCCTGATGGGCGATGTGGTTTTCTCCAGCAACTTCGACGAAAACTTCTTCCCGAACGGCGCGGACAGCTATCGTGATACCGACTCGACTGTCGATACTAACGGCTGGGATGGTACTGACCGCATGGATGTTACCCTGAATAACGGTAGCAAATGGGTGGGGGCGGCGATGTCTGTGCATCAGGTGGATACCGATGGTGACGGCGTTTACGACGGTGTTGCCGCGGGTACCGATGCTACCGCTACGTTGATCGACATTACCGCGAACAGCCTGTGGCCATCATCTACCTATGGTATTGACAATGGCGACACCGCTTATGATGAAGATGGCCACGTTGTTGGCAACGAGGTTTATCAAAGCGGCCTGTTCAATGTCACGCTGAACGGCGGTTCTGAGTGGGATACCACTAAAGCCTCTCTGATTGATACTCTGAGCATCAACAGCGGTTCTGTGGTGAATGTTGCCGATTCTTCACTGGTTTCTGACACCATTGCGCTGACCGGTGGCGCCGCGCTGAACATCAGCGAAGACGGTCATGTGGCAACGGATACTCTGACTGTCGACAACAGTACTGTCACCATCGCTGATGATGTGGCTGCAGGCTGGAGCGTGGGTGATGCTGCACTGTATGCCAACACCATTAAGGTCACAAATGACGGTGTTCTGGATGTCGGTAACAGTGCGGACTATGCGCTGCAGACGGATACCCTGAATCTGACCAGCACGACCGATACGAATGGCAATGTGCATGCCGGTGTATTTGATATTCACAGTAACCACTATGTGCTGGATGCCGATCTGACCAACGATCGTACCGCAGACACCACGAAGTCTAACTATGGTTACGGTGTGATCGCCATGAATTCCGATGGTCACCTGACCATTAACGGTAACGGTGATGCATACAGCGCTGACCAGTCTGAAGTGGACAATGCGGGCGACAATGTTGCTGCGGCAACCGGCAACTACAAAGTGCGTATCAACAACGCCACCGGTGAAGGCGCTATCGCGGATTACAAAGACAAAGAGCTGATCTACGTTAACGATAAGCACAGCACCGCTACCTTCTCTGCCGCGAACAAAGCAGACCTGGGCGCGTACACCTATCAGGCCCAGCAGCAGGGCAACACCGTTGTTATGCAACAGATGGAGTTGACCGACTACGCTAACATGGCGCTGAGCATTCCGTCTGCGAATACCAATATCTGGAACCTGGAGCAAGATACGGTTGGGACGCGTCTGACCAACTCTCGTCATGGTCTGGCGGATAACGGCGGCGCATGGGTCAGTTACTTCGGCGGCAACTTCAACGGCGATAACGGCACCATTAACTACGATCAGGATGTCAACGGCATCATGGTGGGTGTGGATACCAAAGTTGATGGTAATAACGCGAAGTGGATTGTCGGTGCAGCGGCGGGCTTCGCGAAAGGCGACATGAGCGACCATACCGGTCAAGTGGATCAGGACAGCCAGTCTGCCTACCTCTACTCTTCAGCTCGCTTTGCCAATGACATCTTTGTAGATGGCAACCTGAGCTACTCTCACTTTAACAACGATCTGTCTGCCAATATGAGCGACGGTCAGTACGTTGATGGCAGCACCTCTGCGGATGCGTGGGGCTTCGGTCTGAAACTGGGTTACGACTGGAAAGTGGGTGATGCGGGTTATGTTACTCCATACGGCAGCGTGTCTGGCTTGTTCCAGTCTGACGATGGTTATCGCCTGAGCAACAACATGCAGGCTGATGGTCAGTCTTACGACAGCATGCGCTATGAACTGGGTGTGGATACCGGTTATACCTTCACCTACAGCCAGGATCAGGCGCTGACGCCTTACTTCAAACTGGCCTACGTGTATGACGATGCGAACAACGATGCTGATGTCAACGGCGACTCTATCGACAACGGCACCGAAGGTTCAGCGGTTCGTGTTGGTCTGGGTACGCAGTTCAGCTTTACCAAGAACTTCAGTGCCTATACCGATGCGAACTACCTCGGTGGTGGCGATGTTGATCAGAATTGGGCGGCCAACGCGGGCGTTAAATATACCTGGTAATCATTCCCTTACGGAAATGGATATAGCGTAGTTAATCTAAAAAATGCCCGTCAAGGATTTGACGGGCATTAATGCAAGGAACGCGCAGATGTTATCTCTGAATAAACCGTTAAAAGAATTTGGTCAGCTCGATAAGTCCTTGTCTAAATATGGCACCCGTTTTTCATATGCTAATGAAAAGCATCTTCTTTATTCCACGGAAAAGAACCCTGACACGACAGTAGTGATTCTGGAAGGGATTATCTCGTTAAGACGTAATGAACATATTCTGGTTGGTATTGGGCAGGCTCCTTTCATTATGGGACTGACCAATGGGGTGATGAAAAATGATGTTCAGTACGATCTCGTTAGCGAGGGGATATGTTCGGGATATCACCTCTCTTCCTCACAAACCGTTGCAATTATTGAAGAATGCCAGTTGTGGCGTGAAGCATTCTACTGGTTGACATGGCAGAACCGTATGATGGAACAACGAGATGGGCAGCTAATCGGTAAAAACTCTTATGAACAGATCCGTTCGACACTGATTTCAATGATTGAATGGGAGGACGGATTACGTTCCCGCATTGGCGTCATGAATTATATTCACCAGCGCACATGCATTTCTCGTTCCGTGGTGGCTGAGGTGTTGGCTGCATTGCGTAAAGGCGGCTATATCGAAATGAATAAAGGCAAACTGATGGGTATCAACCGTTTGCCTTCTGAATATTGATTAAGATGCCGGAACCACGCGCGGTGTATTTTCGCTCAGTTCGACGACCAGATCGTTAATACCGTTACTCATATTGGTAAAACGGGTGAGCGGAGAGCGAGTGACGACGACAAACGCGCCCACATTTTTTTGCGGAATCATCGCCATATAGGTGATGAACCCACCGCCACCGCCGGTCTTTTGAATAATTCCCGGGCGTCCATTCTTCGGTGCCATATAGACCCAGCCTAATCCCAACGCATCGGCTTTGCCGGGAACATCCATGCCCGTTACCCGCGTTAACTGCGCGCGCTGATAAATCAGCGTCTGCATTCTGTCGGCCTGATTACTGCGCTGGTAAAAATCAGAGGACAGATACTGCTGCATCCAGCGCATCATGTCACCCGGCGTTGAGTAAACGCCGCCGCTGCCGATGGCTGCCAGCGTGTTATTACACGGGCTGGCCCCTTTTTCCGCTACCATCAGACGTTTGCACTGATCGGGAGAAGGGGTATAGGTAGTGTCTTTCATGCCCAGCGGGCGGGTTATCTTCTCTTCAAACAGTTGGGTATAAGGTTTGCCGGAGGCATTTGCCAGCGCATCGGCCAACAGGTCGAACGCCAGGTTGGAATAGGCCGCCTGCGACCCCGGTGCGGCTTTCAGGGTCGCGGTGGAGAGGTAACTCCAGCGTTGCTCCCGCGTCGGCCAGACAAACACCGGACGCTTTGCCGCGCCGCCAGGTTGTTCACGGGGCAGCGCGCTGGTGTGCGTTGCCAGATTGACCAGCGTGATCGGTTTTCCCTCATATGACGGTACGCGCGCGCCGACGGGGGCATACTTACTCAGCGGATCGTCCAGTTTAACCGTACCCTGATCGAGCAGTTTCACCAGCATTTCACTGGTCATCAGCTTGGTGAGTGACGCAATGCGAATGACCGAATCCAGTTGTGGGCGCACGTTATTGCCCGGTCTGGTTTCGCCGAAACTGCGAAAGACGCGCTGGTTGCCGTCGATCACGACGAGCGCCATCCCCGTCGCACCGCTGCCATAAAAAATATGATCGGCATAACGCTCGACAATATCAGACGCAAAAACTGGGTCGGCGACAGGTTGAGCCGCCTGGACTGAGGTCAATGACGCCGCACACAGCGCGGCAGAAAAAAGCAGACTACGTTTCAACGGTGATGTCCATGAATGAGATGAAGTGAAAACCTTTACACGAAATCATTCGGGATGCTTCGAGGCGGCAAGCGAGTAAATCTCCAGCAGCCCAGCAGCATAGTAAACTATGTGACTGGGGGTTATGAGCATTGCCAACAAAGAGACAGCCTGAAGGATGATGTGTATGCGTATTTATACTACGCAACGCCACATTGCAAAGCGCTAATTAGAGCAAGGATAGTGAGAAAAACGTAACGGCACGTAAACGCGCCATTTTTGCCGCGAAAGAAAGTCCGCTTTTGTGATCCTGGGCGTGCAATAATCTTTCATTACCACTCTTTGATGGGGCTGACGATGTCTGAAAAACGGGTTGTGATGGTTGTTGATATGCAAATCGGCGTGTTTGCCACGCCGCGTATTCGCCGGGAAGCGTGCGTGGAACGCATTAATCAGCTCACGCAGGCGGCAGATCTCACGATTTTTATTCAGCATACCGAGGCGGGAGGGCTGGAAGAGGGGAGTGCGGGGTTCGCACTGCTGCCAGAACTGAACACGCCCGCGAATGCAAAATATGTCACGAAAACCGCGTGCGATTCCTTTTACAAAACGGCCCTCGAACAGTTACTGCACGATGAGGCGATTTCGCACTTTGTCATCTGCGGCTGTGCGACGGACTATTGCGTCGATACCACTATCAGAAACGGTGCCAGTCGGGGTTATCGTATTACGGTTGCGGAAGATGCCCATACCACCGCCCATCGCCCGGCCGCACCGGCCCAGACGCTGATTGCGCACCATAATGATGTCTGGCGCAATCTGATCGTACCGGACAATCCGGTGTGGGTGAAACCCGTCGAAACAATTATTCAGGACTGGAAAACGAACTAAGCGCCACCATGTTGGTCACAATGGGCGGTTTCGCCTGTTGTGACCGTTTATTTTCAACCCGCGCGGTGGAAAAACACAGCAGTTGTCATAACGATAAGAAGTTAGCAGGAGAGCATCATGTTTAAGTCTTTTTTCCCAAAGCCGGGTCCTTTTTTCCTTTCGGCTTTTATTTGGGCATTAGTTGCGGTTATTTTCTGGCAGGCTGGAGGGGGTGACTGGATTGCGCGACTGACTGGCGCCGCAGGTACTGTACCTATTAGCGCTGCCCGCTTCTGGTCGCTGAGCTACCTGATTTTTTATGCCTACTATGTGCTTTGTGTTGGGGTATTTGCGCTGTTCTGGTTTCTCTACAGTCCGCATCGCTGGCAGTACTGGTCGATTCTTGGCACCTCGCTGATTATCTTCGTCACCTGGTTTCTGGTTGAAGTGGGGGTGGCCGTCAACGCCTGGTACGCGCCGTTCTACGATCTGATCCAGACCGCCCTCAGCGCGCCGCATAAAGTCACCATGAGCCAGTTCTATAACGAACTGGGGATCTTCCTTGGCATTGCGCTGATTGCCGTGGTGATTAGCGTACTGAACAACTTTTTTGTCAGCCACTATGTGTTCCGCTGGCGTACGGCGATGAACGAATATTACATGGCGCAGTGGCAGCATCTGCGCCATATCGAGGGGGCAGCGCAGCGTGTGCAGGAAGACACCATGCGTTTTGCTTCAACGCTGGAAAGCATGGGCGTGGGCTTTATCAATGCCATCATGACGCTGATCGCCTTCCTGCCGGTGCTGGTTGCGCTTTCTCCACACGTGCCTGAGCTGCCGATTGTCGGCCATGTGCCTTACGGTCTGGTGATTGCGGCGATCGTCTGGTCGCTGATAGGCACCGGTATGCTGGCGGTGGTCGGGTTCAAACTTCCGGGACTGGAATTTAAAAATCAGCGAGTGGAAGCGGCCTATCGTAAAGAGCTGGTATACGGGGAAGACGATGCCAACCGCGCCACGCCGCCGACGGTTCGTGAGCTGTTCAGTGCGGTGCGCCAGAACTATTTCCGCCTCTATTTTCACTACATGTATTTTAATATCGCGCGCATTCTCTACCTGCAGGTGGATAACGTTTTCGGTTTGTTCCTGCTGTTTCCGTCGATTGTTGCCGGTACGATTACCCTGGGTCTGATGACGCAAATTAACAACGTCTTTAGCCAGGTGCGGGGCGCGTTCCAGTACCTGATCAACTCGTGGACGACGCTGGTCGAACTGATGTCTATCTATAAACGTCTGCGCAGCTTTGAGCGCGAACTGGACGAGCAGGATATTCAGGCTGTCACCCACACTCTTGGTTAACAAAAGGAAACGTTATGTCGGCGGTGTCTCGTCTTTTCCCATTGTCATTGCTGGCCGGGCTGGTGCTGGCCGGATGTAGCAGTCAGCCCTCGCAACCGCTGAAGAAAGGCGAGAAACCGGTAGACGTCGCGAGCGTGGTGCGCCAGAAAATGCCGGCCAGCGTGAAGGATCGGGACGGCTGGGCGCAGGATATTGCCAAAACCTTTGAAAGCCAGAAGCTGGCGCCAACGGTGGAAAATATCTGTTCGGTGCTGGCGGTCGCGCAGCAGGAGTCTAACTATCAGGCCGATCCGGCCGTTCCGGGATTGAGCAAAATTGCCTGGCGGGAAATAGACCGACGAGCCGAGCGGATGCACATCCCGGTTTTCCTCGTGCATACCGCGCTGAAAATCACGTCCCCGAACGGGAAAAGCTACAGCGAGCGGCTGGATACGGTAAAAACGGAAAAACAGCTCAGTGCCATTTTTGATGATTTTATCAATATGGTGCCGATGGGGCAGACGCTGTTCGGTTCACTCAATCCGGTACACACCGGCGGCCCGATGCAGGTCAGCATTGCGTTTGCCGAGCAGCACAGCAAAGGGTATCCGTGGAAAATGGAGGGAACGGTACGCCAGGAAGTGTTCAGCCGTCGCGGTGGACTCTGGTTCGGAACCTACCATCTGCTCAATTACCCGGCCAACTACAGCGCGCCGATTTTCCGCTTTGCCGACTTTAACGCCGGATGGTATGCCAGTCGTAACGCCGCATTTCAGAATGCGGTCAGTAAAGCCAGCGGCGTCAAACTGGCGCTGGATGGTGATCTGATTGCTTACGGCAGTAAAGAAGCCGGTAAAACGGAGCTGGCGGTGCGTAAACTGGCGGGCAAACTGAGTCTCAGTGAGAGCGAGATCCGCCGGCAACTGGAGAAAGGCGACAGTCTCGCGTTTGAAGAAACGGCGCTTTACGAAAACGTGTTTAAGCTTGCTGAGACAAAAACGGGGAAAGCGTTACCGCGTGAAATGCTGCCAGGTATTCAACTGGAAAGCCCGAAAATCACCCGTAATCTCACCACGGCCTGGTTTGCAAAACGGGTCGACGATCGTCGGGCGACGTGTATGGGGCAGTAATCGCCGGGCCATTACTGGCGGCGGTAGCGCCAGCGCAGGATGGCGGCGATGACACCGAAAATCAGACTGCCGACCAGAAACGGCACCAGACCAAAGATGGTCCCGACGCCCAGCCCAATCTCCACGCGCGGGCGTCCCGTCTCTTGTACCTGCATCAGGTGCTCATATACGCCCGGTGCATGAACCAGCAGGTTCAGAATCTGCGCCCCGACCCAAAAACAGAACAGCACAAACACGGCGTAAGCAATGTTGCCTGGCGTAGAGGCGGTTTCTCGATGTTTCCCGTTAAACAAGGATTTTGAGAGAGTGAAATCAGCCATAAATGACCTCCGCGAGTAATTCTGCATCTCTGACACCATGCCAGTAACTTACCGTGAGTCTGACAGGTCATCGCGTTTGTCAATATCAGAATGATGGTAATTTCAGTCTGGGATGAATCCTGGATTGCAGATTCTTGTTGGTTGTCACAAATTGGTTACCTTAAATTAAATTTCGCAACATTTAAGAAATTCCGCATACGACACAGACCGGTTTCCCGTAATATGCAATGATGCATTTTTTCGCTCGGGAGTTGCCATGAACCTGCCTGTAAAAATACGCCGTGACTGGCATTACTATGCCTTTGCTATCGGACTGATCTTCATTCTGAACGGTGTTGTTGGGCTGCTGGGTTTTGAAGCCAAAGGCTGGCAAACCTATGCCGTGGGTCTGGTGACCTGGGTCATCAGCTTCTGGTTGGCAGGATTGATTATTCGTCGTCGCGTGGAGGATGAAGCGGCATAAGCCTGATGAGTAAAGTCGCCATCAGGCTTACCGGGACAGCGCTGATTACATCGTCGTTTTCAGCGCATTATCTGCAGCGTGGCGTTCCAGCGCCAGTTCGATCAAACGGGTGATCAAATCGGTGTAACCTAAACCGCTGGCCTGCCAGAGTTTCGGATACATACTGATGTTGGTAAAGCCTGGCAGGGTGTTGATCTCATTAATCACCACCTCATTATCGGCAGTTAAGAAGACATCGACGCGCGCCATGCCAGCGCAGCCCAGCGTCTGATACGCCTGAATGGCAATCTCACGGATTTTGTCGTTAATCTGAGGCTCAATCGCCGCAGGGACCACCACTTTCGCGCCGTTATCATCAATGTATTTGGTGTCGTAGGCATAGAAATCACTGTTGAGCACGATCTCGCCACAGGTGCTGGCCTGCGGATGATCGTTGCCCAATACCGCGCACTCGATCTCACGCCCTTTGATCCCTTGTTCTACCACCACTTTGTGATCGAACTCGAACGCCAGAGCGACGGCCTGCGCGTACTGCGCTTCGCTGGTGACCTTACTGACGCCGACGGACGATCCCTGATTAGCCGGCTTAACGAACAGCGGCAGACCAAGACGGGCTTCCACCTCTGCAAAACTTATCGTATTGCGGTTGGCGCGCGTCAGCGTAATAAACGGCGCGATACTCAGTCCGGCATCACGCAACAAACGTTTGGTGACGTCTTTATCCATGCACGCTGCAGAGCCCAGTACGTCGGAACCGACGAAGGGCAGATTCGCCACGCGCAGCATCCCCTGTAGTGAACCATCTTCACCCAGCGTGCCGTGTACAATCGGGAAAATCACGTCCACGGTTGGCAGCGGCTGGCCATTCTGCGCATCAATCAACTGCTGCTCGTGTCTGCCTGGAACCTGTGCCAGGCTGGTCGCAGAAGGACGCAGCGCAATATGCGCCGGATCGTTTGCATTGAGCAGGTAATTGTTGGCATCGCTGACGTGCCACTGCCCTTGTTTATCAATACCTAACAACACGACATCAAAGCGGGTCTTGTCGATGGCATCGACAATATTTTTTGCCGATTGCAATGACACTTCATGTTCCGCTGATTTACCACCAAATACGATTCCTACCCGCAACTTTGCCATCTTAAACCCATTCCCTCGAACGCAAAGCGTATACATTACCACGACAAAACGAGGGATTCGCGGGCTTCTGCCATAATGTTAGGGAGAATTGCGCGGGAGGGTGCGTGAAAGGAAAAGGCTGGCTGTTGATGATGCTTCTGGGCGTGGCGTGCGGCGTGGGATATCGCTATCTGCCGTCTTATTACAACCCGCTCACCCCTTTTGAGTTATCTGACCCGCCAAACTGGCTCACTCAATTTAAGCTTAAGCGTCTGACGCCAGCACGTTGCCAGGCGCTGTTGCTGCAGGCAAACCAGCAGAAGCTGATTACGTCACAGCCCGTGGCCGACAGCACCGGCGAATGCCCCTTAACCGACGTGGTACGGGATTTCGGCGTCGTCAAACTGAGCAGCAGCTTCCTTGCTTCCTGTCCGTTAGCGCTGAGTTCTGCGCTGTATGTCGGGCAACAGGCTGTGCCGCTGACGGAACGTCTGATGATGAGCCGACTGACCCGGATCGAGCATCTCGGCAGCTTCGCCTGTCGTAATATTTACCATCGTCCTGACGCGCGTCGTAGCGAGCACGCCAGCGCGCAGGCCCTGGATATCAGCGGTTTTAGCCTTGCCGACGGCCGGCACTTCACCGTTCTGCGCGGCTGGAAGCAGGAGGAAAGCGCACCGTGGCTGCGGGCACTGCTCAGCGTGAGCTGTCAATATTATGGCAACGGCTTAGGACCGGACTACAACGCGGCCCACGCCAACCATTTTCATCTGGGAATGCGGGGAGTTGGCCTCTGTCGCTAAGCATAAAGCCCTGTGGTTTGTTGGGTTTTAATGTGATGTATTTCACAAAAATGGTGAACGGGAAGATAAAATAGTAAATTGCGCGACAGCGCACCTCTGGATCCCCTGACAGACGTGGAGATTGTTAAACTAACCGGCGTTTTCTGCTATTTATCACGATGAGCGTTTATGGAATCCTGGAAAGTTAATCTCATTTCCGTCTGGTTCGGCTGCTTTTTTACCGGTCTGGCAATCAGTCAAATCCTGCCATTTTTGCCGCTGTATATTTCGCAGCTCGGGGTGACCTCCCATGAAGCGCTCTCGATGTGGTCTGGTCTGACTTTCAGTGTCACATTCTTAATCTCCGCGATAGTCTCTCCGCTCTGGGGGAGCCTGGCAGACCGCAAAGGTCGCAAGCTGATGCTGCTGCGCGCTTCGCTTGGCATGGCCATTGCGATACTGCTGCAAGCCTTTGCCACCAACGTCTGGCAGCTTTTTCTGCTGCGCGGCATCATGGGCTTAACGTCCGGTTATATTCCAAATGCGATGGCGCTGGTGGCGTCTCAGGTACCTCGTGAACGTAGCGGATGGGCACTCAGTACGCTGGCGACTGCGCAAATCAGCGGTGTGATTGGCGGCCCGCTGATGGGCGGTTTTATTGCCGATCATGTGGGCTTACGCCCGGTCTTTTTTATCACCGCAATACTGCTGGTCGTCAGCTTTCTGGTCACCCTCTTTTTGATTAAAGAAGGTGTCCGCCCGACGCTGAAAAAGAGCGAGCGGTTGAGCGGGAAAGCCGTATTTGCTTCGCTGCCATATCCGGCGTTGGTTGTCAGTCTGTTTTTCACCACGCTGGTGATTCAGTTGTGCAATGGTTCAATCAGCCCGATTCTGGCGCTATTTATTAAGTCGATGGCCCCGGACAGTAACAATATTGCCTTTTTGAGCGGGTTAATCGCCTCGGTGCCTGGGGTGTCGGCACTGATTTCTGCACCGCGGCTGGGTAAGCTTGGGGATCGCATCGGCACCGAAAGGATCCTGATGGCGACGCTGATTTGTGCGGTCGTGCTGTTCTTTGCCATGTCGTGGGTCACGACGCCTTTCCAGCTTGGTGTTTTACGCTTTCTGCTCGGTTTTGCCGATGGCGCAATGCTGCCTGCCGTCCAGACGCTGCTGGTCAAATACTCTAGCGACCAAATAACCGGGCGTATTTTTGGTTATAACCAATCGTTTATGTATCTTGGCAATGTCGCGGGTCCGCTAATGGGGGCAACGGTGTCGGCAATGGCGGGATTTCGTTGGGTATTTATTGCCACTGCGGTCATTGTGATGATTAACATTTGTCAGTTAGCCCTTGTCCTGCGCCAGCGGCGAAATATCCGTAAGCAGGTGTAAAGCGATTAAAAAAATGACTTAAGTGAAACTGGTCGTTTTTTTATCATAACTTTAACTTATGGCCGGGGGTGACTATTTTATTCATGACTTTTAATTTCGGGTTCTGTTTTTCTGCGAGAAACGTTTCGCTCGCCGTATTCTGTGATTATTTACGCAAAGTCTTTCCTTTCTTATAAAAATACTACTTTCAGCCTCTAGGCAGCATGGATTCATAGTGATACCGTCAGCCTTCTTTAGATAAGGAAATGCGGTCATGAAAAATCTAATAGCTGAGTTGTTGCTTAAGCTTGCCCAGAAAGAGGAAGAGTCAAAAGAACTGGTTGCTCAGGTAGAAGCATTAGAGATTATCGTTACAGCGATGCTGCGCAATATGGCTCAGAACGAGCAGCAACTGTTGATTCATCAGGTTGAGGGCGCACTTGATGGCGTAAAGCCCGATGCCAGCGTTCCGGATAACGATACGGAGCTGCTGCGCCAGTATGTACAGAAGTTGTTGAGGCATCCTCGTTACTAGTTTTATTCAGCTTCTACGCTGTCATATACCTGTCATGTCAGAGACCTATAGTCGCTTTGTTTTTTATTTTAAGTGTATTAAGTACATGGAGAAAATAAAGTGAAACAAAGCGCTATCGCTCTTGCATTGTTACCGCTGCTGTATATCCCCGTTAGTCATTCTGAAACATCATCAATGTCGGTACTGGAAAACCGTGCCGCGCAGGGTGATATTACAACGCCAGGCGGAGCACGCCGATTATCGGCCGATCAAACACAAGCATTGCGCGAATCACTGAATGATAAACCCGCAAAAAATATTATTTTATTGATTGGCGATGGTATGGGTGATTCAGAAATTACCGCTGCGCGAAATTATGCTGAAGGTGCAGGTGGTTATTTTAAAGGGATTGATGCCTTACCGCTGACCGGTCAATACACCCACTATGCGCTGAATAAAAAAACCGGTAAGCCGGATTACGTGACAGATTCTGCTGCGTCGGCAACCGCATGGACAACCGGCGTAAAAACTTATAACGGCGCGCTGGGCGTCGATATTCACGAAAAAGATCACACGACGCTGCTGGAAATGGCGAAAGCGGCGGGGCTGGCGACGGGTAACGTCTCACCCGCAGAGTTGCAGGATGCCACGCCTGCCGCGCTGGTGGCGCACGTCACGTCGCGTAAATGCTATGGCCCGAGCGTGACGAGTGAAAAATGCCCGACGAATGCGCTGGAACAAGGCGGCAAAGGTTCGATTACCGAACAACTGCTGAATGCCCGTGCGGATGTGACGCTGGGCGGCGGCGCGAAAACGTTCGCCGAAACTGCGACGGCGGGCGAATGGCAGGGAAAAACGCTGCGTG
>OCAE01000742.1_pt1 | contig 18274 bp, 9 predicted proteins | sample 1495581 | NCBI WGS metagenome assembly OCAE01 (sample SAMEA2580278, study PRJEB22360) | human gut metagenome | biome: human gut; feature: human-associated habitat; material: faeces | place: Denmark | collected 2008/2010 | reverse complement strand
GGGGCGGCCTTTATGGCCGCCCGCGGGCGGGGACAAGCCCCGCCCCTACGTAATGCGCCTTTCTTTGCAGGGGCCGCCGGGCAGATCGCGGGCGGGGACAAGCCCCGCCCCTACGTCCAAGCGACGCAAGACAGCCCGCCGGAAACGAAATCCCGGATGTAGGGGCGGCAAAAACAGTTTTGGAAACTGCGGAAACTTTTGGGCGTTTTTTTCGTCTAATAGATAGCCGCGGCAAATTTAAGGTTTCCTTAAGAACTTGTCACTGCTTTGTAATGCCAAGCCCCGCGGCTTGTGGTACAATGGTAAATGTAATCCAATCGCCAATCTTTAGGGAGGAACAGACATGACCGAACAGCAGACCCCAGTGATGACCCCGCCGGCCGCGCCCCCGGCCGCCCCCACTGGGCCGAAGAAGAAACGCAAGGGCCGGGGCAAGACGATCGCGGGAATTCTCATTGTCGCCGCCATCGCCATCGCGCTCGTTGTGCTGGTGTGGTACTTTGTATTCCGGGAGGACGGCTCCAAGGGCGAGGTCATGACCGACTTCGTCACCCGGGGCTCCATCCAGTCCATGGTGGAGGGCAGCGGCACCACCAAAGCCAAGGACTCCGCCACCGTCACGCCCGGCTCGGGCACCATTCTGGAGCTCTTCGTCCAGGAGGGCGACCAGGTGACCGCGGGCCAGCAGCTCTACCGTATGGACGACACCACCGCACGCGACGCGGTGACCGAGGCCCAGAAGTCGGTGGACAACTGCAACAAGGAGCTCCAGGCCGTCTATGACAAGATCGCGGAGCTGAGCATCACCGCCCCCCACGCGGGCAACCTGCGGGAGGTGGCCGACCTCAAGGTGGGCGACACCGTCAACGAGGGCGACACCATCGCTACCCTGGTCAACGACACCAAGCTGCGCCTCTCCCTGTACTACAGCTACGCCTATGAGGGTGACATCAAGGTGGGGCAGACCGCGCAGATCTCCATCCCCGCCATCATGGCGCCCGTCACCGGCAAGGTGGAGCAGATCAATAAGGTGCGCTTTGTCTCCCCCGAGGGCGCCACCCACTTCGAGGTGGTGCTGGTGCTGGACAACCCCGGCACCCTCGCCGAGGGGATGGACGCCTCTGCCGGCCTCACCGCCGCCGACGGCACCCCCATCTACCCCTACCAGAACGGAAAGCTGGAGTACTACGAGTCCACCAAGATCACCGCCAAGGCCACCGGCCCGGTGGAGCGCGTCAGCCTGCTGAACTACGGCGACGTGAAGGCCGGGCAGCTCCTGGTGCAGTTGGGCGCCAAGGACACCGACGAGGAGATCGCCTCCAAGGAGAACGCCCTCAAGGCCGCCCAGGAGAAGCTGGAGGAGGCCACCAAGGAGCTGGAGAAGTACAACGCCGTCGCCCCCATTGACGGCACGGTTCTCCAGTGCAGCCTGACCGAGGGCCAGGAGGTATCCAGCGGCCAGGGCATCACCATCGCCGACACCTCCCAGATGATCATCGAAATTCAGGTGGACGAGCGCAACGCCCGCTACATCAAGGCCGGTATGATGGTGGACATCAACCAGTACGGCACGCCCTACGTGGGCATCGTGGAGAGCGTATCCATGACCGCCTCCGGCGAGAACGGCGTGGCCTCCATTCCCGCCGTCGTCACCGTGGACAACTACGACGGCAGCATGATCCCCGGTACTTACGCCGAATACTCCTTCGTGGCCAGCGAGTCGGAGGACTGCCTCACCGTCCCCGTCCAGGCCGTCAAGTATGTCAGCTTCGCCAACGTCCAGCTCCCCGAAACCCTGGATGCCGATCCCTCCGCCGGAATGGATGACGGTATGATGGACGGCGGCATGATGGACGACGGTATGATGGACGACGGCATGGTGGACGGCGGCATGATGGACGACGGCATGGTGGACGGCGGCGTGGAAGCTCTGCCCCAGTCCTACTCCGGCGGCGCTTTTGCTGATCCCTTGGGTATGGTCGCGGTGCCGATGCCCGGCGGCGGCGTCATCGTGGACGGCGGCTCCATGGGCGGCTCCTCCGGCGGCGCCAGCGACGACAGCACCGGCGTCATCGTGTGGGTCAAGTCCAAGGAGGCCCCCGCCAACGCCATTCTGGAGCCCGACCCCACCTGGGACTGCCCCGAGGGCTTCTGGGCCGTGCCCGTCGAGGTCGGCCTGTCCGATAATTCCAAGGTGGAAATCACCCGCGGCCTGGCGGAAGGCCAGGAGGTCTTTATCGGCTACCAGAACCCCGACGAAATGTACTATTAAAGAGGGCCCCGGTATGCTCATTGATGTAAAAAACCTCTTTAAAATCTACCACGAGGGGGAGGAGAGCGAGGTTCGCGCACTGGACGGCGTCTCCCTCTCCGTGGACCGGGGAGAATTCCTGGCCATCATCGGCCAGTCCGGCTCCGGCAAGTCCACCCTCATGAATATCCTGGGCTGCCTGGACATCCCCACCTATGGGGACTACCACCTGGACGGCGTGGATGTCACCGAGCTGTCCGACCGGCAGCTCGCCCACATCCGCAACAAGCAGATCGGCTTCATCTTCCAAGGCTTCAACCTCATCCCCGCCCTCAACGCCTGGGAGAATGTGGAGCTGCCCCTCATCTACCAGGGCGTGCCCGCCTCCAAGCGGGCCGACCGGGTGGAGGCCGCCCTGGAGCGGGTGGGTCTGGCCGAGCGCGCCGGGCACAAGCCCACCGAGATGTCCGGCGGCCAGCAGCAGCGCGTGGCCATCGCCCGCGCCATCGCCACCCAGCCCCCCATCATCATGGCCGACGAGCCCACCGGTGCCCTGGACTCCCGCACCGGCAAGCACGTGCTGGAGATCCTCCACGGCCTGCATGACGACGGCTCCACCATCATCCTCATCACCCACGACAACGGCATCGCCGCCACCGCCGAGCGCGTCGTGCGCATCTCCGACGGGCATATCATCTACGACGGCGACAGAGAGGGGGCCTTTCTGTGAACCTGACCCAAGCCTTCAAGATCGCGGTCAAATCCATCGCCGCGAAAAAGGCCCGCTCCGCCCTCACCATGCTGGGCGTCATCATCGGCCTGGCCGCCGTCATCATCCTGGTCTCCTACGCCGAGGGCCAGAACCGCCAGATGCGGGAGTACTACGAGAGCCTGGGCAACAACGTGGTCAACATCAATGCCTACAGCCCCTCCGGGCGGGATCTGACCAAGACCATCCGGGACTACTGCATGGAGGATCTCGACGACTACATCCTGGGCCTCACTCCCACCGTGGACTACTACGACCAGACTATCCTGAAGTACGGCGCCAAGTCCATGGACAGCAATAACAGCAACTGGGACGAATCCCCCCAGCTCGTCATGGGCAACCAGGACTACTCCCTGTGCAACAACTTCACCATCGCCCGGGGCCGGGACATCTCCTTCCTGGACGTGGAAAACTACAGCCAGGTCTGTGTCCTCGGCTCCAAAATCGCCGACACCCTCTTCAACTACATTGACCCCGTGGGTAAGGAGATCACCATCAACGGCATCCCCTTCACCGTTGTCGGCGTCTTTGAGGAGAAGGACCCCAACAACATGTCCGGTATGGACCGCTATGTGCTCATTCCCTATACCGTGAACCGCATCATCAGCGGCAAAACCGAAATTGGAAGTTTTGTGGCAAAGGCCAAGGACTCCGCCACGACCACCAAGGCCGTCTCCCTGCTCCAGGGCTACCTGGACAGCCTGCTGGGCCCGAATGAGGGCAATGTCTCCACCCCCAATACCTGGCAGGAGCAGAGCGAGGAGCAGGACAAGATGCAGCAGCGCTTCCTGGGCGGCATTGCCGCCATCTCCCTGGCCGTCGGCGGCATCGGCATTATGAACATCATGCTGGTCACCGTCACCGAGCGCACCCGGGAGATCGGTATCCGCAAGGCCATCGGTGCCGAGCGCAAGAGCATCATCGCCCAGTTCCTGATCGAAGCCTGCATGATCTGCGGCATCGGCGGCCTGTTCGGTATCGCCGCGGGCTACATCGGCACCTTGATCGTGGGCAAATTGTCCTTTAAAATGATTCTATGGCCCAGCCCGGGCGTTGCCGTCGGCTCCTTCTTCATTTCCGTGGCCCTGGGCGTCATCTTCGGCCTGTACCCTGCCATCAAGGCCTCCGGCCTCCAGCCGGTGGATGCCCTGCGGGCCGATTAAAGGAGAGAGAATATGAGATTAAAACGACTGATTTCCTGCCTTCTGTCCGCCGCGCTGCTGGCCGGGCTACTGGTATTTCCTCCCGCTTCGGCGTCCGGCTCGGGCGGCTTCTCCGACATCAGCGATTCCACTGTCGCCGACGCCGCGGAGATGCTCCGCCTGCTGGGCGTGGTGGACGGCACCGGCGGCGGCGCCTTCAACCCCGGCGGCACCCTGAGCCGGGCCGAGTTCTGCAAAATGACCGTGGAGATCATGGGCCGCGGCGCTGAGGAGCCCGCCCAGCGCAACCGCACCATCTTCACCGATGTGGGCCCCACCTACTGGGCCAGGGGCTACGTGAACCTGGCCTCCTCCATCACCATCGGCGGCACCGCTGGTGAGAATGGCGGCACCACTGGCGGTACACGCCTGATTATGGGCGTGGGCGACGGTACCTTCCGCCCCAACCAGGCCATCACCTACGGCGAGGCCGTCACCATCCTCATGCGGGTGCTGGGCTATGGCAGCGCCGATGTGGCCACCGGCTCCAACTGGTATGACGGCTATGTGGCCGTGGCCCAGTCCTCGGGGCTGGCCGACGGCCTGAGCCTGGGCGGCGCGGCCACCCTCACCCGCGGGCAGGCGGCGATTCTGTTCTATAACCTGCTCTTTACTGAGCCTAAGGACAGCGACCAGGTGTACCTGACCACCCTGGGCGGTTCCCTGGAGGACAACGTGGTGGTTCTCTCCACCGACGCCACTGCCGACGACGGCACCACCGGCTCGGTGCTCACCACCTCCGGCACCTATAAGACCGACCGCGTCTCCTTCCCCGGCGAGCTCAACGGTACCCGCGGCCAGCTCGTTCTGGATAAGAACAAGAAACTGCTGGCCGTCCTCCCCGAGGAGGGCAGCACCTTCCGCTCCGTCACCGTCATGGGCAGCCCGGAGGCCAACGCCATTCCTGTGTTGGGCGACGAAACCATCTCCGTCACGCTGGAGACCCCGGTCTATACCAGCGACGAGCAGGCTGCCAGCACCTACGAGAAGATCTGGACCAGCCTGCGCTCCGGCGCCAGCCTGCGTCTGTGCTTCAACAGCTCCGGTAAGCTGGAATACATCTATATGCCCTCCAAGACCGCCAGCGTCAGCGACGACAACGTACTGGTGGCCAAGAACAAACCCACCGGCTCCAACAACCCCTTCGCCTCCCTGTCCGGCGGCAAGACCCCGGCCCAGATCTACAAGAACGGCATCCCCGCCGAGCTCAGCGACCTGCGCCAGTATGACGTGGGGACCTACGACAAGTCCTCCGATACCCTGTTTGTCTCCGATCTGAAGCTCAGCGGCCTGTATGAGAACGCTTACCCCAACGCCGCCGCTCCCTCCACCGTCACCGTAATGGGCGCTGAGCTCACCGTACTGCCCAGCGCACAGGCGGATCTTGCTGCATTCAAGGTGGGCGACAAGGTTACCCTGCTGCTCACCACCACCGGCCAGGTGGCGGGGGCTGTCTCTCCCGATGTGGCCAAGTCCAACGCCGTCGGCGTGGCCGAGGTGAAGGGTACCACGGCGACCATCAAGTTGCTGGACGGCATCCTCACCCTGGAGGGCAAGACCACTTACAGCGAAGCCGCCGCCGCCAAGCTCAACGGCTGCCTGGTGACGGTATCCTCCTATAAGCGTGACTATCTGACCCTGAGCAAGGTAAATGGAAAGGGTGCCTCCACCGCGCTGAACCTGACCACCAACCGCATGGGCACTAAGGAGCTCTCCGCCGGCGCCCGCTTCTTTGAGCAGGTAAGCAACGGCAGGCTGGTGGAGATTGACCGCAGCGACATTACCATCACCAGCATCCCGGCCAACAAGATTACCTATGTGGGCTATGACTGGGCCGGCCGCGTGGATAAGCTGGTGCTTAACGATGTTACCGGCGACTGCTACGACTACGGCATGATTTATTACCGTGCCGCAGGCTACGAGGAGAGCAAGGACGACGGAAGTGAGGGCAGCTATCAGAACGGTGAGATCCGCGTCACCAACGGCAGCCATACAGATGGAGTCTCTTATGTGGTCGGCTCTGTGGACGGCGCCAAGACCAACCGCATGGGCGGCGTCGCCGGCTCTCTGGACCAGTTGGACGGCAAGAATCGCATGGCCGCGTTTATGCCGCTGAACGAGGCCACGGGCATCCGCCGCGCCCAATTTGATACCGACGCCATGCTTCTGACCACCAACTCCATGGTGATCCCCATTTCCGACAAGGTTGAGTGCTACAATAAGACTACTGGAGATTGGTTTAAGCCCGGCGAGGATGGCGACCACAAGGCTGCGCTGAATCTGGCACTGGCCTTCTCCGACGATATCACCGTCTACTATGACCGCTCTCCCGAGGAGGGCGGCAAGGTCCGCATCGTCGTTGTGGAATGAGTTTTGTTCTACCAAAAGTCTACCAGAAACGCCTTGGAACCCTTTGGGTTCCAAGGCGTTTTCACTTTTCCCGCTCCCGTATTGTCTACCAAACGTCTACCATAGCAACCTTTTGATTCTGTTTTTCCGCCTTTTATATCCCTATCCCCCGAAAGCTGCATTGTTTCCTCCCCTGTAAGGGGCGTTATACGCCCCTCTGGCTCAAAATTCAGAAGGAGGAAATCCAAATGAGAAACCTCAAGCGGGCTCTCAGCCTGGCTCTGGCGGCGATCATGCTCATCGGCATGATGGTTGTCTCCGCCAGCGCTACGGGCCTCGACGACTTTTCCGACAAGGACAAAGTCGTCAACAAGGATGCCGTTTCCATGCTCACTACTCTGGGCGTGATCAACGGCAAGGAAGACGGGTCTTACTTTGACCCCACCGGCAACGTGACCCGTGCCGAGATGGCGAAGATGATCGCCACCGTCCTGAATCAGGGCGCCGATGTGGACGGCCTGTATGTCGGGATGAACACCGGCCTGACCGACGTGAAGGGCCACTGGGCTGAGAGCTACATCAACTACTGCTACAGCCTGGGCATCATCGCCGGCCGCGGCAACGGCAAGTTTGACCCCGCCGCTACCGTTACCGGCAACGAGGCCGCCAAGATGCTGCTGGTGGCCGCCGGCTACGACGCGCAGCTCGAGGGCCTGACCGGTGCCGACTGGGCCATCAAGACCGCCTCTCTGGCCTCTACCCTGGGCATCTTTGACAACCTGAGTGTAGCTACCTCTGATCCTCTGACCCGCGACAACGCGGCGCTGCTGATCTACAACGCTCTGGACATCGAAATGATCCAGAAGTACGAGAACGGCTACGCCATTGCCTTTGAGGATCACCGTACCCTGCTGTCCACCAAGTATGGCGTTTATAAGGTGGAGGGCGTGGTCACCGGCAACGAGTGGGCCCAGCTAGAGGATACCGACAGCGAGGACGCCCTGGCCACCGGCAAGACCAAGATGGATCACGTAAAGGTCTACAAGTCCACCACCAGCAACACCGTTGTGGGCGAGTATGAGGAGGAGAAGAACCCCGTTATCTTCAACGTGTCCACTCCCGTCGACATGCTGGGTCAGACTGTAACCATGTATGTGCGCAAGACTACCGTTCTGGCCAACTCCGAGGTTCTGGGCGTGTACGTGAACGGCAACAACAACGTGGTCAAGACCACCGCCGACACCCAGGACACCATGAAGGACTTCCTGAAGGGTACCGGCCTGAGCGTGGACGGCGATACCGCCTACTACGTCAACTACGGCGTAATGAAGGACGAGGCTGCCGCCACCAAGGCTATGGGCTTCGAGTCCGGCGACCGCTTCAACAGCGTGAAGGGCAAGACCAACGGCTACGGCGTGGAGCTGACCGCCATCGACAACGATAACGACGGCGAGGTTGAGTACGTGCTGTACCTCCAGGAGACCCTGTCCCAGGTCATCGCCAAGAGCGCCTCCAAGGAGACCACCACTCTGAACACCTTCAACTCCAACAAGGCCATTGACAACGAGGACATCGTGACCGAGGCCGACCTAGCTGCGAAGCCCATGTGTCTGACCCTCCCCTCCGCCGGCCGCTACTATGTCTCCGAGCCCCAGGTGGTCACCGGCCAGATGGAGTCCTATGCTGCCAACAAGGAGAAGGAGCAGACCATCACCGTGGGCGGCACCGAGTACCACCCCTCCTACATCCAGTACAAGGCTGACACCGCCGACAACACCTATGAGTTCGACGTGCTCAAGTGCGACAACGGCGGCGTGGAGTTCGACTCCGACTACGACTTTATCCTGGACAGCAACGGCAACGTCATTGCCTACCGTCCCTCCGAGCAGGGCCTGTACGACTACGCCCTGGTTCTGGACTCCGGCTATGAGCCCGGCGCCTTTGCCTCCGACGCCTCCGGCAAGATCAAGGTCCTGCTGGCCGACGGCACCGAGGGCGTCTACACCTTGAACTTCTCCGCCTCCGCCAAGAACGTGGGCGAGCAGGTTGCTGACGTTCTCACCGCTAACAGCCATACTGAGAAATACAGCAAAAATCAGGGCATTCAGGAGCTGAAGGGCTTCCTGGGCACCTCCGACTCCGACAACTCCGCTACCGCCCCCTGGAAGACTCCTGTTGAGACTGGTAATACCGGCGCCTTTGTCAACAAGAACATTGATACGAATGGTACTGCTGGTATCAACGACGCCGACTACAAGGACGGCCGCGCTGCTGGCTATGTCATCGCCTACTCCCTGAACGATGACAATGTGCTGACCATTAAGTCCATCGTGGGCAGCAACGACGAGGTTTCCGTGGTGACCGACGTCTTCAACCCCGCCGACGTGAAGCAGCAGACCATGAGCAGCGCCTATGAGACCGGCGCCGCCCGTATCCGCTACAACAGCAACAACAGCCAGATCACCGTAGACAAGAACACTGTGGCCTTCTATTATGACAACAGCACTCCCAGCGATATCACCTACGGCGTGGCTGTCGGCTACAATGAGATGGCTCATGTGGATAACAACAAGATTGTTTCCGCCCGCTTCCTGGACAGCAAGTCCACCCTGGCCTCCACCGTGCTGTTTGACGCCAAGGGCGTGGCCGTGGAGAAGGACTATGCCTTCGTTCTGAGCCGCAGCAGCGTGGACAGCAAGTATGCCACCCTGAACGTGGTTCTGATGGATGGCACTGTGACCACCCTGAAGATCACCCGCAACGACTACAACAGTATCTTCAACACCTCCGACGATTTCAGCATTCCCTATGCCTACACCACTGACGGCAACGGTGTTTCCGACCTGACCAAGCCCAACTTCTCCAGCGATGACAACCAGGCCAGCAACCTGGAGATCGTCCGCGGCTATGCCCGTCAGCTGCGCACCGGCACCGTGGCCCTCTACACCGACAAGACCATGACCAACCTGGTTACCGGTACTTACGGCGACGGCACCTTCACCTATGAGAACAACATCTGGAACGTGGAGGACGTGGACAACAGCTATGAGAAGGCTCCTGTCGGCTCCTTCTCCGAGAACGTGGGCCGCGAGGTTGTCATGGTCATCGACAGCGACAAGAACATTGTCCGCGCCGCCTACATTCTGAGCACCCTGGACGGCGTGTATGCCGCCAATGCCAACATTACTGTTCAGCCTGCCGCGAACTCCAATATTACCGAGAACCAGGCGCTGACCCTGTCTGTGACCGCCACCGCTCCCGGCACTCTGAGCTACGAGTGGTTCAAGAGCGCTGACAACAGCACCAACACCCCCAACGACGACACCTCTCTGGTCAATGTGGCTGGCTACACCGGCGCCAAGACCAACACTCTGAGTGTTGCCGCCAACACCCTGTCTGCCGGTTCCCACTACTTCTATGTGAAGGTGACCAACACCGAGACCGGCAAAATCGAGAGCGTCGTGGTCAGCAATCTTGCCACTGTGACCGTGGGTACTTACACCGCCAAGACCATCAGCTACAGCACTGCGGATGCCGCCAAATTTGCTGTTTATGCCGGCAACAGCCAGACTCCTCTGACCGAGGAGGACAGCCGTTCCGGCAAGCAGGTGACCATCCCCGCTGATGCCACCACCGTTGCGATCCAGAACTCTGACTGGAATGCTGGAGAAAACTACGCCTTTAATGGCAAGAACTACGAAGTGGATTCCGACAAGTGCATCACTGTAAATGTGGGTGATCTTTCTAACGGTGACACCCCGATTAGCTCCAGCAATTTCACTCGGGTGTATAAGGCTACCTATGAGGTTCCCGGCGCTCCCTATACAAGCGCTGCGGCTCCCGATGCCGAGTTCGATGCTACCTCTGTGACCGCTCCTGCGGTACCTGCTGCTGAGACTGGCTACCAGTTCCTGGGCTGGTATGATGCCACCAACAGCAAGGTTTACAAGCCCGGCGCTACTGTGACTCTTGGCGGTAGCGATGTTACTCTGACCGCTGTGTACGGTTCCACCGTCATGGAGGCTGGTGCTAACGATAAGAGCGCTTCCGACGGTCTGGCCACCGCGCAGTTTAAGTTTGACATCTCTGCTGACATCAGCGCCAAGATTACCAAGCTGACTGCAACTGCCAGCACTGTTGGCGGTGCGACTCTGGGAGGTGGCAAGGACACCAATTCCGTTGCCTTTGCTTCCAACGAGATTGCCCTCACCTTCACGAGCGATGGCGTTGACCTGAGCGGAGCCGCTACGGGCAATACCATTACCTTCAGCATCACTATCTCCTATGAGGCTGGCGGTACGCTGACCCCTGGTGATATTACCTACACTTACGCCTGATCATATTGAAACATCCCCCCGGGCTATACCCGGGGGGATGTTCTATTTCACCGCGAAATAATGGTATTTGGTGCCGCTGTAGTTCATATAGGAGCGGTTCCGGCTGTCCTGGGTAACGGCGAAGCCGCTGGCCTGGATCTGGATGGCGGGCGTGCATGGTCCGTTGATGTCCTGATAGAACACTGGCCAGCCGTCTACCGCCAGGCCGCCGCTGATGCTTTCGCCGCCGTTGCTTCCATAGCGGTTGCCAAGCGCCATCTCCACCAGAACCGCCCTGGGCCGGAATCCCAGGTGAATCGTGCGGCTGGCGGCATTGTCGCCGGTATAGGCTCCTGTGCTGATCTCGGCCTTCTCCCGTTCCAGCCGCTCCGCCTGGGCCTTGGCGGCCCGCATGCCTGTGTCGATCCTGGCAAAGTCCTGATTGAAGTCCGTCCGCAAAAAGCTGTCGGACGGCTCCCATTGGTGCAGTTGATAGTGTTCCGTATAATTTGCCATATTTTTTACATCTCCTCCCCATGTAGGGACACCCCACTATCCGCCGCATGCCCAAACCCGGACAGTCTACAGCTGTGTTTGGAGATTCCGTCTACCAAATGTCTACCACCTGAGGCCCTGAAACCCTTCTGGTTTCAGGGCCTCAGCCCTTTTTCCCTGTCAGGATTGTCTACCAAATGCCTACCAAGCAAACCTTTCCATGCCTTCACCGAGTTTTTTAGGTGAAAACGAGCAGATATTTGTACCTATTTCTCCTTTGTAAGGGGCGTTATACTTGACTGAAACGCGCAGTCGTGAGTAGGATGCCCCGAAAGCTCAAAATTTAGAAGGAGGAATTCCAAACATGAGAAACCTCAAGCGGACTCTCAGCCTGGCTCTGGCTTCCGTCATGCTCGTGGGCATGATGAGTGTCGGCGCCAGCGCGGTGAACGCGAGCGATTTCACCGATGCGGATGAGATCGTAAACAAGGACGCCGTTTCTACCATGACTGCCCTGGGCATCATCAATGGTAAGGAAGACGGCAGCTACTTTGACCCCACCGGCAACGTGACCCGTGCCGAGATGGCCAAGATGCTCTGCGTCGCCATCAACGGCGGTGTGGATCCCGTGCTGGGCGTCAAGGACACCCCCACCTTTACCGACATCAAGGGTACCTGGGCAGAGTCCTACATTGAGTACTGCGCCGCCAACGGCATCATCGCTGGCCGCGGCAACAACAAGTTTGATCCTACCGGCACCGTGAGCGCCACCGAGGCCGCCAAGATGCTGCTGGGCGTGCTGGGCTACAACGCCGAGAAGTCCGGCCTGGTGGGCAACGACTGGGCCATCAACACCAACGTGCTGGCCAACCAGAACGGTCTTTACAAGAACCTGGCCAATCTGAACGCCAACACCCTGCTGACCCGTGACAATGCCGCCCAGATGATCTACAATGCTCTGGACGCCAACATGGTTGAGCTGAACGCCGCTGGCAACTACACCACCAGCCAGTACAGCTACACCGGCACCGAGTCCGTCGTGACTGGCACCGAGCGCGTGTGGGTTGTCAAGATCAAGGACAGCTCTGTTAACGATGCCGTCAAGGCTCTGGACGGCTCCGTCTACAACAGCCGTCAGGATGCTATCGACACTCTGAAGGACGCGAACGGTGGCACCACTCTTGATACTGGCAAGTACACTCTGGAGCAGAAGACCCAGAATGTTTACGGCGAGAACACCGTGACCAAGTACGCCGACGAGACCATGGGCCACAAGTACCTGTCCCTGATCACCGACGGCGACGCCGTGCTGACCGACGTGGAGAAGGACAGCAAGGGCACTTACACCCTGTACATGAATGGCATCACCACCAAGGGCCAGTACACCAAGGTCGAGGGTGACTACAGCAACCTGATCGGCCAGAAGGTCGAGGTTCTGTATAAGGACAGCGAGAATGTGTACGGCGTCTATGCCTCCACCGACAGCTCCCTGATCGTGGAGAGCACTGCCGGTAAGGTTGAGGCTGTCAAGAACGGCGAGGTCAAGATTGACGGCACCACCTACAAGGTGGACAGCAATGTGACCACCACCGCTCTCTACACCGGTAAGCTGATTGACGGCCTGAATGTGGGCGGCAACAAGGCCGCCGCTGTGAAGGCTTACGACAATGACGACAACGGCAAGATCGACACCGTTGTTTACGTCCCCTTCACCGCCGCCAAGGTGACCTACGTGGGCGAGAAGTCCTTCAACACCGATGTTAACACCAATGTTAAGTTTGAGGACGTGAACGCTTACGACGACATGGCCAAGAACGACTATGTCATCAAGAGCGACGCCGCCAACACCGTGGATGACACCGATACTTATGTCCTGGCTGAGACGGTCGAGGGCAAGATCGAGGCCACCAAGAGCGACTCCGTCCGCATTGACGGTACCTGGTACAACTATGTTACCACCACTCCCGACAAGGATCTGGCTCTGGACAGCACCGTGAAGGCCGCTGTGCTCAACGGCTACATCGTGAAGTCCGAGGTTGTCACCTCCAGCCACGAGCTGCAGGATTACGCCGTGGTCGTGAAGACTGACACCGATATCAACGGCCCCCAGGCCAAGCTGCTCTTCGCCGACGGCACCACCAAGGTGGTTACCACCGACAAGAAGTACACCGATACTATGGGCCTGGTGACCTACGAGGTCAAGAAGGGCGAGTACGTCCTGACCGAGGCCGTGACCGACAGCGCCGACAAGGCCGGCTTCGACAAGATTGTGACTGGCAAGTATGTCAACAACTCTGGCAAGGGCAAGATTGGCGGCGAGAGCATCGCGGACGACGCCGTGATCTTTGTGAAGGATAGCGCGGGCAAGTTCTCTACTATGGCCGGTTCCGACTTTGCCAAGTACAGCACTACCTCTGTGGTGGACCAGAATATCACTGCTTACGCTAACAAGGACAACTCCACCGGCTACAACAGCATTGTTCTGGCTTATGTGGAGCTGACCGGGACTGTCAACTCTATCACCAGTAACTACGGCTATGTGACCAGCGCCGTGTCCACCACCAAGAACGATGACGGCGAGACCGTGTCCGTCTTCACCTTCTGGGATGGCGCCACCGAGCACAAGGACATCATGACCGACGAGAAGGTTTCCCTGTCCAAGGGCGACATCTTTACCTACGAGGAGAACAAGGACGGCAGCTACACTGTCAGCGAGGTCGACAACCTGCTGCGTACCGCCATCATCGCCTACAACGAGAAGAACGGCGATATCCGCTTCACCGACGCTTCTCTGAACAGCACAGGCAGCAATGTCAACGCTGAGATCACCGACGATACCGTTATCATCGGCATCAACAGCGACGACAAGGCCGGCGTTGAGGGCGTGGTGCCCACCATCGCCATCGAGACCGCTACCTCCGGTGTCTACCAGGCCAACGCCTACTATGTGATGGGCGTCGCCGACGAGGTGAAGCTGCTGGTGGTTGACACCTACGGCAACATCCCCGCGGTTGACAGCGTAACTACTGTTACCGACGAGAGCAATCTCGGTACTGCTCTGAAGCAGTACACGGATGTGACCTTTGAGGGTAATGCTACTATTTCCAGCAAGCTGGAGATCCCCGCTGGTGCCACCCTGAACGTCAAGGGTGATCTGACCGCAAATGCTGCTATCGTTGGCAACGGCACCCTGAATGTGACTGGCAATATCAGCGACACCAGCAAGGTCAGCACTCAGCTTGAGTCCACCAAGACCGGCGAAACTGTTTCCGTGTCCGGCGGTGTGGTTCTCGGCGACGTGACCGGCAATGTCGGCTCCGGTAGCGCTCTGTACTCCGGCGATCAGGTTAAGGGCAAGGTTATCGTTCAGATTACCGTTCCTGCGGATGCGGTGACTGACGGCACCTCTAAGATTAAGTTTGACGGTTCCGAGCCCTCTACCCCCAAGCTGACCAATCGTAGCGACATTTATCTGGCTATCGATATGAGCCAGTCTGGCCGGAAGGTTATCACCATTGACAAGGACGGCGATTGGAGCTCTACTACTAACGATGTGTATACCCTCACCGTGAAGTGGTAATCTAACTGCAATCGGCTTATTACGAAGAGAGCCGCCCCCGATTGGGGGCGGCTCTTTTTGTTAGTGGAAGGCTATATAGTAGTAGCTCATTCCGGATCGGTTTGCGTCCGCGTAGAATCTGCCCTCTATCAGGTCGCCGCGGGCCACCCGTATTCCGCTGCTGGTGATCTCCACCAGGTTTCCGTCCCGCATGGTGACCGGCGCTCCTTGCAGCGCCAGGCCGCCATAGGTATACATGTCGGACTGCATTGCGCCGTCCTGCCTTACCACAAAGACTGCCCGGGGCGATACCCCCAGCGAAATATCCCGGCTTCGGGCGTCATCCCCTGTATAGCTTCCACTTAGAATCTCAGGCTTTAAGGCCAGTGCTTTATCCAGCACACGGAAATCCTCGTTGAAATCCGTGCGCAGGAAATTGTCCTCCGGCTCCCACTGGTGCAGGTGATAGTGTTCGGTATAAGCTGCCATTTTCATTCCTCCCGCAGGGGGGCCGGGCAGCGCCTTTGCTGTACTGGAAAACGCGGCCCCTGCGGGAAAGGAACCCCGCGTCCGGCTGTCTACCGGACGCGGGGATGGCCTTGCCTGCGGAGGGGGTAATATAGATGGCAAACTATACAGCGCACTATCACCTGCACCAGTGGGAACCGGAGGACAGCTTTTTACGGAGAGACTTCAACGAGGATTTTCAGAAAATTGACGCGGGCCTCGCCGGACGGGGAGATTGCAGCCTTCTGTTCGGCTCTTATGTGGGTACGGGAACTTGCGGCCCGTCCGAGCCTACCGTACTTACACTGGGGATTCCAGCCAAGGCGCTTTGGGTAAGCTGCGGTTCACGCCACGCTGTCTTTCTGAGGGGGAACACGCAGGCGGTTAATTTCAGCACCAGCGATGGAGAGCTGCTTGAGGTGGAGTGGACTCAAGACGGCCTGAGCTGGAAGCTGGGGGGAGGACTTTACAATCACGACTACCAGCAGCTCAATGAGGCTGGAACCATCTATTATTACGCGGCGCTATATCAAGAAAGCAAGAAGGCCCCGGGAAATACCCGGGGCCTCCTTGCTTCTTGGGGTTTGGTGATCAGAACTCAGCGGATAGTGAAGGTACCGCCAATCAGCTCATCGCCGGTGGTCGTATTGACAATCGTCCAAGTATAAGTGCCATCGACAAGCGCCTTATCGCTCATCTCATAGCCCTTGGAGGAATTATTGATGCCTTCACCAATGACCTGCACATAGAAGTAATGGAAACCAGTGGTCACACCTTTGGCATCTTCCTTGTACATCAGATTACCCTTGCTGTTCTTGATGGACAGAGCAACATCCTGAGCATCCTTGTCAGTAATGCGGAAGGTGAAGAACATGTTGTCGGTGATTTCACCGCCGATGTCATCCTTCTTATCCTCAGGCATCTTGGTCAGAACATAGGCACCATTGGCTTCGCTGCTCAGATCAGAGGCGTTAACAACGGTAGCAGTATTTACACCGCTGCCGGAAATCTCAGCCTTGTCGCTGCCGGAGGAGGTGGTGGAGCCGTAGAAGATGGTGACGATCTCGCCGTTCTTCACGATGGCGGTAACCGTCATGCCCTTCTCCACATCACTCAGAGAGCCAGTCTCAATCTTCTTGCCCTTGGTGACGGCATAGACCTCTACATCGTCGGAAACAGCGTAGCTCTTGCCGCCCAGGTCGATGATACCATCCTCGGCCTCAGCCTTGACCTCCACGCCGGGAAGCTGATAGGTGTCGTCAGTATCCTTCTTGCTGTACTCCTCGCAGGCAGAGGCATCCAGAATCTCGTTCTCAGCATCCGCATAGGCGATAACGTTCAGCAGAATATCGGTCTTCAGGACATTGCCGCTGGGATAGCTGTCCTTCAGCTCCTCATCCATCTTGACAGTGGTGATCTCGCCGTTGACAACAGCCTTGTACTCGTAGTAGGTGTTGTCGCTGTCCTTCACCTTGGTGCCGGCCTTGGAGCTGAGGACATACACGATGTCGTCAGAGCTCGCGGACACATCGGAGATGAAGACCATGGTAGCCACAGTGCTACCGCTCTTGCAGTAGTAAACAAAGTTGCCGCTGTTGTCCTTCAGGTCGGGAACATTGGCATAGCCGGTGTAGGACTTATAGGTGGCCTTGCTGCCGGTGCCGGTCTGCACCAGGAAGACGGTCTTGCTGTTGGCGTAGACAGTCTTAGTGTCCAGAGTCATGGCGGACTCGCCCTTGTTGATCTCGACCTTCTTGTTCTCGGCCAGACCAGAAGTGCTGACGCCCTTGATGGTGTAGATGTCCTTGGAGTTCTTGCTGTACTCTACGATGTAGCCCCGCATGTTTTTCAGAGCGGTTTCCTTTGCACTAAAGTTACTGCCGCTCAGACAGTCCTCATCGACCTCGGCCTCGACCACGGTGCCGTCGGCCAGCAGAAGCTTGGCATAGTAGGAGCTCTCGTCGTCATAGCGGCCCTCATCGGCACCGGTGTTCACGACGTAGGCGTAGTCGCTGGAGGCCTTGGATACGTTGACCTTAATGACATAGCCATAGGAATCCAGGTACAGGTCCAGCACGCTGTCGACCTTGACATCACCCTTATTGGACATCTTCGCGCTGTACTTGTAGGTCTCGCCGTCAGCCACGAAGCTGGAATCGCCGGTGGTCTTGGTGACCTCGACGCCCTCAACCACCTCGGCCAGGGTCATGGTCTGGATCTCACCATCAGCCATGGTGTAGAGAACCACGTCGTCCTTCTCGAAGGACTCAGTCTCAAACTTCTTGCCGTCCACGGTGACATAGCGGTCATCGCCGTCCTTCGCGGCGGTAACCTTGGAGATCTCGCCCACGTAGGTGTTGATGACCACCAGGGTCACGTTGTCGTCGTTGTCCACAAAAGCCTCGACCAGAACGCCGTTGCCGCCGAGCTCGTCGTCGCTGTTGCCCTTCTCGATGGTGAAGGTGCCATTGGCCTTGCCGTCCTCGGTCACATCCACAGTAGTGGTCTTATCCAGGCCCAGGTCGGAGTACAGGGTCTTGGAGCTGACCTTCTCGGAGTAAGAGGCGTCGGCGGTGGAAGCATAGGTGCCGATCTCCTTGGTGCCGTTCTTCCACTGGTCGGAGGGACGGCCGAAATCGTCGTGGTTATTGCTGTTCAGGGTCAGGTCAGAGAAGTACTTCTCGCAGAACTGCTGCACCTCGTCCTTGTCGCCCTTCACGGTGCGGTAATCATCGGTCGTGCTGTTGGCGACCTTCACGGGGGCGGAAGCACCCACGATAACCTGCATGCCGTCGGAGCCGATGACAGTGGTGCCCTTGTTGGTGT
>OCAE01000735.1_pt1 | contig 18383 bp, 17 predicted proteins | sample 1495581 | NCBI WGS metagenome assembly OCAE01 (sample SAMEA2580278, study PRJEB22360) | human gut metagenome | biome: human gut; feature: human-associated habitat; material: faeces | place: Denmark | collected 2008/2010 | reverse complement strand
GGCCGGCGCCGATACGCTCCAGGGCTGGCGGCAGCATTCCATCCGTTCCAAAATCATCTGATCCGTACAGAGGGCATAGCCGAACCGAAGTCCTGCCATGGCATATACTTTTGTAAATGCATTGACCGCCATGACATGCCCGTATTCCTCCGGCCGTTTCTTTATCAGTGGAATCACGGAAAACTTTGCCCTGTCTTTTAAAAACCAGTTAAAGCATTCATCGACCACGAGAAAAATCCCTTTTTCCCTGCACAGACCGGCCAGTCTGTCAATCCAGCCGTTGTCCACCGCCATTCCGGTCGGGTTCCCCGGATTGCCGATTATCACCATATCGGTGCCGGAGCTGTCCGCAACGCGGCTTAAAAAATCCCGCTCCCCGCCATCCAGTGCAAATCCGTACTCTTCTCCCGGGTAAAACCGTTCTGTTTTACAGCCGGCGGCCGAGAGGGCCGTCTCGTATTCCGCAAAGGACGGAGAAGGGACAAGGGCCTTACCCGGCCGCAGGGCAAAGACCAGCGTATAAAAAAGGTCGGATGCTCCGTTGCCGCACATCAGATGCTCCGGCTTAATCCCGTCCCCGTAATATTTTGCCAGAGACTGCCTGATGGTCCGGGACAGGCTGTCGGGATACCGCTCCCAGCTTTGTTCCGAAGCGGCGGCAGCTTTTTTAACCGCTTCCGGCATGCCGAAGGGATTTGTATTTACCGAAAAATCCAGTCTGATTTTATTGTCCGTATAGATGTCTCCCCCATGCAGATATTCCACTTCGCCGTCCCTCCATATCCTCGTAAACTATCAAATCCACATTCCTGCCAAAGCCTGCCAGATAAGCGCAAGTATCAGCGCGAAAACTGCCGCCGCATACATCAGCCGGTTCGCCCTTCTGATGTCCTCATATTCCACAGGGCGCAGCGCATCACCGATAAATGGTTTTTTACACAGTTCCCCGAAATACCAGGCATCGCCTGCTAGCCTGATATCCAGCGCCCCGGCGCAGACGGATTCCGTCTGTGCCGAATTCGGACTCTTATGGTTAAAGCGGTCTCTTTTAAATATGCGGCAGGCATTTCTATAATCTAACCGGCACACCGCCGCCGCTGCTATCATAAGCAGGGCGGACAGGCGGGAGGGAAGAAAATTCGCCGCATCGTCAAGCCTGGCCGCGGCCCGGCCAAACCAGAAATATTTTTTGTTCTTATATCCTGCCATGGAATCCATTGTATTAACCGCCTTATAGACCCAGCCCAGAACAGGTCCTCCCAACGCCAGATAAAAAAGAGGGGCAATCACCCCGTCGGAGGCATTCTCAGCCACTGTCTCCACGGCAGCCCTGGCTATGCCCTGTGCGTCAAGCACACTGGTGTCACGGCCTACGATCATGGAGACATTCCTTCTCGCTTCCTCAACATCCCCATTCCTTAAAGAGTAATAGACTCTCATGCTCCCACCCCCCAGGGAACGGGCCGCCAAAAGAAAATAAACCATAACTGATTCCGCCAGAAACAACGCCGTGTTCCCGGCCGCCGCAGCCGCATACCATAAACCAAACGACAATGCGGCCGTAATTCCAAGCACCAGCAGAACGAAGAGCGCCCCCCCGGCCAGTTCTCCCTTTTCCGTTTTAGGGAACAGGCGGCGGATTCCTTTTTCCGAAAGGCTTATCAGATTCCCGATGCCTCTCACCGGATGGGGAAGGAAATGGGGATCCCCAAAGCAGGCATCCAGAATAAATCCCGCCAATGTCGACGCCATATGAATCTTTACACTGTCCATGATTTATCTCCAATGCTGTTTTACGTTTTATAATGGTACGGTTCACACGGCTGCGTTCCGCGAAGCGCGTTATTGTTCGCAGCGCACCGCATTTTGTCGGGACGTGAACAATAACTATTTAATCCTGCTTCCCAGTCCGCATACGACGCGGTAGACCTCATCCGAAAAAGCGGCGATTTTCTGGCAGACACGGCCGTCCTTCTCCCTGTATTCCCGCGCAAATGCGTCAGCCGGAACGATTCCGCAGCCGATTTCATCGGCCACCACCACGCCCCCGCCGTTCTTTTCTATCAGCTCCCCAGCAAATACGGCAGGATCTGTCCCTTCCTGCATTAACCGCAGGACATAACATTCCAGATGGAGAATCAGCTCAGCCTCCAGAGCTTCCCCGTAGCCGGAACAGCGCCCGTCGGCGGCGGCTATGTCCTTATCCTGAAAGAAGCTGTAGGCAAACTCCGTCTTTCCCTGGGCCTGTCCGCCTGTAATAAATATCATATCACGACTCTTCCTTTCCGAACTTCTCTGTGTTTTTCCGTCATTCATGCAGCTCCAGGGGCAGTCCGTCGGGATCTTTGAAAAATGTCATCTTTTTATTCGTAAATTCGTCCACCCGGACCGGCTCCGTCTCAATGCCGGCGGCATTTAATGCTTCTACCGCTTCCTCCATGGAATCCACCTTAAAAGCCAGATGGCGCAGGCCGCAGGCCTCCGGATAATTCAGCCGGGCAGGACTGCCCGGTATTCCGAAAATTTCCAGCTCGCAGTCCCCCAGCTTTAAATCCAGTTTATAATCGCCCCTCTGTTCCCTGTAATTCTCCCTGATAATTTCAAAGCCAAGCTTATTAACATAAAAATCCCGGGATTTCTGATAATCCGATACTATAATTGCAACATGGTGAATCGTATTCAAACGAATCATAATCGTTATCTCCTTTCCTGGCCGCCAACGATAACCGGCACGCTCCGCGCATCGATCACCGTCTTCCGTCAGCGCAGTCCCGCCAGGCGGCAGGCTGCCATTGCAATGATAAGTGCCAGTTCAAATATCTGCAGAAAATAACCGGCCAGATCTCCGGTCATTCCGCCAAACTCTTTTACCGTCATTCTGTAGTAATAACAGAAAACCATAACCGCAGTAACAATGCAGATAATCCCGCTAATTGCCCCTGCCTGCATAATCCCCGCAGCGGCTGCGGCCAGATATGCAGCCATAATGAATTGAACCGTCTTCGTCTTGGCTTTTCCCGAAAATTCGGCGGCCAGACCGTCTTTCTTCGCCTTTGGGAAACTGACTACCGACAGGCCGCTGAGCGCTCTTTCCGCCACGAACACGTATGACAGCAGGCAGATATCCGAAAATTCCAGCTCCGAGAATGCGGCTCCGTAAAGAAGCAGGTATACTCCGAGTCCGATTATGGCAAATGCCCCTGTATGCGGATCTTTTAAGATTTCCAGTTTCTTTTCCCGGGAACCGTAGGAGCTTCTTGCGTCCGTCACATCGAGAAAGCCGTCCATGTGTATTCCTCCGGTAACCAGAAGCGGTACGGCGGCGCCTCCCAGCGCCATGAACAATTCTCCGGCTCCCAGCCTCTTCGCCAGCCAGATAAACAAAACCAGGACTGCGCCTGTTATCAATCCAATCAGCGGAAAAAAACACATGGCATATTTCATACGTTCCTTTGTCCACTCCACCTGCGGCACCGGTATTTTCGAATACATGGACAGCGCTATCAAAAAGCTTCCAAGCAGATTCATTTTCTCATTTCCCTTCCCTGCCCCTTAATACGGATCGGAATGCCGTATACTACCTCCGTTACCGTATCCGCCATCTGTCCCAGGCGGCAGTTGATTTCGCCAAGCAGGCGGATATAACGCATGGTTTCCGCCCCGTAATCCGTCCCATCGCAAAAGACTTCATTCGTCACAATCACCAGTTCCCGGCATTGGCGGCGCAGATGCTCCACTCCCGCCAAAATATTGTTCAGGGCATTTTTCTCATCCCGGTAAAATTCATTCGATGCCAGATTTGACATACACTCCAAAAGAACCGAGGTATTTTCTCCGGCCTGCGGCAAGGCCTTTTCCCGCACTGCGGCGGCCAAAGCCATTTTTTCGCCGATGGACAGCTTATCGCCAGTGGACTGCTTATCACAGGTGGACAGTTCGAGGGAGGATAGGCCGGTATAATGTTCGATGGTTATAAATCCCTTCCCGCTGCGCATTTCCCGGTGCCGTCTGACACGTTTCCGGCCCTCATCGTCCCATACCATCATCGTTGCCACATAAATCCGGCGGTGTAATGCGCTCTCCGCTATCAGCTTCTCCGCATATTCCGATTTTCCGCTTCCGCTTCCGCCTGTCACAACATGCAGCATATGTATCTCCCATCTTTTTCCTGTATTGTCCACAGACCTGCAAAAGGCGCAGCTCTGCAAACAGAAACCTTTAGCTGATTTGCTAAATAAATTCGGCGTTAGAGAGGCTTGTACTCATCAATCTCAATGTCTTCAAAAGTACTCATCCTTTCATAGACCGCCAGCGTCATATCCAGCAGAGGAAACAGGGCGACCGCCCCGGTGCCTTCCCCAAGGCACATTCCAGCTTCGATGGCCGGTTTTTTCCCAAGAAAATCCAGCATTTTCCTGCCTGCCGGTTCCGCCGACACATGGGCGGCCAGCATATATCCGACTGCCGTCTCATTAATTGCCACAGCGGCTGCCGAGATAAAGCCGTCGATTACAACCGGAATACGGAAGATGGCTCCGCCAAGAAATACTCCTGCCAGTCCTGCCAGATCGAAACCGCCGACCTTAGATAAAACATCCAGGCCATCCGATGGATCCGGCTTGTGGAGTTCAATCCCTCTCTTGATCGTTCGGATTTTCTGCTGAAGCCCCGAATCGCTCAGCCCGGCACCTTTTCCGGTCACAGCGGCGGGATCCAGTCCCAGCAGGACGGACGCCACCGCGCTGCTCGTCGTGGTATTGCCGATCCCCATCTCACCGGTTGCAATTATCTGATACCCCTTATTCTTCAATTCTCCGGCCAGCTCAATTCCGGCCAGGACGGCAAGAACCGCTTCCCTCCTGGTCATGGCGGTTGTCTTTATAAAATTATCGGTGCCTTTTCTGATTTTACGGTCAATCAGAGGATGTACGGTTCCCGTCTCTCCCAGTTCACAGGCCACCCCGATATCCACCGGATACACATCCGCTCCTGCTTTTTCAGCCATCAGGCAGGCACAGCTTTCCCCCTTTGTAAAATTAGAGGTGACGGCCGCCGTAACCTCCTGTCCCGTCTGGGTAACGCCTTCCTCTACGACGCCATTGTCGGCACAGAAAATAATCAACGCCTTTTTATCAAGCTTTACAGCCGCAGAACCCGTCATCCCGGCTATTTTAATAATGTCTTCCTCGAGAACTCCAAGGCTGCCTAGAGGTTTTGCTATTTTACTAAACCGGAATGCCGCCGCCCGTTCCGCTTCCTTATCAGCCGGAACAAGCCTCCCGCACTGTTCTTCCAGAAGGGCGGACAGCTGTCCCTCCGTCCAGTCCCGGTATGTCTCCCACTGAATTTCTGCTTCCCTGCCCGGCTCCCTGCCAAGGCTGCGTCTTGCCACTAACGTCATTCTAATCCCTTTCAGTCCGCCTATTATCTCACTCTGTATACAGCTTTCATTGTTGCTTTCATTGTTATATCTACATTTAAAACAGAACCATTATATCAAAATCCGGTCGTTTTGACCATACATAAATGCGGATGTTTCATTGATGATGGGAGGACACATCCAAAACGGAGCGGGGATGGTGTTAAACAATCGTATTGGCAGCGCGAATCAGCAAGGCGAGACTTCGCCCTCCATTCTGAATATCACAAAAATGCATCATCAAAACTATCCCGCCCTGCGCAACACGGAGCTGTCCGCTTAATGTCCATTCATTCTTAAGGCATGTCAGGTTGCCGTCATTTGTAAAACAGAACTGTTTGTCAATCTTTTGCATAAGCTAGTTTAAAACAATGTGTAACGGATATCTTGCAGATATATTCCGCAAAACACATCAAATCTATGGGAAAGGACCGAATTAATATGAAAATATACAATGATGCTGACAGTTATAAGGATAAGAATTTATGCAATTGTTGTTGTGATTTCTGCGGTGGATGTAATTGCCGCCACTGCTGCCAGGGACCGCAAGGTCCACAGGGTGAACCAGGACCGCAGGGTGTACAGGGAGCACCCGGTCCGCAGGGGCCGGCCGGGCCTCAGGGATTACAAGGCGAGCCTGGGCCTCAGGGGCCGGCTGGACCTCAGGGACTACAGGGTGAAACCGGGCCTCAGGGCCTGCAAGGCGAACCGGGACCTCAAGGACTACAGGGCGAAACCGGACCGCAGGGGCCCGCTGGGCCTCAGGGTATGCAAGGCGAACCGGGACCTCAGGGCTTACAGGGTGAAACCGGACCACAGGGGCCCGCTGGGCCTCAAGGCTTGCAGGGCGAAACCGGGCCGCAAGGACCCGCCGGGCCTCAAGGACTACAAGGCGAACCGGGGCCTCAGGGCTTACAGGGCGAAACCGGACCGCAGGGGCCCGCTGGACCTCAAGGCTTGCAGGGCGAAACCGGGCCGCAGGGACCCGCTGGGCCTCAGGGATTACAAGGTGAACCGGGACCTCAGGGTATACAAGGTGAAACTGGACCACAAGGGCCCGCCGGGCCTCAGGGCCTGCAAGGCGAACCGGGACCTCAGGGACCCGCTGGGCCTCAGGGATTACAGGGTGAACCGGGACCTCAGGGACCCGCTGGGCCTCAGGGATTACAGGGTGAACCGGGACCTCAGGGTATACAGGGTGAAACCGGGCCGCAGGGACCCTCTGGGCCTCAGGGATTACAGGGAGAGCCCGGACCGCAGGGTATACAAGGTGAAACCGGTCCACAAGGGCCCGCCGGACCTCAGGGTATACAAGGAGAGCCCGGACCGCAGGGCACATTTGAGCCAGGTGATATTCTATTTTATGTTAATGGTAACGGGGGACCGATCCCCATCAGATTTGGTGAAGATTTGAATTTTATATCTCCCAATTTGGATATTTTCCTAAGCGATAATCCAGCAACCGTAAATATTAATGACGTCAAAGTGGCTGACGCTGCCTTCGGCGGACTCTATTCCAACATTGCCCAGTCATTTAATCTTTCTGCCATCGGGCAGGTTGAACAGCTGCAACAGAATAATAACATGCCCTCATTCAATATCGGGCAAAGCCAAAATGAACTGCAGATCTTCCTTCCGGGCGAATATGAAATAAACTTTATGATTCGTATTGCCCCGGTTGCAACTCCGGGACAGACAATTTCTGCAGGCGTGCGTCAAAACGGAAGCTTTATTGAGTCCACCATGCAGTTTAGCACGCTTTCTACAACAAATTATACCGTCTTGCAGGGAAGCGTCATTGAATTTTTAAGCGGGCAGATAGATTTGGCGTTTCTGTCCACTGGAGCAGCAACGTTTGAGCTGGGAATGCTTACTAATGCTACACTGACAGTGGAACGGCTCACACCATTCCCGTAAGAAAAGAAGCGGCCTGGGCGTTTAATGTCCGCTAACTATGGTCTGCCAAACCAATCAGGCCGCTTATCCCCAAAACAGGTGACAGATTAATCCGATAGGAAACCCATCGCCACTTCTGCAAAACGTGAGAAATCACATTTTCGTTGAAGCGGCGGTGGTACGGTAACGCAGCCTGATGGTTTAACTGTATACATTACTTGGCGAAAGCCCCAGCAGCGTACCCGCCTATTTATTGATGCCGATGACCTGTGCGCGGAGCGTACAGGTTATCGTTTACTCAATTCTCACAGAACTCATCACCGGCATTTCCACCGGCCTATTCCACGTTTCGGCCCCATGTGTCGGAAGCGCGGCTATCTGATCCAGAACATCAAACCCGGACACCATCTGCCCGAAGGCTGCGTAACGGCCGTCCAGCTTGTGCGCATCCTGGTGCACAACAAAGAACTGTGTTCCCGCCGTGTTATAACCGTCGTCGCGGGCCATGGAAATAGCTCCCCTAATATGAGGAATTGGGTTTGATACTCCGTTTTCCTCAAACTCCCCTTTAATATGCCAGTCACTGTCCGTCATGATATCATTGTCCGGGGAACCTGCCTGAATTACGTAATCTTTCACAATCCGGCACCAGGCCAGACCGTCATAGAAACCGCTTTTCGCCGTATCCTCAAAGTTCTTTACTGTAAGAGGTGCATGCTCCGGATATAATTCAAATACCATCTCACCGAAGCCCTCTGTTGTAATAATACATCTCATCATTTTCCCTCCTGCTAGAACATGTTTGAAAACTGCTTTCCGTCAGATGTGCGTCCCACTTTGTGGGAGATTGTTCCCCGAAGTGGGACGTGCAGATGGCGGGTATGAATTTTCAAACACGCTCCACTCCCGCTTTTATCACCTTTTCCGCCATCCGGCAAAAGACAGTTTCGTGAACCTTTTTCCTGTCCGTCAATCCAAGAAATGCGCAGCGTCTGCAACCGATTTTCATCACTGCTGCAGACGCTGCGCAATCTATTATTGTTGCCTGACGTTAATTTTTATTTTGCCATTACCTTTGCATTTTTAAAGTAAAGGTTAGAGGAAGATGTCATATATACACCCTTGATGTTATCTTTTAACAGATAATTTTCTGCTTTGTAGTACAGAGGCAGTACACCGTATTCTGATGATACGATTTCATCCGCCTGTTTTACAAGCTCGCCAAATTTCTCCGGATCCTTCTCAACCTTAATCTGATCCACGATAGCATCATACTCAGGATTACTGTAGTTTGCATTATTCGTGATATCGTCTGTATACATTAACGGTAAAAAGCTCATCGGGTTGATGTAGTCTGCACCCCAGCCCATAGCTGCCACTTCATAGTTGCCGGCCTGGACATCGCTGTAGAATACAGCCCAGTCGGCGGAGCTTACTTCTACCTTGATTCCAAGGTTCTGTTCCCACATCTCCTTCACTGCCTCTGCAATCTTCTTTACGTTGTCGTCAGAGTAGAAGGAAAGCTGTATGGTCGGGAAACCTTCGCCGTCCGGATATCCTGCTTCTGCAAGGGCTTTCTTTGCCTCCTCCGGATTGGCTGTGGATGATAAACCAAAATCAGAGCGTCCATCTGTCAGATCTTTTCCATCCACTACATAACCTGGTGCGTAGAAGCTGAAAGCCGGTACCGCATCCAGCTGAGCCACATTATTGATAATCGCATCGCGGTCAATCGCCAGGTTCAGCGCTTTTCTTACCAGAGGATTATTGTATGGCTCTTTCTCACAGTTGAAGTTATAATATACAGTGCCGTAAATAGGAGCGGTGTTCAGTCCTGCCTTCTCCGCTTTCAGGCGGGCAATATCGCCGGATGAAACCATTCTCACACCGTCTACTTCGTTGTTTTCGAAAGCAGTAAGAGCCGTTGAAAGATCGAGAATATAACGGTATGTCAGCTTTTCCAGAGTCACATTCTCTGCATCCCAGTAGTTATCATTTTTTTCAAGGACATAGCTTTCACCCATGTTAATCTGAGTAACTTTAAACGGTCCGTTGCTCACATATGCCTCGGCCGATGCGGTCCATTTGTCTCCGTTCGCTTCAATGGTTGCTTTCTGAACCGGGAAGTACACCTGCATGCTTACCAGGTCGACAAAGTATGGGCATGGAGCCTTTAAAGTGTACTGTATCGTCTTGTCATCCAAAGCTTTAACGCCAACCTCTTCTGCCGATACGGTTCCGTCATAATACTCCTTACCGTTTACAACATAGTCGGAAATCATATTGAGGTACTCTGCAGTTGTGGATGGAGTAAGCACGCGGAGTGCGGAATAAACATAATCTTCCGCAGTCAGGTCGCTGCCGTCACTCCATTTTAATCCGTCCCTTAAATGGAAGGTAAACTGAGTCAGATCGTCATTGGATTCCCATGACTCCGCATTACCGGGAACCACCTCTCCTTTTTCATCATAGGTCACAAGCCCTTCAAAACAGTTTGCCAGGAATGGCGTTGCAAATGAATTGCTGGTAACAGTCGGATCAATTGAGTTCGGCTCATTGTTAAGTACAAACGTCATCTCCTGAACATCGGCCAGAGTATCTGCCGCCTCTGCCCCCTCCGTGGATGCCTCGCTTCCTGCCGCCTCCGTCGTCGCATCAGCGATTGTCTGAGGCTCTGTGGGCGTACTGCCGCCGCAGCCTGAAAGCACGGTAGTGCATACAAGGCCGAGGGCTAAAAGCAGACTTACTTTCTTTTTCATAATATTTCTCCTCCTTTTTGGATTTTTATGTTTCAGGCGCACAGAGTATCTGTTGTTACTTTTCACGACCCTGCTGAAAAACGCATTTTCGCGCCGTACAACTCGGGATTTTCATGCAAAATGCGCACGAAAACACCTCGCGGAATACAGGCCATGAATAGTAACTATATGTTGCCTCTGCGCCGTAAAACCTGTTGGTGCGGTGCAGCCTCACCGCCGGTCAGTACAGATGACAGGCCACCATATGGCCGTTCCCCGCGTCTTTCATCTGCGGGACCGCCTCGCTGCAGGCCGGTTTCGCATAAGGACATCTGGTATGGAAACGGCAGCCGGAGGGAGGCTTTATCGGGCTTGGAATATCTCCCTCAATACTGCTCTTTTCCTTCATCTTCGCCAGCTTCGGATTGGCTATCGGAATGCTCCCCAGCAGGCCTTTTGTATAGGGGTGCAGCGGATTTTTATAAATCTCGCCGGCTTCACATACCTCTACCAGCTGCCCCAGGTACATAACTCCCACATCATCGGATACATAGCGCACCATCGATAAATCATGGGCAATAAACAGGTAGGATACCCCTTTTTCCTCCTGGAAATCTTTCAGGAGATTGATGACCTGGGCCTGGATTGACACGTCCAGCGCGGAAATCGGTTCATCGCAGATAACCAGCTCCGGCTGCAATATCAGTGCCCTGGCTATGCCGACACGCTGTCTCTGTCCGCCTGAAAACTCATGTGCATAACGGTTGGCGTGTTCCTTGGTAAGTCCCACCCGCTCCAGCATCGGATAGACAAGCTCATTCGACTGATCCTTCCTTTTCACAACATTATGTGCCACCAGAGGCTCCGCTATGATGTCGCGCACCGTCATTCTGGCGTTCAGGGAAGCGTAAGGGTCCTGAAAAATCATCTGCATCTTTTTTCTGTATGGTTTGAGCTGTTTCTGGCTCAAATTCGTTATATCATCCCCGTCCAGAATGATCTGTCCGGAGGTGGGATCGTACATTCTGATAATCGTTCTGGCACAGCTTGACTTTCCGCAGCCCGACTCGCCGACAAGCCCCAGCGTCCTGCCCTTTTTGAGCGTCAGGCTCACATCGTCCACGGCATGCACCACCTGCCTGCCGCCTGCTTTAAAATGTTTTGTGAGGTTTCTGACCTCCAGTATATTCTGCTCACTCATGGCTTGCTCCTTAGTTTAAATGGATTATTTTCATCGGCCGGTGCATCCGGGGATAAAAGGAAACATCTGGAATAATGTCCCTCTCCCACTACGCTGAATTCCGGCAACTCCACTGCGCACACGCTCCTCGCATAAGGACAGCGCGGTGCAAAAGGACAGCCCTTCGGCGGATTCGTCATATCCGGAGGTGAACCGGGTATTGGACTTAACCGCACCTCTTTGTTCTGTTCAATATCAGGTATCGAAGCCAGCAGCCCCATCGTATACGGATGGCTGGGATGCTCAAAAATATCTTCAATCGGCGCTTCCTCCATTACCAGGCCGCCGTACATAACAATAACACGGTCGCACAGCTCCGCCACAACGCCCAGGTCATGGGTAATGAAAATAATGCTGGTGCCGTACTCCTTTTCAAGCTCCCGCAACTGGCGCAGGATCTGATCCTGGATCGTCACGTCCAGGGCGGTGGTCGGCTCATCTGCGATCAGAAGCTCCGGCTTGTTGGCAAGGGCCATCGCGATCATGACACGCTGACGCATACCGCCTGAAAATTCATGAGGAAATGAGTGGTACCGTTTTTCCGGTTCCGGTATACGGACTCTGGAGAAAAGCTCCATCACCTCTTTTTTCAGTTCCTCCCTGCTCTTGTCGGGATGATGTTCCCGGATCATCTCCGACACCTGTTTTCCCACCGGAATCAGCGGATTCAATGAGGACATCGGATCCTGAAAAATCATGGCAATCTTCTCTCCCCTGATTTTCCGGATTTGTTTTTTGGACAGCTTCGTCAGGTCCTCCCCCTCAAAAAGGATGGAGCCGTCCTTAATTCTGGCCGTATCTGCCAAAAGACGGAGTATGGACATGGAGGTAACGCTTTTTCCGCTACCGGACTCTCCCACGATTCCGAGAATCTCCCCCTTCCCCACAGAGAAGCTGACTCCGCGGACGGCCTGAACTTCACCGCCGCTGGTCATAAACGAAGTCTTCAAATTTTCTATTTTTAATATCGGTTCCATGTTCTCACTCCTTACTTTTTCAGTTTCGGGTCCAGCGCATCCCTCAGGCCGTCGCCTACAAAGTTGAAGGCAAACATGATAATACAGATGACAAGGGCCGGAATAAATAACTGGTGCGGACAGGAACGAAGATTTTCCGTCGCGTCGTTGCACATGGTTCCAAGGCTGGCTAACGGCGGTTTCAGGCCGATACCCAGATAGCTTAAGAATGCCTCCATGAAGATGGCGGACGGAATCAGCATTGTAACCGTTACCAGAATGGAGCCCATGGCATTGGGAATCAAATGTTCAAACAAAATCGTTTTCGTAGATGAGCCGATGGTTTTGGCCGCCAGGACAAATTCCTGCTCCTTGAGGCTTAACACCTGCCCCCGGACCACCCTGGCCATATCGACCCAGTACACGGTTCCCAGGGCAATGATGATACTCTGGATTCCCTGGCCCAGAAGGACCATAATCAGGATAACATACAGTGTAAGCGGAATCGTGCTGATAATATCCACAATACGCATCATTACCGTATCCACCATTCCTCCCGCATATCCTGATATACCGCCGAAGAGTATTCCAATCACCATATTGACGGCTGCCGCCACAAAGGCCACCATCAGAGATACTCTTGTGCCGTACATCAGTCGGGTCAGGATATCCCGTCCCAGGTTATCCGTGCCAAGCACATAGGATTTGTTCCAGATTTTAGCAGTCGGATAGATTGTCTTCGTCTCCGGATTGGCGATAACATAAGGTTTCTGCCCGTAATACAGGCCTATCTCAGTGCCGTTGCAGTCATAAATCGTCATTGACCGGTCCGACTCTTCCCGGACCTTCTTAAGCTGTACACCGAGCTTGCCGTCCTTATCTACCTGGAGTACCTTCAGCGCCTGCGTGATGTAGAGATATCCGGAATTATCCGGTGTCTCAAACACCTTCATATAAGGAGGAATATTCACTACCTCCAGATTCTGGGTGGAATAACTGTATTTCGTAAACATCGGTCCTGCAATTGCAAAAAACAGCAGGAACAGAATAATGATAAAGCCTGCGATAGCGGTTGGTTTCCTGTGGAAGCGGTACCACACATCTCCGGCAAATGTTCTGTTTTTAGTCCAAATTTTCTCGCGGTCCTCATTGGAGGACTCAAGCATTTCCCATTTATTATCCATTACACATCCCCGTCCTTATTCGAATTTGATTCTTGGGTCAATCAGACAGTAGAAAATATCCACGATGAAAATCATCGCCATCAAAAATGTGGCGTAGAAAATGGTAACGCCCATGATCGTGGTATAATCTCTCACCTGCACGCTGTTGACAAAATGAACTCCCAGGCCAGGGATAGCAAAAATCTTCTCAATTACAAAGCTGCCTGTCATCAGGTTTGCCACAGTGGGTCCCAGTACGGTGATAACCGGGATCAGCGCATTCCTCATGGCGTGTTTCAGAACGACCTTCGTCTCCGAAAGCCCTTTCGCCCTGGCGGTGCGGATATAATCCTGTCCCATTACTTCCAGGAGACTGGAACGCATCAACCGCGCCATATAGCTTAAAGAATATCCTCCCAGAGCGATAACGGGGAGAATATATCCCTTCCAGGTATCGACTCCGTAGGTCGGGAGCAGATTCAGCCGGAAGGAAAATATGTATATCAGAACGGAAGCAATGACAAAAGAAGGTATTGTAACGCCGATTGTGGCGACTGCCATCAGAACCATATCCTGCCACTTCCCGTTCTTCACTGCCGCCAGGATTCCCATCGGGACAGCGGCCAGCAGGACAAAAACAATCGTGATGCATCCAAGCTTTGCCGATACCGGGAAACCGTTGGTAATATAATCACTTACCTGTTTGCCGGTATACTTATAGGAAGGTCCTAAGTCACCATGCAGTATGTTGCCTAAATAATCAAAAAACTGTTCCGGCAGCGGTTTATCCAGATTATATTTTTCATTCAGTGCCTGAAGCACCTCCTCCGATACCTGACGGTCGCTGGTAAACGGCCCGCCGGGTACGGCGTGCATAATGGCAAAGGTCAGAAGCACTATCAGAAAGAGCGCAATCAGCATCATTCCAAGCCGTTTTAAAAAATATCGTACCATATCATTCCCTCACATCTGTCTTTTCTTACGGTTTCTTATCTGTCCGCCTTTAATCTCCATATGGCGTTCAAATGTCTCTGCTGGAAACACAAAAACCGTTATTTATGGTCGATTATAAGCCTTAGTGGCGCTTCTTGTCAATTGGTTTCTCACATCACCAGTTTAAAGTGGGGATTTAGTTAAGCTGGTGAGGACGCTGCCGGAACGGACGGCGGACGGGGTGTGGAGTGGGTATATGAGTCTTTCGTCCCGGCGAAAAACTATCCTTGGGGCGGAGGGGAATATAGAATCTGCGGATGCCGTTGGAATCCATCGGTGCTTGACGAGGTGTTTTCGAGTCTAGCAGCCGCTATGCATTCCACAGAGTGGGAACATGCTCCGCAGACTCTATATTCCCCACAGCCCCAGCCCACGATGCACTTCCCCCGGAACGAAAGACTCATAAAACCTCCCCACCACCCCGTCCGCTGGCCGTACCGGCGGCGTCCTCACCTGCTTAATTAAATTCCTCGAATAATGCCCCCACAGCATCAAGATAAGCCCCTGCATTCTGAGCTTTTTTTATTTTCTTTATATACTTCTCCTTTTTTCCCTCACCGCCGTCATCGAAGAGCCCGGCCATATAAAACCATAATTCCTTCATCTTAAAGAGAGTATTTCTGTCTCCCGACATTATCTCCTGATAGCCGTAGAAGATCTGGTCATGGAAGGCCCTTAACGTGGCTTTATCCGGCTTTGAACGCTCCTTTATCCCTTTTACTTCGGCGAAAAGCCACGGATTGGCAACGGCTCCCCTGCCTAACATAATACTTTTAAGCATTGGAAATTCCTCTTCCGGAAAGTCTGACCGGAAGCGGGCGCATTCTTCCTTTGTAAAGATGTCCCCATTATAACAGACCGGATTATTGCTGCCCCTCACTCCGCGGCAAAACACCTCCCGTTCCGGTTTATTGGCATAAAAATCACTGCGGACCCTGGGATGTATGATCAATTCTTTCAGAGGGTACCGGTTATAGATTTTTAAAAGCTCTTCAAATTCATCGTGGCTTTCCATACCGGTTCTTGTTTTCACGGAAACCTGGACAGCTTCCGTTTCCAGCCCGGAAAATACCTGCTCCAAAAAACAATCCAGTTCATTTGGAACGGACAGGAAACCGGCCCCCTTATTTTTTGCGGTCACAGTGGCGGAGGGACAGCCCAGATTCAGGTTAACTTCCCGGGAGCCATAGCTGCTGAGTTCCTTGGCCGCCCAGATAAAATCCTCCGCTTTATTTGTCAGGATCTGCGGAACCAGGGATATCCCGGCATTATGTCCGGGAAGGATATCATTTTTCTCCCGGGAACTCAGCTTATGATTCTGGGCAGGCGAGAGAAAGGGCGTAAAGTATTGATCTGCGCCCGGAAAAAATCGGTGATGGGCATTCCGGTAGACATATCCGGTTATCCCCTCCATCGGTGCAAAATAGTATTTCATATCGTATTTTTCCTCCATAACCTGCACTGTTCCAGCCACCATTCCGTAAAAGACGGAGCAGACAGATAATAAAAATGCGGAAAGCCGCAGATCCGGGGTCCATCCTGGTCCCAGAATCACCAGCTCCTGTCGGACGCCGGTTTCTCAGCCAGCCAGTCCTCCCCCGGATCACCGCTCTCCCAGTAGTGAAATTCATGGCCTTTAATTTTCATTCCGCCAGGCCCTGTCAGACTGATATAGCCGAACCGGCCGAGTCTTCCCGTATTAAATGCCTTTTGCTTGTAAATTCCAGCCATTTTATAAACGCTGCCGTCACTGCCCTCGAGCATCTCATGTAAATATAAAAAACCTCCGCACTCTGCCAGAACAGGCATACCGGCCAGCCAGGCCTCACGGATGGATTGAAGCATTTCTTCATTAGAAGAAAGCTTCTCTGCATAATTCTCAGGATAACCTCCGCCAAGTATCAAGCCGTCCAGGCCCTTTGGCAGATTCCTATCGTGAATGGGACTGAAGCAGACAAGCTCCGCCCCCTGCTCTTTTAAAAGCTCCAGATTCTCATGGTAATAGAAGCAGAAGGCTTCGTCCCGGGCAATGCCTATCCTTACTTTTTCTTCCGTATGTGCTGAAAAAAATGCCTGACGGTTCCCCGCATCATTCTCCGGCGCGCTGGGAAGAAGCTCCTTCGCCTGATTCGCTATGTCCAGGATGTGCCCGATATCCACCGTCTGTTCCATCTGCCCCGCCAGCTTTTCTATCCTCTCCTGAAGCGCTTTTGTCTCCCCCGGCAGAAGAAGGCCCAAATGACGGCTTTCAAACCGGTATTCCGGTGAATCGGGAAGACAGCCCACAACCGGTATTCCGGTCTCCGCCTCGATCCGTTCTTTCAATCGTCCACAAACGGAAGGTGAAGTCCGGTTCAGTATGATTCCCTCTATCCGGCTGTCCTTCCTGAGAGCTGCAAATCCTTTCACCGTAGCGGCCAGGGACAGCGACGCTCCTTTGCCGTCCAATACCAGAATCACCGGAGTCTCTGTTATCCTTGCGATGTCATAGGCGCTGGCCCGGGTATCGATTCCCCCCACGCCGTCATAATATCCCATCACTCCCTCGATCACGGCAATGCCGGCTCCGGCCTTCTCTGCTGAACGGACAAAATTTTCCTTCACAGCCCCCTCCTCCAAAAAAAAGCTATCCAGATTCATCCCGGGAATCCCAAGGACATAACGGTGGAACATCGGATCGATATAATCGGGACCGCACTTAAACGAACATGGATGAAGCCCTCTCTGTTTTACCGCCTGCAGGAAGCCGCAGGTCAGCAATGTCTTGCCGCTTCCGCTCCCCGGCGCAGCAAACATAATTCTGGGCATCCCCTCTTTCTCATGCCCGGAGGACGGTTCTCTTCCTCCGAATGATATGATATAGACGGGATTCTGCCCCTGCATCAAATGATAGCTCCCTGTCCTGACCGCCCTGGATGCCTGAACCTGTACAATCTCCGCCTCGATTCCCCGGTTCTTAAGCATGGCAGTCACCAAAGCCAGAGATTCCAGGGCGATCACATTGATAACAATCCTCATCTGCCCATTGAGGGAAAGCAGCAGTTCGACAACCGCCTCCAGATTGCCCGACGTTCCTCCGATAAATGCATGAGTAGCCACCGGCGTTCCTCCGGCCGCCTCCCCGTCCCCGCTTTCCCCCTTATTCCGCCTGTCCGCTATCCGTTTTATCTGTTCCAGGGCATCCCCTTCCACCACCGTCAGGTTTCTAAGTCCGGCCTTCTCTCTGTTCTTACAAATCAGTTCCACCGCCTCCGCCTTCTTCTCGAACGCATATGCGGCCTTTATGGGGCGGCAAAGCAGCGCCTCGATGGCGACGGAACCGGTTCCGGCCCCGATATCCCAAAGCAGGGAACCTTCCCCGAGTTCCAGTTTGGACAGGGCTACCGCCCGGACCTCGCTCTTTGTCATCGGAACCTTTCCTCTGATAAACCAATCATCTCTCATCATTTTCTTCCTCAATTAATACAAGGCTGAGCGGCTCAAATTCTCTGCCGCACAGGCTCTTTGCCGAACCTTCCGTTATCTGCTCATCCCGGTAAGAAAGTTTCTCCCCCACCGTAACTTTCACGTGCCCGAATCCCGACTCCGTGAGACGGCGGCAGAGTTCCCCGGCGCCGTTCTTCCCACCGGTTAGAAGGAAAATCTTCCGGCAGCTGCTCTTTAGAGCCGAAGCCGCATCAAACTCACAGCCATGGGCCGATGCAAGCAGGGCGTCATCCCAGGAGATTCCCAGCCTGGCCGCAAAATAGCTGACCGAAGAAATACCCGGCAGCACCCGGAAGCTGCAGCCGTTTTTCTTAAGCCTCTCCGCCAGTTTTCTGGTTCCGCTGTGGAAACCGCTGTCCCCGGAATACAGTATGACGGCGCGCTGCCAGTCATGGTGGAGCCGCAATGCCTCCTCCACCTCAAAGTCCAGATAAGCCGTCTTAACGGCAGGCAATTCTCCCTCCGTCTGTTCCCGTTTGATAGGCTGCCAGG
>OCAE01000718.1_pt1 | contig 18680 bp, 9 predicted proteins | sample 1495581 | NCBI WGS metagenome assembly OCAE01 (sample SAMEA2580278, study PRJEB22360) | human gut metagenome | biome: human gut; feature: human-associated habitat; material: faeces | place: Denmark | collected 2008/2010 | reverse complement strand
AACTTCAGAAACCCCGCCGGCCCGGGCCCCCACGCTGCCGGTGGCACCGGCTCCCAGCTGGCGGTAACGGCCGGATTCACTGTAAGAGGCATTCAGTGTCGCCGGGGCTGCCCGGTAAGCGGCGCTGGTGCTGAAAGTGGTGCCGCCGGACTGCTGATGCGCGGCATTCACGTTATAACTCAGCGCGTTGCCCTGCCCGGCGGTGCCGCTCAGGCCGATATTGCTGCTCTGATAGCGGCCTTCTTCTGTCATGCTGTTTGCGGTCAGATACACCTTGTGCCCGGACAGGGTCAGCGGAACAGAGAGTGTCAGGTTTATCCGCGTTTCTTCATTATTATTGTTTGCCGGATTGTTGCTGTCTTTGCTGTAACGGGTCCGGCCTGCGCTGAGAGTGTAATTGATATCCCGCCAGTTATTGGCATAACCCAGCTGATATTCGCGGGTGCTGCCCTGGCCGCCCCAGTAATCACGCAGCGTACCGGCGAGATAAACCGATCCGTAATCCGCACCGATCCGCTGGTTGATGTTGACATTAAAGGTACTGCGCTGGCGGTAACTCTGTGACTGCGGGGAGAGATCGCCGGTCAGATCCTGCCGGTTAAGCAGTTCCTGATACTGCACCGCATCTGCCAGACTGAAATAACCGCTGGTGGAATAACGGTAAGCCGCCAGCGAAAAATTGGTATTGGTCTGATGAATGAAACGGCTGTAGGCCACCTTGTAGCTCTCGCCCCGGTAACGCGGCATGTCCTGTCCGAACCGGGCATCGGAGTGCGTAACATCCACGGATAATGCACCGATCGGCAGGTTAAACCCGCTGCCGAGCAGAAACGCCTGATAATTTTCCGCCGCAATCACACCGCCGTAGCCGGTCAGCGTGTTATTAATGCCATACTGAAGATTCAGTTGTGCAAAATCCGGATGGTAAGCGGTATCCGCCAGACGGACTTCACCGGTATTCAGCTCATATTTGAAGAGGCCTTCCTTTAACATATTCGGCACAGCGGAGAAGGGCACCATAAAGCGGTTGATTTGCCCGTCCGCTTCATTCACTTCCACCTGCAAATCCCCGCCGGATCCGGTCGGCAGCAGGGAATCGACCACAAACGGACCGGGCGGAACACTCTGCTGCCAGATTAGCTGTGCATCCTGATAGATTCTGACCAGGGCATTGGTCTGTGCCACACCGCGCACGACGGGAGAGAACCCCTGCCAGGCATCGGGATACATGCGCATATCTGTTTTCAGGGTTGCGCCGCGGAAACGGACCGAGTCGAACAGTTCGCTGGAGGTATAGCTGTCCCCGGCACGGAAATCCGATTTAATTGCCGGAAAACCGCGCTGAAGGTAACGGGTATTGGTATTCCATTGCGTGCTCTGTCCGCTGCTGTAGGTCACTGAGGATTGATCCCGCAGCTGCCAGCCCGCCAGATTCAGACCACTGTTCAGGGTCAGATACGCATTGTCGTTATCGCTGCCGTCACGTTTATTGGTGGCGTGATAATAATTGGCGTTATAACTGACTATCGCAGCATTAATGCCCTGATCCCACCGTGACGGATCGACATACCCTTTCAGCACGGTATCCAGCATTGCCTGCGGCACATTCAGTGCCAGCTGAAATTGCCCGGTATTCAGGGTATAGCTGTCCGGCGGCACCAGACTGCTCAGTGCGACATAACCGTCTTCATCGGCCTGTGGTGGCGGTGTGCTGTCACGCAGTCCCAGTTTCGGCACATCCTCCTGCGGGATCAGAATCGTGTGTCCGCTCTGTTGCAGACGCAGCGGAAAACGCCCTTTCCATTCCCCGTTCACACTGATTTCAACGGTGTATTCACCGTCAGGCAAGGTATCGTCGCGATCAAAGCGTGACAAATCTGCTTTGGCGGAATCGCCGTAAAGGAAGTTGGTGTTAAATCCGGCCCCGGCTGCCGGCGTGCTGAGCAGCACCGGCAACAATGAAATCAGGGCGGAAAAATGGCGGACAGGGCGCGGCATCATGCTGCTGTTCAGTTCAGGGACAGCGGATAGGTATTGATGGCACCGAAATCGTCGATCAGTGTCAGCGAATAGTGATTTCCGGCCGGTAATCCGGCTGCGGCAGGCAGCGTGAACTGAGAATAAGGGGCAATCATCGTGCCTTCTTCCGCCAGATCACGGCTGTTCGCGGTCTCTTTCAGGCCGAGAATATTAATATGATACGGAGAGTCATTTTTCAGAATATAGTGCTGACCGTCACGGGTGAATGTCAGGCGGGTATGGGCTTTATCCGCACTCAGGGTCAGGCCGGACGGGCGGTAAAACAGTTTGATACGGGAGCGGATAGCAATCTGCATCATGTTTTTATCCGTACTGCTGTCCGGCAGCGGCGGAATATCCAGTAAATTCAGATAAAACAGGGACTCTCTGTCTGCCGGAAGCTGTACCGGCGTCATTTTCACCCGCAGTTGCTGACCATTTTTACCGTCAATTTTCACCACCGGCGGTGTCAGAATAAACGGAACATTGGCGGTCTCCGGGGTGGAATCAGGGTTGCCGTCATCAATCCACGCCTGGACTAATGCCTGCTGTGTCCCGGTGTTAAATAATTGTACCGGAACCTCTTTACTTCCCTGCGGATAAATAACACGGGTGGAGTTAATAATAACATTCGCCCGGCTGACAAATGTCACCGCCAATAATAATAATGTTAAGATACTTTTTTTCATGATAGGTATTTTCAAAAATCAGGCCCCTGAATTAAAGAGGCCTGAAAATATCAGAAGTAAGACAGGTTATATGTCAGCATGGTATTGATTTTACCCGGCTGAGCAGGTTCACTGCCGACTTTGTAATATTTTGCATAAAATTGCATAACACCATTATCAGCCATAATTTTTGTATCGTATGGTGTATTTAAATTAATGACGTCATCACTTTTTTGTGATGTTAACGCAATCCCGACATTTTTATGATTGCCTTTCTCATCCGTTTCCTGGTTGATCAGGTAATTACCGTTATTGGCAATCAGATTGGTGGATGCGAAATTAATGTGCAGTGATTTTTTATCTTTGTCGCTGGCGTTACAGTCTGATAATTCGAGAGAAAATGCTTTCTTCCCTTCATCTATTGCGCCCGGATGATTGATTTGATTAACCGTAATCGGATCTAATAATACCGACATGTTTGCATTACCATTATTAATGGTACAGGTAGCATCTGTAATGAAGCCGGTAAAATTGATGGAACCACCGGATGCGGTGGTCGCTGCAGACGCAGAGTTAGCAACAAAAATAAGGGAAAGAGACGCTGCAAGAGCGAATTTTTTATTCATTATCCTCTCCGGGATGGAATATATAATAAATCCGGTAACGGAATTAATTACGTCACCTGTAAATTTATTTTTAGTCATAGTGATTTTTAGCTGATTCTGAAAAAACAAATCAGCAGGGTTTATTTAGTTAGTAGCATCAATAAGAAATAGTTTTCCCCGGCAATTTTTTATTGCCGTTAACAGGAAAGAGGTTTCTTATACATCAGAATGGAAGGCATAACTAAAACGAAACAGATTATATAGTCACGAAATGATTAATTGAAGTATTTTTCTGATTTTAGAATTAAAAGGTGGGTTTTATCTGTAATATCCGGATACAGACAGTTACTTATGGATTTATATACTGTGTTTTTATGTTATTACGATGTTATACATTGATTGTTGTTAATATTTTTAAATATTCATTTAATATATGTTAAAAAATTCAGTATTTAATATTATTTTTTCTTTATAATGATTGATTGCAACAATTAAGAATAATTATCATTAACTGTATTAACAGCGAAAAATCAATCACTCAGAATGATCCTGCTATTCATTATCGGCGCAATCACAGAGAACTTTAATTGTTTTCAATTTTATTTTAGGTACAGAAGGATAACTATCAGAATCAGCTAATAACGAGTGTAACTGTTTATATGGCGATTATTTCAGGCGGCGGGCAGCGTTGCGGCTGCCCGGACAGAATCAGTTTTTGTTCTGTTTATGGAAAGCCAGACGTTCTTCAAAATAGGCTTTCAGATGAGATGCCAGCCCGTGAATTTTGTCATCCAGCTGACGAACCAGAAATTCATCGCTGTTCATATCATCAACCCGCTGCATAGCGAGGTCATCAACATATACTTTTTCCTGCGGGGTCAGTTGTGCCATTGTCTGTCTCTCTGAATATAGTGGGAATATGGTATGTTATCACGATTTTAACGGATAACACGCAGGTGTCACGATGGATGAAAAACAACTTTATCATTATGCCATATGGTTGCTGGGACGGCGGGAATATGCCGGCGCAGAACTGGCCCGCAAACTGAAACGGAAAATAGCCGAAAAGCAGGAAACCTCCCCGACGGAAGAGCGTGTTCTGCCCCGGGTGATGGCGCGGCTGACAGACTCACAGTATCTGGATGACAGCCGCAGTATCGCGCTGTTTTTTCAGGCCGGGGTGAGAAAATTGCACGGGCCGGTGCGGATCCGCCAGGAATTACGCCAGAAAGGGTTTGACGGTGAACTGATTGATGCGGTTTTTTCCGCGCAGGAGACCGACTGGTTTGAGCAGGCCCGTGAGGCAAAAATGAAGAAATTCGGGGAGATGATACCGGCTGACTATAAAGAGAAGCAAAAACAGATGCGTTACCTGATGTACCGCGGTTTTACCTCTGATCAGATTTATGAATTGTACTGACGCGATCAGGAATTATTTATTTTTATTCAGTGCCTGCCGTATGGCCTCATGGTAGCGGTGATACAGAAAATCCGTATTGAGCCCCGCCTGCTGTAACTGTATCGCCAGCAATCGTAACCGTTTGTTTGTCTGCTCATATTCTGTGCTGTCAGGTGGCAGAACAGACAATAATTCCGCCAGAGAAACGGCTTCCTGCCGGGCCAGTAATGCCGGGGGAAGATAGCCGGCATTCTTCAGTAAACGGTAGCCGACCCGCAGTTCCGGCGGAACATGGTTGTCATCATCCAATATGAGCGGCTTACCTTCTCCGGCCAGTCCTTCTAATTCCCCGCTTTCAAGCGCTGCCTGAATATGGCGTTCTGCCAGTGTGTCAAAAATCGTCATAGCGCTTTTGTTCCTCCTGTCACCGATTCATTATAGCAGTGTCTTTCCCCCGCATAAATCACCTGTTTCAGTCAACAAATCCGCATTTACCGCTGAGTGATAAATGAATTATATCAGGGGTGTGCGTGCATTAATATTCACTTTAGGGATATCCGGAACCTGTCAGATGTGCTGTCTGAGTTACACCTGTCAGTTGTTCAGAATTACACATGGAATGCCTGTTTTATCGCTCTGCTGCTTATTTTTTGTTTTTTGCTCCATTGCGATATTTCACTGATATTTTCAGTTATTAAGCCCAAATGGCGTAAGTAACCCGGTTAAATCAGACAATAGAGTCGATTGTAACACATAAAATAAGTAATTTATCTTAATGATAACGTGGCGGACTACCCGAGGGTGATTATATTTTGTTAAGAAAATGGATATTAAAAGTATATTTTATGATGGTTGGATTGTGGTTTTTTGTATTGTTATTGTGGTTTTTATGTTTGTTTTTATGTCACGCGAACGCGTTAAATGAGTTATTTGTGCTTTTTGTCAAAAAAAGACGGAAAAAAATTAATGTTTTTTAAATTCATATTTTGTGAATAAATATTCTTTATATTGCGTAACTGGATTTCGCATTTAGTTATGATTTGAAATAAATTGTATGAATTATATATCTCAATGTCGTTAGTTAATAACTCTGACAATAAAAGTTTAAATCAATTTAAATCCTGTAAAATTGATGTTTTATGGTAATTTATTTTGCTTTGTGGCGATATTCTGGTCGGATGGAAAAAGTGGTGCAACGTGATTACCTGCCAGTTTTAACGCATTTTATTTGTAAAATAATGGTTATTTATCACATTGTGATTATTTTGCAGTTAATTTAACTTAGGATGATTCTCAAAACCCCTGTAGACATCTGTAATCGCCTCCCTATAATACGCCGCCGATTTCTCCATAAGTAAAATTTTTTCAGTCCGGATACAGGACAATTCAGGTGAACGTTAAATAAATTAATTAAATAACCCGGCTATGCAGATAGCCGTCAGCCTTTCCGGTGACGGCTCATTTTTTTGTGACGCATTAAATGGTGTCAGGGGTTGCTGTACCCGGAATTTCCTTATTCACGTCTTTCAATTTTGAGAAAAATAAACAATGAATAAAATATTTAAAGTCGTAAAAAATCAGCGGACAGGAAATTCTGTTGTCGCATCTGAATTTGCAAAGGGTGCAAAAAAAGGGAAAAGACTGGCACTGTTATCACTGGTCATGCTGACGGGATGCGGGCTGTGTATATCAGTACAGGCCGCAGAACCGGCGGTTTCTGCAGAACCGTGGTTAGAAACGGAATATCTCCCGGGACAATATAACGGCACAACTAAAACATGGGTAAATAATTCAAACGAGAAAGAACAATCCAGGGTTATTAATAATGGTGGTGTTAAAGGCCTTAATTTAAATAATGAAAATGCCAAATTCACGAATAATCTTGATTACCATGAAACCTGGCTTTCATTACAGGAATTGTGGGGAAAGAATACAGATGAAAATAAGGTTATCTCAATTACCGAATACCGTAACGGACAGGCGGTTCCCGGTGATGCTTCCCTGAATGCTATTGAAGACTGGCAGATCCCGGATAACCCGTCAGCAATGGAAGAGATTACCTGGAAGAAGGAAGACGGGGAAATTGCTGTTATGCAGTCGTATAACACCGGCGCTTTCAAAAAAAAGATCGACCCTCAGCTGGGCGTGTATCTGCTGGAAAAACAACCGGCATTATCACCGTTCTACCATCTGACACTGGCAGAGGTCAACGATGGTGCCCTGAATATGACTGCAGCTGACAATGTTGACTGGAATATTAATTTTATCAAAGACAGTTCACTGTTTGTGGCGGCAGCAGACAACGGGAAATCCGCAACTATTGATACCACCAGCAAGCTGCATGTCACGTTCGGTGAAGCCTATGGCATGCATTTATCCTCCGGTGAGTATAAATACCGTTTCCAGCCGCAGAATGAACTGGTTGAGAGAGTCACTATCCCGGAAGAACTGAACGGATTTGTCTCAAACGGCAGAACCTATGCCCTTGGTGATACTTTTGCGATCGGGAATGCCCGGGGACTGGCGGATTACAATGCGTTACTGATAGACGCGGTAAAACACAACATATTACCCGGAGCGGAATATAAAGCGCTGATTGAAGCGACGGTTGTCCCGCGCCCGCAGGACAAAGATTATTTTGACGTTAATATCGATCTGAAAGGTCTGGAAGATAAAGATATCCGGCTGAATGAGGCCATTACCGCCGACATCGGCAGACGATCTATTTTTGAGGCCGATGGTGAAGGCAGTGTGCTGAATATTAAGGACGGCGCGGATATCCGTGGTGAAACGGCGTCAGATTCAGGCCGTTATCGTGCTTATCATATTTTTGCGCATAACGGCGCGAAAGTATTCCACGATGCCATAACCTCCGTCCCGAATTATAAAGGGCAGAATGCGTTAATCGATAATGCGGAATTTACCAACACCGGTACGTTACTGCTGGGAGACGGCAAAACCCGTATCCACGGTGATCAGGTCACCGGGGAAAATGCACACTATACCAACGCCGGTACCATTGCGGTCGAGGCTTTCAACCTCGCCAATAATGACCCGGCAGATAAAGAGGAAATTGCCAACACCGGTGTGACAGCATCCGGCGGTTCACAGGTCACCAACGAGAAGGGCGGCAAACTGCTGCTGGGGCAGAAAGGGATCGGCGAAAATGAAGGAACCGTGACCGGCGTGCAGGTCAGAGGAGCTTCGTTTGTCAATAACGGCGATATTCTGATGGGTAAGGATGGCGTAAGTCTGTCCGGCGGCCGTGAGGATGATACCTGGGATATGCGGATTATGTCGAACGCCGTGGCCGCTCTGCTGGATGAAACCGCCAAAGCAGGTGAGAATTATCATATTGAAAATAATGGAAAAATTGAGATTAACAACGGTGTCAGAAATGCTGTCGGTATTAACGTGTCATCGACACCGAACCGTCATGCAGATTCACAGCTGACGGTCGTTAACAAGGGTGAAATCGACGTGGCGGGCACTAATACTGTCGGTATGCGGGTGTCAGGTACTAATCGTGATAAGGATATTATTGAAAATAACAGCACGATCAATGTCTCCGGTTCCGGTTCAGTCGGATTGCTGGCTCTGGGCGACAGCACGATCACCCATCACGGGAAAGTGATTGCCACCAACAACGGAACCGCAGACGGCACAACCAAACCATCGCGTACTACCGGGGTGCGGGCGGATGATGCGAAAGTGATTATCGACGGCGGAACTGTTGAACTGAAAGGCAATAACACCGTCGGGGTCTTTGCCCGTGTGGGGGGGATCATCGATCTTAAGAAAGGTCATGTTATTTTTGATAAAAACTCAGTCAACCAGACCGGTTACTGGATCGCCGGGCGTAAAGGCGCAGACGAAACCTTCAGTTCGCGGATTAATTTCGGGGCAAGTGATGTGGCGCTGACTCTGGATAACACCGATTCGACGTTGTTCCGCGTTGATCAGAAAGCACAGTTCCTGGGGGACAGCAGCAAAGGCACAACGTACACCTTTGATATCAACGGTGAAAAAAGCCGTGGTTTCTATATTGCGGATAACGGTACCGAAGTGAAAACCGGCAATATGCAACTGAATGTCAACGGAAAAAAGGCGACCGGGCTTTATCTGACCAGTGGTGCCGGGGCGGACGGTCAGGTTGTGCTGGATAAAGAGACCACCATTAATGTTACCGGCGAAGGCGGAACCATCGCGGTGATCGACGGCAACTATTACGATATCAACGGTAATGCGATCGCCAAAGGATCGGACAAAACCACACTGACCTCAAAAGCGCACCTGAAATCAGGCGGAACCGATGACAATATCGCGAAAAACGCCATCGGTTATAAGCTGATCAACGGCGGTGTGCTCAATCACGACGGTAATATTGACTTCAGTAAAGCAGACAACGCCACCGGTATCCGCGTGGAAACCGGAACGGTGAATAACACCACCGATATTACCGTGAATGGGGTAGGTGTTGATATTTACGGCAAAAATTCCGTGGTAAATAACACCGGTAATATCACCGCCAATAACGGCACCGCCGCAGTCCGCCTGAACAAAGATGCGTCAATGACGATCGGCGGCACCGGTACTATTCTCGGTGAAAAATCGGCAGATGCGGTACGGGCGCACTCCGGCTCAAACGTGAAGCTGAATAACGCCAATATCGACGTTACCGGCAGCGGCAGCGGTCTGCATCTGCTGAATGTTGATGATGATGCCGGTGCGTTTAAGCTGTCCGGCAGCGGAACTATCAATGTCAGCGGTGAAAATGCCTCCGGTCTGAGACTGGAAGCGGATGACGGCAAAGGCGGGGTGACGATGGCGAAAAGCAATCTCGACACCTCGGGCGCCAACGGCACCACGATCAATGTGAAAGATAAGGGCGGCAACGGCATTGTGACCAATACGTCCGGTGATGTTATCAGCGGAATGAATGTGAATATCGAATCAGCGGAAGGGAAATCCGCACTGGTGGTGCTGGGTGAGACTAAAAACATCACACAGAGCGGCAAACTGACCTCAAACGCCGATCACAGTGTGGTGGATCTGACCGCGCTGAAAAATGATTTCAGCTTCACCAACCGCGGCACCGTGACCGCCGGTACCAACGGCATGGCGGTGGATGCACATCAGAACAGTAATATCCGCTTTACCAACAGTGGCACGATCAGCGGAAAATCGCTGCTGGGCAGCGGAAATAACACTATTACGCTGAGCGGTAACACCCGTGATATCGCGACAGGTCACGGCGATAACACCATTGAAATGACCGGAAAAGCCAAAACCGGCATTCTGACAGCCGGTAACGGCAACAATACCGTGACACTGAACGGCGGCACGGTATTGGTGAGCGGGACTGCCGGTAATGGTCAGAACAATGTGATTCTGAAAAATGTTTCTGAAGCACAAAGTGATGCTCTGTTCGGCAATCTGACCGCAGGCAGCGGCGGACAGGATACGCTGACGCTGACAGGCAAAAAAAGCCACTATGTATTACAGGACAGCAGCAAAATCAGCGGTTTTGAAAAACTGAATATTGAGGAAGGCCGTTTCGAACTGCGCAATACCGACATCACACTGAATGAACTGACGGCAGATGACGGTATCACCGTAAAACAGGGAGGTGAGCTGTTTATCAATCAGAATAACGCCCATACCTTTGCTCATCAGTTGCAGGGGGATGGTCTGGTCACTACCTCAACAGCGGGTCAGGCATTTAACTTTAATAATAAGAGCGCGGCTTTTGCGGGGGATAACTTCACCGGCACGCTGCGTCTGACAAACGGCACCTTTGATATCGCCGCTGACAACACCCGTGCGCTGCAAAAATCCCGTCTGGATATCAGTGATAAGGCTGTGGCAACCGTCCGCGAAGGGGTCGGTACTCAGTCATTTGATCGTCTGGCAATGAGCGGCGGGACACTGGCCTTTAGCGACGATATCACCGGCAGCAGTAAGGCGGATGGTCATATCAGCGTTAACGCCCTCGAACTGGACAACGCGAAAGGCAGCATTCAGGTGAAAGCGGACGGGTTTGATAATCTGCCAACGCCGTCAGCGGATAATAAAGTGCCGCTGCTGGAGCAGGATGAAGGCGATTCCGTGGTTCAGCTGGTGAATGCCGGTAAAGCCCGGGATTATACCGGCGGACTGAATCTGCAGCTGACGGATAAAGACGGCAATGTGATCCCGTCCAATACGAAGACAGAGCAGGATCTGCGCCAGGACGGCAAAGTGGTGGCGAAAGGCACTTATGATTACGGCTTACAGACCAGTAAAAATGCCGGTGGTAAAGCGGACGGGCTGTATGTGGCTTATCAGCTGACCGAAGTGGATCTGCAGGGCAAAGGCAGTGATGCACTGGTACTGGCGGCACCGTCCGGGAAATCCGGTTCAGCCGCGAACCTCGGGGCGAAAATCACCGGACAGGGCGACCTGGCAATTGATACCGCGAGTGAATATGTCACGCTGTCAAATAACAACAATGATTACACCGGCAGCACGTTTGTCCGTCACGGTAAATTGCGGGCAGAAGCCGATAATGTGCTGGGCAACACGCAGTTACTGGATCTGGCATCCGGCACCGCGGTTGAACTGACCAGTACCGCCGGTGCCGGTACAGAACAGACTGCCGGGAAACTCACGTCTGCGGCAAACAGTCTGGTCGCGCTCGGTAACGGTAAACTGACCGTGAAAAATGGCGGTGAGGTGAATGGCTATCTGAGCGGTACCCGCGAGGGTCAGCTGGTGGTGAATAATGACACGCTGACGGTTATCGGGGCGAATACCGGGATGCATTCCGCAGTGACTATCGATCAGCCTGCGCAGGTGACTATCCGCAATATCGCCGGTCTGGGCGACAGCCTGATCGCGGTGGCGGGTACACTGCGCACGGAAGGGGCACAGGGGCTGCTGCGTAATCAGCTGACCGGCAGCGGCACCACCGAAATCGCGCAGACATCGGATGCACAGCTGACGGCGGATAACAGCGGGTTCAGCGGACGTTTCACCACGGATGAAAACAGTACACTGCGCGCCTCACAGACAAAGCATATCGGCAGTGCGGCGATTGAAAACGCCGGTACGCTGGTACTGACGCATAATGACGGTAAACAGGCGTGGGATCTGACCAACAGCGTCACCGGCAGCGGGACTCTGGTAAAACAGGGCGCGGGCCGTATCACGCTGACGGACAAATCCGCACAATATACCGGTACAACCGAGATCCTGAACGGGGCATTACAGGCGGGCAGTTATGATTCCGCACTGGTGATGAACAGCGGTCAGGTCAATATCGGTACTCAGGGAACATTTGCCGGTCAGGGAACTTTGAAAGGTAATGTGAATAACGCCGGTCAGTTCTATGTCGGTGAGTTGGATAAGAAAGAGCTCGGCCGTGCCACTGAATATCGTGTTGACGGTAATTTTGTCAACAACGGCGGCAGTATCTGGCTTGCCAGTCAGAAAGACACGGAAAGCCGTCTGAATGTCGGCGGTGACTTCACGGCGAACGGTGGTTCGATCACACTGAACACGGTACTGAACAAAGGTCATGAGGAAACCATGACCGACCAGCTGGTGGTTGACGGTAATGTCAGAACCGGTGCAAACGGCGCGACCACGCTGAACATTAATAACGCGGGCGGTGAAGGGGCAGATACCCTGAAACAGCCGGATGCGATTAAAGTGGTTCATGTCGGCGGAAAATCAGATAAAGATGCCTTCAAACTGGGCGGGCCGGTTGCTATCGGGGTATACGAATACCTGTTACATAAAGGGTATAAAGATGACAGCTGGTATCTCGATTCCTACGATACCAATGTTTATCCGCCGGATGATAATGATGACGAGACACCGGATCGTAACGTAAACCCGGGCGGCGGCGGTTATATGGCTAACCGTACTGCGGCACTGGGTATGTTTACCATGACACTGCATGACCGCCTGGGTGAGCCGCATTATGCTGACAGCTTTAAAGGTGATGAGAATGCATCGTCTGTCTGGCTGCGGATCACCGGTGACCGCCAGCGTCATGATGCAATTAACCGTTCCATGCGTATCAAAGGGGATACCTACACCACACAACTGGGCGGCGATATCATCAACTGGAACAATGATGCACAGGACACCACAATCCGCGGCGGTATTATGGGGGCTGTCGGTAAATCGGATTACACCAGCAGCGCGAAACGAACCGGCACCAAATCCGATGCCAAAATTGACCGGGCTTACAGCGTCGGCTTATACGGCACCTGGTATCAGAACCGTGAAGATGAAAACAATGCGTATGCGGATGTCTGGGCGCAGTACGCCTGGTTTGATAACAACGTCTCTGTGGCGGGTAACTCATCCGACTATAAGAGCAACGTAATCAGTGTCTCTGCGGAAACCGGTTACAGCATGGCGGTCTATAAACCGGATGCGGATAAACAGTGGCTGCTGACACCACAGGCACAGGTTATCTTTAATTCTTATGATGCTGATGACAACAGTAACGGTACCGGACTGAAAATGAAAGGTGAGCGCAGCAACAGTGTGGATACCCGTCTGGGTGCCCGCCTGACTTACGCAAACCAGAAACAGTCCGATAAATCCGCTCAGCCGTTTGTTGAGGTTAACTGGCTGTACAGTAATGCGAAGAGTGATATGACCTTCAACGAGCACTACACCTTCAGTGATGATATGCCGGCCAGCCGGGTTGAAATCAAAGCCGGTGTGGAAGGGCAGATTTCACCAAACTGGAGCGCCTGGGGTAATGTCTCTCACCAGATGGGGGCGAATGATTACTCCGGTGACCGTGCGATGATCGGCGTGAAATACCAGTGGAAATAAGCTGAACCGCTGAGATAAAAATCCCCCTGTGTTGCCACAGGGGGATTTTTTTTATCAATAACTTTCCTGATGCCAGCGCCGCGGCGCGAAAGGGTAAACGAACAGGGTGAAATCAGTTGGCAGACGCCGGTTCTAATGTCACTTTTTTGGCTTTTTCTTCTGACAGTACCTGCTGGCGGTTGCGTTCCAGTTCCAGTGCACCGAAGTGAGACAGAATACAGAAGATGATGCAGCAGACGATACCGCCTAACAGCAGATAGAAACCGCCGTGCCAGCCCATGCGGTCAACAATGAAACCGAACAGAGTGGTACCCAGGGTTGCACCCAGGATGTAGCTCATGAAACCGCGTAAACCCACCGCAGAACCGACCGCGAAGCTCGGGACGATTTCCATGGTCTGCACGGATGCCAGGAACTGAGGCACATAAATCAGGCAACCGACAACCGCCGCAAAGAAGGTGACAACGGCCAGAGACTGGCTCTGCCAGTAACCGATCAGGCAGAAGAAAATCAGGGTCATACAGACGATCGCCAGCGGCATTCTGCGGCCTTTGAACAGTTTGTCTGTCAGCCAGCCTGCCAGCAGGGTGGACGGAATCGCTGCCCATTCGAAGAACAGGAAAGCCACACTCATCTGATCTTTACTGAAGTTTTTCTCGGTCAGCAGATAAATCGGCAGCCAGCTGATGATCCCGAAACGCACCATGTAGACGAATACGTCAACAAACGAGACATACCAGGCATTTTTGTTTTTCAGCACATAGGTGCAGAAAATCTGAAACGCAGACATATTTTCCGGAGACTGCTCTTTCTGTGTGTCAGATAACACCACTTTTTCTTCCGGCATCATCTCTGCCAGCGCCGGTAAGCCTTCCTGTTCAGGAGAACCTTTACCCAGCAGCAGGACGATCACCGCAAAGGCTACCGCGATAACAGCCGGAACCGCATAACTTGCCGCCTGCCAGTGTTCAGTGCCGAGAACCGCAAATGCCGCGCCCACGATTGGCGCAACGATACCGCCGCCGACGTTATGGGAGATATTCCAGAACGCCCCGATACGGCCGCGTTCACGGCGCGGGAACCATTTGGCGATAGTAATAAAAGAAGGACCGACGCCCATCCCCTGGAACAGACCGTTGAGGGCAACGAAACCGACGAACAGCCAGAACGCGTTGCTGAAGCCCATACCGAGGTTAACAACGGCACAGAGGATCAGACCAAAGGCCATAAAAGCTTTCGGGCTGGCTTTATCCGCCAGGCTGCTCATAATTCCTTTACTGATCCCGTAAGTGATCAGCATGCAGCTGGTTAACATACCGATCTGCGTTGTGGTCAGATCGAGGTTTTCTTTCAGATACGGCGTGGAGAGCGTAAAGTTATTGCGGACAATATAATACGCTAAGTAACCGAGGAACACGCTGAGCAATGCCTGAACGCGGTAGCGTTTGTAAGTGGCAGGCACTTTTTCAGGTGCGACTTTATTTTTTGCCATAGCCGGCTTTAAAAATGACAGCATAATTTCACCTGCAGAAATGTATTTTAAAATAGGATTACTGTGTGTATGGTCTTTTTTTTTCTGACAGGGTCATCATGTTCCGGCTGAATAAATATCTCAATATCATGGTTTTGAGTCACTTTTGACTCAATATGAAATAGAAGAGGCATAAAATGACACAAATAAGTTTATGGGTATGTTTGTTTTGTATCACTATGAAAAACATTGTGAAATTAATAAGGTGAATGATAAGTAAAAATGAATGAATAGCTTTTATATTGAACTTAAAGGCTTTTATTCTTATTTTGTCGTTGCGGTAATTTATTGCTATTATTGTTTCCTGCATTGTTATTATCTGTTTATGGCGATGATTTAAAATATCACGTGAATTACCGTGCCTGTTTGTTATTTTCTTTAATATCTGCCGCGCAGATGCCGGTAAACAAACGGGTAATATTTGTCTCAAACGGGCTTTTGCGACAAACTGAAAAAGATGTCATTTTTTTGATGTGAATCACACCCCGCAAACGAATACAGAACTCAGCTTATGCCACAACGCCGAATCCGCCGCTTTGCGGCCAGTATGATAACCGCCGCCTCACTAATATTCAGTCTGTCAGCATCCGCGAAACCGGATGAGCTGGTGATTGCCACCACCCTTTCACCGGAAGCGACTGCTCATATTATCAGCAGCTGGCAGCAGCAGCCCGGCGCCGTCCGTATCCGGACCATTAACCGCACCAGTGCGGCACTGGAGCGTCTGCTGGATACCCCGGCACTGGAAAATGTAGATCTGGTGGTGACATCGTCGCCGATGTTATTACAGCATTTACAGGAGCATGACCGGCTGGCGGAACTTCCGGATCTGCCGGATGTTTCCCGGCGTCTGGTGCCGCTGCGGCTGCGCGATAATGCGGCTGCGGTGGCATTTTCCGGTTACGGCATTCTGGTGAATAAACGGCGGATGACGGAAAACAATCTGCCGGTGCCGGCATCGTGGGATTCTCTGACCGACAGCCGCTATCAGGGGTTGCTGCTGATGAGCAGCCCGTCACGCTCGGACACCTATCATCTGATGGTCGAATCGCTGTTACAGCAGCGCGGCTGGGATGAGGGCTGGGCGCTGCTGCTTAATGTTTCCGGGAATCTGGCGACTATCTCATCACGCAGTTTCGGTGTGGCGGACAAAATCAAAGCCGGGCTGGGCGGGGCCGCACCGGTGATTGATAACTACGCCTGGCTGCTGCTGGGTGACCCGGAGCTGGCTTTTAATTATCTGCCGGATTCCGCCACATCCCCGACCTTTGTTGCGATAAGCCGCCACAGCCTGAATAAAGAGAAGGCCCGCGCCTTTATCCGTTTTCTGCTCAGTGAGCAGGGGCAGAACGTGCTGGCAGACAGCAGCACCGGTAAATATCCGGTCACACCGCTGCCGCAGGGAAATCCGCGTGAGCCGGTGCAGCGCCGCCTGCTGAATTCCCCGCATCAGATGGATGAGAATCTGGTGCTCAAACGTCAGCGTATGGTACAGCAGCTGTTTGATACCGCGATCACCTTCCGTCTGACGGAATCCATCGATGCCTGGCGTGCCCTGTATACCGCGGAAGCCCGGGTGAAGCATCCGCTGCCGCATATCCGTGCGCTGCTGACCGCCATGCCGGTCTCTGTACAGGAGAGTACCGACCCGGCTTATTATTCGCGTTTTAACGATAACCGCAAAGCGGAGGAAGAGTATATCCGCTGGCAGAAATTCTTCCGCGAACAGCAGCGCAAAGCGATTGCTGAACTGGAGAAAGTCCGGTGAAACAACGTATTGCACGTTATATCGGTCGTTTCAGTATCAGTGCTATCCTGCGCGGTGCGTTTGTGATCGGCACACTGATGACACTGATTGTCAGCTGTGTGAGTCTGTATGCCTGGCAGGCACAGAATCGGCAGATCCGTTATGCGCTGGGCGATTATTTCCCGCGTATTCAGGCGTCGTTTCTGATCGAAGGACAACTGAACACGCTGGTGGATGAATTGAATGAGTTTCTGAAAGCGCCGGATACGGCGGCCCGTCTGCAACTGCGTAACCAGATCACCCTGCATCTGTCGCAGATCGAAGCGATCAACCGGAAACTGAGCGTCCAGGATCAGGCACAGATAGCGGCGATTGTGCAGCAGGGGCAGGCACTGTTGCAGCGCCTCGATAATGCCCTGTATACCTTGTTTCTGGCACGGGAAAATGTAAACACACTGTCCGCGCGGATCGCCTGGCTGCATGACGATTTCAATACCGAACTCAGTTCGCTGTCACAGGATATCAGCTGGCAGCAGGGATCTCTGTTGGATCAGATAGAGCAGGAGCCGTCCCGGGCTATCGCCTTACAGGGCAGCCTGCGCAAAGTGCAGGGGGAATTACAGCTGATCTATACCCTTGCCCGGCTGGAGGGGCAGATTATGGACGATCTGACCGGGCGTCTGCGTGACGAGCAGAGTGAAAACACGGAAAGCAGCGCGGATTCGCACAGTTATGTCCGCTATCTCTCTTATCTGAAGTCCGGTGCGGAATCAAACGAAACGGCACTGGATCTGTACCCGAGTACCGTGACACTGAGTCAGACCATTGATGAACTGCTGGATATCGGTTTGTCTGACAGCAAAATGCCCGGTGTACTGAAAAATTACCGCGCGGCGAAAGCGGAACTTGCGGCAGCCACGGCGGAGAAAGAGCGTATTCTGGAGCGGTTCCGCACTCAGCTGGATGTGCAGCTGGATAACAGCCACAGTCAGTTACAGACCCTGAATCATCATCTCTCCGGCATTATGAGCTACAGCGGCACCATCATTATTATTACCGCGCTGCTGGCATTATTACTGGCGGTGATCTTTAACCACTATTTTATCCGCACCCGGCTGGTCCGGCGCTTTACGGTGCTGAACCAGGCGGTTGCACGGATCGGACACGGGGATCTGACGGCGGATATCCCGGTTGAGGGGCGGGATGAGATCGGTCGTGTGGCCATGCTGCTGCGTCAGACCCTCAATCAGATCAACCGGCAGAAAGCGCAGCTGGAGCAGGAGATCACCGACAGAAAAGCCATTGAGGCTAATTTACGCGCCACACAGAATGAGCTGATCCAGACCGCCAAACTGGCGGTGGTCGGGCAGACCATGACCACCCTGGCGCATGAAATCAATCAGCCGCTGAATGCATTATCCATGCACATTTATATGGCGAAGCGGGCACTGGCGGCAGACGGAAACACCCATGCCGTGAATGCCCTGAATAAATCCGCGCAGCTGATCACGCGAATGGACGGTATTATCCGCTCTCTGCGTCAGTTTGCCCGGCGGCGGGATGACGGCGCGACATTACAGCCGATTGATTTGCACCGGAGCATTCAGGATGCGTGGGATATCCTGGCACTGCAGAACAAAATGCGTGATGTCACCCTGCATCAGCCTGATTTTCTGCCGCAGGTGCAGGGAGATACCATCGGTATACAGCAGGTGCTGGTCAATATGCTGTCCAATGCGCTGGATGCCTCACCGGCAGCGGCGGAAATTGTCATCGATTTTGCGGAATCCGGTGATGAAATTTCCCTCTTTATCAGTGATAACGGCAGCGGCTGGCCGGGAGAACTGGGGGGGTGAATGATGAATAAACACGA
>OCAE01000717.1_pt1 | contig 18715 bp, 25 predicted proteins | sample 1495581 | NCBI WGS metagenome assembly OCAE01 (sample SAMEA2580278, study PRJEB22360) | human gut metagenome | biome: human gut; feature: human-associated habitat; material: faeces | place: Denmark | collected 2008/2010 | reverse complement strand
TCCCCGGTTTCTTTATCCAGCTTCGGGATCACCTGAAAGACACCGTTATCACGGGTTTCAATCCGGGGCTTCATCTGGTCGGCTGCGGCGGGTTTCTCTGCCGGTTCCGGTTCCGGTGCCTGTCCGCTGTCGCCGCTTTCCGGCTGATACATCCCCCGATTAAATGCCTGTATTGCGGTATCCAGCCCCTCGGCCTGATACACATCGTTCCAGTCCCCGCTGGTGGCTGGTATCGTTACCTGACCGTTAACCGCCCGTGCCGCCACCTCTGCTTTCTCCCTGCCGGTGTTAACCGTGTTGTCCGCATCGTTATCTGCCGCAATGGTTATCAGTGCTGCCGGATATTTACCCCGCATCACCTCAGCGATGTGGATCAGGTTCCCGGCATCTATTGCCGCCACGGTCAGCGCGTCAGGACGGATTAAGTGACACGTCAGGGCGGTTGCCAGCCCCTCCGCGATAATCACCTCAGAAACGCATTCAGGCGCATTGACGGGGTAGTAACTGCCTTTCTTCGTGCTGTCCGTTAACAGACGTTTCCCGCCGTCCGGCTTAATCATCTGCGCCCCGGTAATGGTGCCGGTCGCATTCATCAGCGGGATCAGGATTGACCCGTCGGGCAGTAACGGCAGCATGAAGCCGGTCAGCCCTTTGCCTGCCAGATAAGAGGCTTCGCCCTGCTGAACCTGCGATAACAGACTGCTGTAACGGGCGGTAAAAAGTTTTAACCGCTCTGTTGCGTTACGGGCTTCTTTCTGCTGCTGCGCCGCTCTGTGATTCTCCTGCTGCGCCGCTCTGTGATTCTCCTGCTGCCCGTTAACCGTGATCTGTTCTTTGGCGGGCAGATGGTCTGAACGGGTATCAATACCGATAATCCCGGCGACTTCTTTCGCGGCCTCCGTCACACCCACGCCCAGCACACGCTGAACAAGGTCTAACCCGTCACCTGCGCCGCACTGATTACAGATAAACGTGCCGTTACCGTTCTTGTCATCAAATCGGAACCGGTCTTTACCGCCGCATCCCGGGCAGGCTGTGTGAGTATTTACCGGCACCTCCGCACCCACAGCGGACAGAATGCCCTGCCATTGCCCGTTAGCTTTCAGCTTAACCTCACGGATAACATCAATGGATTTCATCGTCTGCGCCTCCTTCCGGTGCGGACATATCACGGGATATGCTGAGGATTGACTGATACAACGCCTCACCCGCCGGAGTTAAACGTCCGGAATCTACAGCTCGGGTCAGTGCGTCCGCTGCTGCCGCCTCGTAGTCGTCGGCCTGTTCTGCCAGTGGTTCGATGAAATACCAGTCGGTCAGCAGCACGATATATTCTGACGGCGGGATATCGCGGCAGGTGGTATTACCGCCCAGTGTCTCCGTCAGCCGGTAACTGTCCTCGTAGTCATGATGGTGACAACGGTATACTGCGGCAGCAAAATCGCGGGTCAGATTCTTCAGCGTGTTATTTTTCTGTCTGAACGGGATCACATTGCTCATTGAAATGCTCCTTTGTCTGCCAGCGTGTCGCCCATATCGTTAATCATGCTCTGCCATATCTCGCGCCCGAACCCAGTGATAAAGCCGTTCGCGGTACACTGCTCCAGTACCTGTACCGCTGCCGGTTCCCACGTCCGGGATTGTTGTTGCAGGGCTTCCAGAAGATAGCTGTCTACCAGCATCCGGATACCTTTCACGCCGTCAATAATCGCTACCTCAATCGTTTTATTGCCCACATTCATCGGAAACCAGTCGCCGCCGTTCCGTGTGGTGACGTCGTGATAAACCGCCCCGGCAAACAGATTGGCCAGCGCATTCACACGGAAGTTTTTTGTGATTAGTGCCATGTTATTTATCCTCAGTGTGTCCGCAGTTCCGGCTGTTCCACTCTCCGGCATCTGCACGGGCAGGAATATTAGCCAGCGGTATCAGGGCGATATGCTGATATTTACCGGCAGCGTTGCGTTTCATCACAGCCACGGCAGAGCCGGTGACTTCGGTGCGGTATTCGCTCATTTCATCACCTCCGCCAGCACTCTCAGTTTTTCATGCTGTTCAACCGCAATACGCTTGATTGCCCTAACCATCAGGTGTGTATCGGGTTCAGCTTCGTTTTCTACAGCGGTTAATACAGGAAGAAGTAAAGCGATAATCTCCTCACTGGCATGCATGGCGGACTCAAACCGCGCCATGTCACCTTCCGATAATTTGATGGTTTTCATTTGGTCGCCTCCTGTGCTGCGATTTCTTCCTGCAGGAATACGCAAACATCCCCGGATAACTTCGCCATCAGAGACGATAACGCGCTGATTTCGCTGTCCTGTAACTGGTGCGGGTGTGATTCGATAAGCAGATTAATCAGTTCTACCTGATGCGCTTTCTCTGCCGCCTGGTGAATTGTGATATCTGCGCTCATGCTGCCACCTCCCGAACCGGTAAACGTCCGGCAAAGGCGAGGATATAATCGCGTACCAGCAGCAGGCGGGCACTGTGCTCGTTTGGTGCTGTAGCTTCGATGCGGTGGGGAATAGCTGTGCTGTCTGTGCGTTTTACCGCCAGAAACAGGAATTTGAATTGAGTTTGGGCAGGGATAGCCATCATAACGATGATCTCCTTTAGTTTATCGAAGGAGTCACCACCAGAGGTCTCAATCTCTATAGGGGTGGTGACGCTGACAGGGTTGAGACTACTGGTACTAAAGGAAACCAGCCAGCCCGAAGGCTGCCCCGCCAACGCCACCATTGAATCAGGACGGCATAATACCGTATTTTGCAGGTGTGCGTGGGCACGGACACAAAAAAAGACGCTGGGTGCGTCATGTGTCGCCTTTAGTAATTTCAGGGTCTCAATCCTGACACCGGATTTTGCCGGTGCCCGATCACTATAACGAACATCTGACGATAAAAACAAGTGATTATCATCAAAGTTTTCGGCTTCCCCGGAAATATCCGATATGCCGCCACTCCGCCGCTGACTAATCTGTAATGGCTGATTTGCTCGATATTTAATATCGAACACGCAAAGGGTGGTGGAAACGCTGCCCTTTTTTATGGACTCGCAAAACTCTACACGTCTATCATTTATGGGCTGACAAAACTTAATCTCCCCACGATTTGGGATATCCGGATAGGCCGGAGTTTCATATTTGAGACCGGCGTAAAATTCCGCTGATTGACCGGCTGACACTTTAGCCAATGACTGAGCAAGTAGTTTTGCTGAGTGTTGAGCCAAAATATTGGCTGAGTGGCCGCTGGTCTTTTGGGTATAACCTGAAGTTAGAGTCAAAGCCGAACGCCCGGACGAAAGTTTGTCTGATTGATTACCGGTAATACCGTAGTTTAAAGCTACAGAATCAGCAGGGGCGTAAATTAAACTTACTCCCTCGCCGTCCAGGAGAAAGCCTTTCCCCTGGTGGGCAATCTGATTGATACCCGTGTTTTGATTCCCCGGAATTGGGGAACCAAACACTGCTGAGGTGACGGCCATCAGTGGATCTCCTCATCGAGAAAATCAGGCTGATATTTCCGCCACAGTTCGACTTCCTCACGTTGTAAGCTGGCTTTTTCAGTTTTGCATGATTGCAGGTCACGCCCACGCTGTGATGAGGTTAACTTGTACTGCTGCTGGCGTTTGGTCAGGTCATTCAATTCACCGAACGGCACACCATACGCGCCGGTCTTGCGGATGGAGGGGATAACGTCACGGAATACCCAATTAGTGAAACGATGTGCAAAAGTACCTTTCGTGGTTGCTTTGCGGCTGCGGGCAATCAGTTTGTAAAAACCGGATTCAGATACAATGCTACGCTTTGGATTACCTTTAATACCGTAAGTTAAACTTACAGTATTCTTTTCGTCGCTATCCAAAGCCAATAAAGCAACCCTTGAGTTAGTTAATTCAAGAGCGTTGCAAACATCTTTAGCAATAAACCACGGCTCATTATTAACTTTAACAATCCGCACCTGCACACCTTCAAACCGGATAAATGAAATATCATCTGAGTTGATATTCAAAATATCGTCTGACTCAAATTCAGGGTGAGTTTGGCTGGTGGCATTAACGCCACTTTTTAAATTTTCCATTTTGATTACTCCGTTATTCGGTCGGGTACAGGTTCAGATAAATATCGGCTTGCTGCTTTGATAACCCGGGATAGCCGCCATAATGTGCGCTGTTATTAACCAGATTAATCACTTTCTGAGCATCCTGACGGTTACTGATGTTGTAACGGTAATGGCTTGCAATACCGTCCGGATTTGGCTCGTCCTCACGGTTCAATGTGATACCGGTCAGCCTTTCAATTTCTGAGCAATAATTCCTGCCTGACGACAATCCGCAGTGGCGCAGGATGTCGTTTTCAGTTATTCCGGAAGTACCCGCTCCAAGTACAGCAATACGGGCGCGGTGCTTTTTCGGCGTGCGTTTCTTCGTGCGTTCCGTGGTGGAAATAGTTATAATGGCGGGGCAATTTTCAATATCTGAAAGATTTAAGCCGCCACCACAAGGGCGGTTTTTTTTCATCATTAAACCCCCTCGCGCTGTGCTTTCTTAGCGTCCACCCACGAACGGATTTCCGCAGCGTCAAAGACAGATAAACCTTTCTCCAGCTCGAAAGATTTCGGGATTTTACCGGCTTTTTCCCAGCGGTTGAGGGTTGCGTCTGAAATGCCTAAAAAATCGGCAGTATGGCGTTTGCGGGCGTTACCGCAGGTAGGGTATGGGGTACTGATTTTAGCTCGTGGTTTACGTTGTTGCTTCATGCTATGCCTAGCTCCTTTGTGAGTTACTAGGCACAGTTAAGCGCAAATGACTGGATAAAAAAACAGGATTATAAGCATGAACAGGGGAATATGCCCATAACAGGGTTATTTTGTAAGGTGATCTATATACTCATTTATATACTTATCAATAGCATCATCGCTATTGACTGGTAAGCACTCGTTAGGAAAAAGGCTTGCGGAGTATTGTTTCAATAGCTCCCGAAGTTTCGATTTTATTATTTTTCCATTCCTGACGTAATTCCTAAAAGGATGACGTTCATCCTCGCTATATGGGTACCGAACAAGAGCCTTACTGATACCTGAAAACATAATTTCTTTTGTTTTTTTTGCTTCGGTCTGTTTTGGGTGTGGGTGTTTCTGATTTATATATGGTGAAAATCCATCATTACGATCCTCAATTTCATTACCGATATTTTGATGTATTAACTCTATGTCATATCTTGATATAAAAATATCTGACAATGTTAATTGTATGTCATCTGTACTAATAAGTTGAAACTCAAGAGTTAGCATTTCATCTTCTGTAAGATATTCTTCTGGTGAATTACCAGATAAGTAATTTTCTCCCACTGGGTAAAAAAACATATCAACTAAGCTGACAGTAACGCTTCCAAATGATAGTGCCATGAAGTTTAATTTACTGTTGTAAAAATGCCAGCATCCAAACAATTGATATATATTGCTTTTTGTGTTTTTCTTGAACTCAATCCCCCAGTTTTCTTGTAGTTCAATCTCTCTATTTATCTGGGATGATTCAGTTAATGTTATCGGTGATAAGGCGCTGTTATCAAAGACCCGACTAATCGCTAAGTCAGTTGACGGATAAGCGGAGCATCGACACTTATCAAGCATAAGTGCGGGGCTGATGACCCCTAAGGATAACCAATGTAAAAGGTCACTGATTTTGCAATTTAAAAGTTCAGAAGCTCGGTCTATCCTGCAATATTCCATTGTTGGGATGTTGTTTACTTCCCAGATATTTTTTGATTTTTTATTATTCAAAGCATCACCTTTTACGCGCCTTAAGTATCGCCGTAACAGGCGGGTAAGGCTTCCCCGCTTTTCGCCCCGTCGGGCTAGATACGGCTTATCCGGTTATTTTGCTTTTCGTGTCCCCATCGGGATCACGTTGTAATCTTCGCCTTTCTCCAGCGATACCAACAGGGCGCACCACTGCGTTAATGCTGCCCGTCGTTCATCAAAGTAATCATGCCGGTTATAAATACCCTCAACGCCCTTTATCCGGTGATTCAAGCAGCGTTCAGCAACAAAGGGATCAACACCCAGCGCGGCAAGGTGTGTACGTGCTGTGCGCCGGAAGTCGTGAATAGTGAAATTAGGCATATCAGCGGGCAGGGCGTGGCGTACTTTCGATAAGGCAACGGGCAGGGTGGATTCTTGAATATGGGGGATCATCCGGCTTTGCATCTTCCGCGCTGGCAGAACGTACTGACTGCCGCAGGACATAGATTTCAGTTCTGTAAACCAGTCAATGACTGTAGGGCACAGCGGAATATCTACGGCATCCCCGTTTTTACTGCGTTCAGCAGGGAAATGCCAGACCGCATTATCAAAATCGAACTCCTCCCAACGGGCGGCACATAACTCCATTTTCCGCAGACATAATGCCAGCAGTATTTTAAAGCTGATTTCATTTTGTCGGCTGATACTTGATGTGCGGAATGCCCTGAGTACTAGTATCAATTCTTCTCTGGTCAGCCATCTGTCCCGTGATACTTCTTTACCGCCAGCGTCAGCCACTTCAAAGGCAGAGCAGGGGTTAATCTCTATCATCTGTCGCTTAATGGCGTAATCGAACATGCGGCGCACCCAGCGCAGAACGTCAGTTGCGATAGTAGGCGCACCACGGTCAACGATCCCCTTCAGCATGTCGTCAATATGACGGGGCTTTACATCCTCCAGCTTCATATCACCAATGCGGGGATTGATGTCTTTATCAATGCGGCGGCGGAGTATGTCCGGATGCTTCCAGCGTGGGAGTATCTGACGTTCAAAGTATTCAGCAGCCAGATCACAAACTCGGATAGCATTTTTCTCGGCCTCGATTTTCGCCAGTGCTTCGGCCTTTCGTTCTTGCTTTTCACTGGCAACGTCATAGCCCAGCGATACGCGGGCAGATAACTCCTTGGTCAGTTCCCGGGCTTTAGCGAGTGAGAGATCGGAGTATGACCCAAGATTCATTGTCCGGGACTTCCCGGCGAGTTTATACCTGAACCGCCATGAAGGGATGCGGTCATTTTGTCTGAAACGTAAATACAGCCCGTTACCGTCCGATTTGCCCTCGAACCGCTCGCCTGACTTTATCCACGCCCGGATCTCTTTATCTGTGAGTTTAGGCATTGTGCAATTTCCAATGTAAAAACAGGGGGTGTACCCAAAATGGATTTTTATAATGTCTAGGGGTACACCTTTGGGTACACGCCAATCATGCGCTATTGTGATTCGCTCTGCAATGCTCTGATTGTAAAAAAGCCAGCTAATACAGGGTATCTGCTGGCTTGTTGATGTGCTCTGATTTACTGTGAAGTGTTACTCGATGTTTTGGATCTGCTCACGCATCTGCTCAATCAGCACTTTCAGTTCAATCGCGGAACTGGTGATATCGGCATTGATGGATTTTGAGGCGAGGGTGTTCGATTCGCGGTTGAACTCCTGCATCATAAAGTCCAGACGGCGACCGACGGCCTCTTTTTTCTTCAGGATATTATGGGTTTCTTTCACATGGGCATCGAGACGATCTAACTCTTCCGCCACGTCAATACGCTGTGCCAGCAGGATCAGTTCCTGTTCCAGGCGGTTCGGATCGACCTGAATCTGTGCATCATCCAGTTTGCTCTGCAGGCGCTCACGCTGCCATAACAGGATATCCGGCATTTGCGCCCGGACTTTGCGGACTTCTTCGGTCACACCGTCGAGGCGCTGTTCGATTAAGGTCTTCAGTGCCGCGCCTTCACGTTCACGGGCATCGATAAAGGCGGTGATGGTATCATCGAGAGCAGCCAGCAGTTCTTCACTGATGGTGTCCAGATCCTGTTCCTGTGCGGACATCACACCCGGCCAGCGCAGAATTTCCAGCGGATTGATTTCCCCTTCGTGACTGTAGTTTTTAACCCAGTTTGCGGCAGCAACCAGCTGTTTTGCCAGGTCTTCATTCATATTCAGCCCGCTTTGCGCGTTGCTGCTCAGGTCAAAGCGGAGGTTACACTCAACTTTTCCCCGGGTCAGACGCTGGCGCAGACGCTCACGGATCACCGGCTCCAGGCTGCGGAGTTGTTCCGGCAGACGGATGTAGGTTTCAAGGTAGCGCTGGTTAACAGAGCGGAGTTCCCATGCGGCAGTGCCCCACGGGCGTTTGACTTCCTGACGGGCAAACGCGGTCATACTACGGATCATGATATCTGTCCTGTGATGGATTTATTGCTCTGATTATAGCGCTGTTATGGTGTTAAGGCATAGGCATTCACCGGTTTAAGCCGTATAATGCGCCCCCAACAGTTAACTGAACCGGAGAATCACTATGAGTCAGTCATCACGTCCCGCTGGCCGGGGAACAGACCAGGTGCGTCCTATTACTATCACCCGTCATTATACCAAACATGCCGAAGGCTCTGTGCTGGTCGAGTTCGGTGACACTAAAGTGTTATGTAATGCCTCCGTTGAAGAAGGTGTGCCACGTTTCCTGAAAGGCCAGGGACAGGGCTGGATCACCGCCGAATACGGCATGCTGCCGCGCGCAACCAATTCCCGTAATGCCCGCGAAGCCGCCCGTGGCAAACAGACCGGCCGCACAATGGAAATCCAGCGCCTGATCGCGCGTTCGCTGCGTGCTGCGGTTGATCTGACCAAACTGGGCGAGTTCACCATCACCCTCGATTGTGATGTTATCCAGGCTGACGGCGGCACCCGTACCGCCGCGATCAGTGGTGCCTGTGTGGCCCTGGCTGATGCGCTGAATCAGATGGTCGCAAAAGGCCAGCTGAAAGCCAGTCCGCTGAAATCCATGGTTGCCGCCGTTTCTGTCGGTATTGTGGACGGCGAGCCGCGTTGTGATCTGGAATATGTTGAGGATTCTGCGGCAGAAACCGATATGAATGTGGTTATGATTGATGACGGGCGGATGATTGAAGTCCAGGGCACGGCAGAAGGTGCGCCGTTCAGTCATGATGAATTGTTATCACTGCTGGCCCTCGCAAGGGGCGGGCTGGAAACCATTTTCACCGCCCAGAAGGCGGCATTAGAAAATTAATCAGAAGGCGACGTGATAGTCGCCTTTTTTATGCCTGTGATTCAGGCACGTTATCCGTCAATCAGAATCAGGAGATCCCGATGAAAGCTTATCAGCGCGAATTTATTGAACTTGCGATGAAAAAACAGGTACTGAAATTTGGTGAGTTTACGCTGAAGTCCGGCCGGAAAAGCCCGTATTTCTTCAATGCCGGATTATTCAATACCGGGCGGGATTTGGCACTGCTCGGGCGCTTTTATGCGGCAGCATTATGCGACAGCGGCGTGCAGTACGATGTCCTGTTCGGGCCTGCCTACAAGGGCATTCCGATTGCAACGACAACAGCCGTTGCACTGGCAGAGCATCATGATCTTGATATGCCGTACTGCTTTAACCGCAAGGAAGCCAAAGATCACGGGGAAGGCGGAACACTGGTCGGCAGTCCGCTGAACGGACGGATTATGGTGGTGGATGATGTCATCACTGCCGGAACAGCTATCCGTGAGTCAATGGAAATCATCAGACAAAACAATGCCACACTTGCCGGTGTGATGCTGAGTCTTGATCGTCAAGAAAAAGGCAAAGGTGAGTTATCCGCCGTCCAGGAAGTGGAGCGGGACTATGGTTGTCAGGTATTTTCCATTATCACACTGAATGATTTAATCAGTTATCTGGCGGAAGATCCGCAGATGGATACCCATTTGCAGGCTGTACGGGCTTACCGTGAGCAGTACGGGATTGAAATCTGAGCCGGACAACAGGCAAAAAAAAGCCCTCGCCCAATAAAACGGGCGGGGTGAGTAGTTTAACTAAAAATGGTATTACTGAAGTTGTGCAAGGAGCAACGGCCAGCGGGTTTCAAATTCCTGTGTTGGCCGGTACTTAAATTCTGAGCGTACAAAACGGGACAGCATGCCTTCGCAAAAGGCGAGTAACTGAGATGCTAACAGGCTTTCGTCATAAGTAAAACCGCTGCCGTCACGGATCCGCTTTTCTTTTAAGACCTGACGCAACTGAGCTTCGATCCGTTCATACAACTGATTAATTCTGCTCTGTAATTTATCCTGCTCAAACATCAGTGCGTGACCGGTCATGATACGGGTCAGGCCGGGGTTCTTTTCAGAGAATCCCAGAATCAGCATCAGAATCAGTTTGATTCGCGAGATTGTCTCTTTTTCATCCTGAAGAATGAGGTTTATCCGCGAAATCAGTGAGTCCTCAATAAATACGATCAGGCTGTCGAACATTTTTGTTTTGCCGGAAAAATGACGATAGAGCGCTGCTTCTGAAACACCCACACTGGCGGCAAGTTTGGCGGTTGTTATACGCTGGCTGCCGTCGCTGGACTCAAGCATCTGCGCAAGCGCCTGCAGGATCTCCTCGCGCCTGTTCTTCTTTTTTGTACTTTCTGCCATGTCAGATAAAACCCCTGCGTTAACGCAAAAACACATCTGCCGACTGACAGCGGTACACCAGTACTGCTGTCAGAAAAGCGGCGGAGATAACGGCGTTATTAGTATTATTGACGGCCTGAATGGCCAAATCCGCCGGCTCCGCGCTCACTTTCGGTAAATTCTTCAACAATATTGAATTCAGCCTGAACAACAGGAACGATAATCATCTGTGCGATACGCTCGCCCGGCTCAATTGTGAAGGTGGTATCGCCACGGTTCCAGACGGATACCATCAGCTGGCCCTGATAATCAGAGTCAATTAAGCCCACCAGGTTGCCGAGAACCACACCATGTTTGTGACCGAGCCCGGAGCGCGGCAGCACCATTGCCGCCAGGGTCGGGTCGGCAATATGGACAGCAAGGCCGGTCGGCAGTAACAGTGTCTGGCCCGGCTTCAGCTCAGTGGCTTCATCCAGGCAGGCACGTAAGTCCAGACCCGCAGAGCCCGGCGTGGCGTAGGCCGGTAACGGAAATTCCCCGCCGATGCGCGGATCAAGAATCTTAATGTCGATTTTTTTGGTCATAGTGTTTCAGTATTTCGTCCAGTAAATGGTGGCTGAGCTCTGATTTGCTCATGTTCGGTAAGCTGATATCGCCGGTATGCCAGTACAGATGCAGGGCATTGTTATCACTGTTAAATCCTTGGTTTTCAACAGAAACGTCATTGGCGCAAATCATATCGAGCTGTTTTTTCACCAACTTACCGCGCGCGTATTCTTCCACATTTTGGGTTTCCGCTGCAAATCCAATCACAAATGGCCGGTTTTTTTCCAGTGCGCCGACACCGGCGATCACATCCGGGTTTTTCACCATGGTGAAGGCGATTTCGTCGCCCTGTTTTTTTATTTTCTCGGGCGCAACCACTTTGGCACGGTAATCGGCAACGGCGGCACAGCCGATAAAAATATCCTGCTGCGGGGCTGTTTTTTGTGCGGCATCATTCATTTCACAGGCACTGCTGACATCAATACGTTTAACACCCGGTGGTGTCGGTAATGTGACAGGCCCGGCAATCAGCGTGACATCCGCGCCGCGTGCTGCGGCAGCTGCGGCAATGGCAAAACCCATTTTGCCGGAGCTGTGATTGCTGATAAAACGCACCGGGTCGAGTGCTTCGCGTGTCGGCCCGGCGGTAATGGCCAGACGGATGCCGGACATATCCTGTTTTTTACGGAAGTGCTGTTCTGCCCGTGAGACTATCTCTGACGGATCCAGCATGCGGCCCGGACCCATATCACCACAGGCCTGGCTGCCGCTGTCCGGCCCCCAGACGGCAAAACCGAGCTGTTCCAGATGTGCGAGATTCTCCTGTGTGGTCTGCGCACGGTACATCTGCTGGTTCATGGCCGGTGAAACGGCGATGGTGGCATCAGAGGCCAGGCAGATAGTGGTGACCAGGTCATTTGCCATACCGGCGCTCAGGCGGGCAATCAGATCAGCGGTGGCAGGCGCGAGAATAATGAGATCCGCCCATTTTCCCAGCTCAATATGGCCCATTGCCGCTTCCGCAGCAGGGTCAAGCACACTTTCAGCCACCGGGAAGCCGGAAACGGCCTGGAGTGTGAGCGGGGTGATAAATGCGGTCGCAGCGGGTGTCATGGCGACACGGACAATGGCACCCCGGTCACGCAGACGGCGGACAATCTCAGGGGCTTTATAGGCTGCGATACCACCACTGATACCCAGAACTATCTGTTTTCCTGTCAGTTCGGACATTGTGTTTGATCCAGTTATTTTTCGGAGATACACGATTTTACCACAACACCACCGTATAGGTAGGGTGCTGTGTATTTATCCAGCTAAATAATGTTTTTTCTTCGGCGCATCTCGCAAAAATAGCCTGTTTTATACGGAAAAACCGCCGGAGCTGACATACTTTTTCCGGTGAAACAGGGAAACAGGCGGGGGAAAAATGGATAACATAACCGGAAATACGGCGCTGATGCCGAGAGAGAAACTGATCGCTTACGGGGCATCCGTTCTGAGTGATTCAGAATTACTGGCTATTTTTTTGCGTACCGGCACCCGTGAGCGGCCGGTGCGGCAGTTTGCGGAGTATCTGCTGGAGGTTTTCGGGTCACTGCACCGGCTGCTGACCGCCGGGTATGAGGAATTCAAATCCCTGAACGGGATCGGGGACAGTAAGTTTTGCCAGATGCAGGCGATTGTCGAATTATCCCGGCGCTATTTCAGCAGTCAGTTTCAGGAAACGCAATTTCTCAGCAGTGCCTGTACCGTAAAGGCCTATCTTAACCAGCGGATGGCCTGGCAGGAGCGGGAAGTCTTTGCTGTGCTTTTTCTTAATAACCAGAACCAGCTTATCCGTTATGAAGAGCTGTTTTCAGGGACAGTAAACTGCGTGGAAGTGCATCCCAGAGAGATTTTGCGCCTGGCGCTCAAAGTGAATGCAGTTTCTGTGATTCTGGCGCATAATCACCCCTCCGGTAACGAAAACCCCAGCCGGGCTGACCGCCTGCTGACAAAAAAAATTGTTCAGGCATGTGAGCTGGTAGGGATAAACGTGTTGGATCACCTGATTGTCGGGAAATTCAATATGTTTTCGTTCGCAGAACACGAGATGATCTGAGCAGTTTTTTTCGCAGAAACACACGATCTTTACTGTTCGGGTCTTGAGCGTTTGCGCCGGAAAGCGTATACTACGCCACCTTTGAGGATCTTGGGTTTGGCGAGAAGAGCCTATCTCAGCATATTTTTGCTGGTTGACAGAGCAATTTCCCGGCGAGTCAAAAGTAAGCTGAGATGGGCTCCTAAGCCTGACGAGGCAGCCTCACCCAATACAAAGCTCGAGCTGATTAGATTTTTGGAGAATAGACATGTCCCGAGTCTGCCAAGTTACTGGCAAGCGTCCGATGAGCGGTAACAACCGTTCTCACGCATTAAATGCGACCAAACGTCGTTTTCTGCCGAACCTGCACTCTCACCGTTTCTGGGTTGAGTCTGAAAAACGTTTCGTGACTCTGCGTGTATCTGCTAAAGGTATGCGTATCATTGATAAAAAGGGTATCGAGGCTGTTTTAGCTGATTTACGTACCCGCGGTGAGAAGTACTAAGGAGCTGAAAAATGGCTAAAGGTATTCGCGAAAAGATCAAACTGGTTTCTTCTGAAGGTACAGGTCACTTCTATACCACTACGAAGAACAAACGTACTATGCCTGAAAAACTGGAAATGAAAAAATTCGATCCGGTTGTTCGCAAGCATGTAATGTACAAAGAAGCAAAAATTAAGTAATTTCTGCTTTCTGATTGAAAAAACCCGGCTCCGGCCGGGTTTTTTATTGCCCGTTTACCGGAGAAAGGTAAACGGCAGAGGGCAATATGGTCATCTGTTTTCACTTTCTGGGTTATCTGGTATAATATATCGTAATTTTATGAATTGTTGGTGCTTTCATATAAAATGATATCATTCATAACGTTAATTAGCGATAAAATGGCAGATAAATCGGGTACTTATCTTAAATACTGATTGTAAGAGTATTAAAATATTCAGATTGTTGTATCATTTACAGGTACTATTATCTCGTCAGAACATACAACTATAACGGCTGATTTATTTATTATTTTTATATAGTTTTTATATGATTACTGAGTTGGTGTGTCAGTGACAGCCGGAATCAGAGTCAGTTTACTTCACAGATAAAAACGAATGTTGGAATATGATATGAGTAACCCGGTTATTTCGGTCATGATTGCAGTACATAATGCGGCGTCATCAATCCGGGCCGCATTAGAGAGTCTGGATAATGCCCTGAATGAGAATGGTTCTCCGGAACGGGTTGAAGCGATCATTATTAATGATGGTTCCACAGATAAATCGTTAGATATTATCAATCATTATCAGCCGCGAAATTTTATTAAGGTTGTTGAAACAGTCAACTTTTCTAATATTGGTAAAGTCCGTCATTATGCGTATTCATTATCCCGCGGCGAATATATCACAGCGTTAGACAGTGATGATATGCTGAAAAACGGTGCGCTGACCCGGATTATGGATATTATGCGGGAGCATCCGTTTGATCTGCTGATAACCCGTCTGGATGAGCATCACGACCGTCATCCGGTATTAGAGATTGAGGATAAACCGGTTTTATCCATCACACAGGACAGATTAAAAGAACTTTATCTGGAACATAAGATGGTGAAAGGGCATTTACTTGGCCGTTTTATCCGCCGTGATATCCTGACAGATGATATGTTTCCCGAAATTTATTGCTATGAGGATGTGGTTATTACGGCATATGTGATTTGTGCCGCTCAGAATATCCTGATCACAGACACTCAGATTTATTGTTATTACAAACATCGCGGCAGCTTATCCACAGAGAAAAGTATGAACAAAACCGTTCTTTTCCTGCAAATTGTTTTATCAATGGAAAATTTCTTTGTAAAAAATAAAAATGAAAAAGTGATGTTTGAAGGTCTGTTTGTTAAAGTATGTTCTGATTATTTATCCAGAAATAACAAACGCAAGCTCCCGCGTTTTGTTATGGACCGGTTTAATGATATTAAGACATTTCAGTTTCTGTTCAGTACTAAAGTAAGACTCAGCAGAAAAATGATGTTTTTAAAAATAAAATCAGCAGGCATTTTTTAAATGGTTATAAACAGAACATTACCCATTATCATTGGTATGCTGATGACTTTCTCGATGGTGATTGCTTCTTTCGTGGATACCTTGTCACGGGACTCTTATTTTATACTGAGTTATTTATCCGTTATCGTGACATTCTGGCTGGTCTTTTTCAAAAAAATGACGCTTTTCCGTGATCGTGCAGCATTGCTTGTTGCGGTGTCATTTCTGCTGTTCGGGCTCTCACGGGTTGTCTGGTCATTTCTGATGAATGATGACGGGATGAGTGTTTATAAAAACCATTCTCCTACTGCGTCTAGAATTATACTCGGAGCATTTATTTTTTGTGTATGTATTTTATTAAAGTGTGAACTGCGAACGTTTTTCAGAAATGTATATATTTCAGGTATTATCAAAGTATTACCACTTTATATTTTATTATATGCACTCTATGATATCTTTGTTTTACATAAAAACAGAGTGGAGTTAGATACAAACCGGGCAACAGTGGCAGCATACTTTATCAGTGCAATATTTTTTGTCAGCCTTCATTATTGTATTCAGGTGAAAAATAAATTAAATATCACATTGTTTTTTACTAATCTGATTATTTCCAATACAATTATTATTTTGACACAAACCCGTGCGGCGATAGCTATTTATCTTCTGCTTTCTGTTCTTTATACAATCATTATTTTCCGGAATAGCCTGAATATAAAAACAGCGAGCATTATTACTGTGCTTTTGCTGATTTTTGCAGGTTCGTCATATGAGTTATTATATAAGTCACGGATTAGTAAAGCTATTATGGAAACTCAAAATTATGATGTAACAAAGCCGGGGGGATCATTAGGTAATCGTTATACTATGTGGTATGCAGGGTTATCTGCTTTTGAGCATGCCCCGATGGGGCAATCGTTTCAGGACCGTAATGACTTTATTTCAGAAAAAATAGTGACAGGTAACATTAGTGATTCAATAGGCGAATTTCTGACAGTACATTTGCACAGTGAACTGATTGACGTGTTGTCATTACAGGGGGTTATCGGTGGTGTACTGCTGATGCTGATTTATCTCTCTCTGTTCTATGCCGGGATCCGGAATAAGAACCTGTTGCTGATAATGGTGACATTGTGTCTGGCCGGTTATGGCCTGACAGATGTCTTGTTCTTCAGCCGTGAGAGTATTACTGTTTATCTCCTGTGTATTGCAGTGGCGCTGGTCACCGGCGGGAAAGAAGACGCCGCACAACCGCTGCTGCCGGTTAATCGCTGAGGAGTTATCTGTGCCGGAATTACCTGAGGTCGAAACCAGCCGGCGCGGCATTGAGCCGCATCTTGTTGGTAATACCATACGTTATGTTGAAGTCCGCAACCGGCGGCTGCGCTGGCCGGTGTCAGAACAGATTGAGCGCCTGAGTGACCGGCCGGTACTTAGTGTGCAGCGCCGGGCAAAATACCTGCTGATTGAGCTGCCGGAAGGATGGATCATCATTCACCTGGGGATGTCCGGCAGTTTGCGGATTCTTTTGGAGGAAACGCCGGAAGAGAAACACGATCATGTGGATATGGTGCTCGGTGACGGTAAAATTCTGCGCTATACCGACCCGCGCCGCTTTGGTGCCTGGTTGTGGGCGGATGACCTGGCAACCTGTCCGGTACTGGCGAACCTGGGGCCGGAGCCGCTGAGTGATGATTTTGACGCCGCGTATCTGTTCGCCAAATCCCGCAAACGAAACACACCGGTCAAAAGCTGGCTGATGGATAATAAAATTGTGGTGGGCGTGGGAAATATTTATGCCAATGAATCCCTCTTTTTATCCCGCATCCATCCGCTGCGCCCGGCGAAAGATTTGACGATGGATGAGGTAACCCGCCTGGTTACCACCATAAAGCAGGTACTGACGGAATCCATCAAACAGGGCGGTACCACGCTGAAAGATTTTTTACAGTCAGACGGAAAACCCGGCTATTTTGCTCAGGAACTGTTTGTGTACGGTAAACACGGAGAATGTTGCCCGAACTGCGGACAGAAGATTGACGTGGTGAAGGTCGGTCAGCGGAGCACGTTTTTCTGCCCCGCCTGTCAGCACTGATTATGCTTTACCGAGTTTTTGCATCATTGCCTGTGCAACGGACGCCGGCAGAAATGCAGAGACATCGCCGTCATGCAGGGCCACATCTTTGATCAGGGATGAAGAAACAAAAGAGAGGTTCTGTGACGGCAGCAGGAAAACACTCTCGAGATCCTGTGCAAAATGGCGGTTCATATTCGCCAGCTGCCATTCATATTCAAAGTCAGCGACAGACCGGACACCCCGGATCAGCACATTGGCATTTTGCTTTTTGGCAAAATTCGCCATCAGCTCGGAAAATCCCAGCACTTCCACATTCGGGATATGAGCACACACGTCTTTTGCCAGAGTAACCCGCTCATCGAGAGTAAACATCGGATTTTTACGGCTGCTGTTGGCGATCGCCAGCAGGATGTGATCAAACATTTTTGAGGCGCGCTCAAGAATATCGATATGTCCGCAGGTAATCGGGTCAAAAGTGCCGGGATAGATTGCGCGTGTTTTCATGATGCTGACTCATCGTTGTTACTGATAGACCACAGGGTGGCGTATTTATTAAAGGTATATTGTGCGTTCACAAATGCAAGGATAAGTCCCTGTCTGCCATCCAGGAATCCGGCTCTCAGCAGCCAGGTTTTACAGAACGCACCGGCGGTGTGAGTCAGCACAGAAAGGAAAGAGCAGCGTTTACCGGTCAGATGGCGGGCTTCTGCCCAGTCAGCGGCATAGCGTAACTGTTTTTGCTGAAACTCAGGTAAATCGCGGCAGGTCAGGTGTAATACATCCCCTTTCAGTGTGATGATATTGGCACCCTGTGTCTCCAGGGATTCATGAACTGCATTACTGTTGTACTGATATTGCTCACGCGGATATAACCGCAGGACATGATCCGGATACCAGCCGCTGTGTTTCATAAAGCGCCCGAGAAACAGATTCCGGCGGGCAAAGCGGTATACGGTATTTTTCTGCGGTGCGGAAAGGACCTGTTCAATCGAATGTTTCAGCTCCGGCGTGACCCGCTCGTCGGTGTCGAGCATCAGGATATAATCCCCGGTGGCATACTGCTGGGCAATCTGCCGCTGACGGCCGAAGCCCGGCCACTCCCGGTTTTCATACACCTGAGCCCCGGCATCGCGGGCAATGGTCAGTGTGTCGTCCTGACTGCCGGAATCGAGCACAATGATTTCATCCGCCAGTCCCTGAACGGAGGTCAGGCAATCACCGATAACATCGGCATTGTTTTTGCTGATCATTACAACAGAGAGACGTTTTTTATCTGTCATCAGTGGCTCCGCGGCGGCAGATACGGGCCGAGCAGCTGCATCAGACGGTGCAGTGCGCCCTGATTCTCATGAAGTACCTCGGCGGCATGCCGCCCGCAGTACAGCCGGTAATCCTCATCATTGAGCAGATTACTGACGGCGTCACTCAGACTTTGTTCATCCGTGACGGTCAGCAGGGCATCGGCCTGCTGTAATTTGCCGCAGATATTGTTGAAATTGAAGGTGTGCGGCCCCATCAGCACCGGCAGGGCGTGTGCGGCGGCTTCCACCGGGGGGTTGGAAGCACTTT